>Ga0208851_1000285_pt1 | contig 23261 bp, 24 predicted proteins | sample NGESurshal092012_FD_184481 | JGI IMG/M metagenome (GOLD analysis project Ga0208851, IMG submission 184481) | Arctic peat soil microbial communities from Barrow, Alaska - NGEE Surface sample 415-2 shallow-092012 (SPAdes) | ecosystem: Environmental > Terrestrial > Soil > Wetlands > Peat ... | reverse complement strand
TCCCAGCCCTCACGGATGAGGTTTCGGCGCTTGGCGATCGGCAACTCGTTGGGGCCGTCGGCGTCCAGCTGGCGGGCGGCCTGGTCCGACGTCAGACCGGCCACCGGGCTCGCAGTTCCTGCCGGGTTGTTCACACCCGGACGCTAAGGGTCGAGTGGATCTTCGGCTAGTGCCGAAGGTCCCTCTCCATCCTCGCGCGTCGACCCGTGCGGAGTGCCTACCATCGTTGTGATGGCCAACCGTTGGTCTATCGGTCTGGTGGGTGGGGGTCCGTGGTGGATTGGCAGCAGGTCCAACCGTTCCTGGTCGCGTTGGCGATCGGCTTGCTGCTCGGCTTCGAGCGGGAACGTAGCCACCAACGGGATCTGCCCGCCGGCTCACGCTCGTTCGCACTGCTGGCACTGGCCGGGGCCGTCGCCGCCAGCTTCAGCATCTGGGCCGTCGTGGTCGGACTGGTTGCCGTCGGGGCGCTGTCGGCACTCGCCTACTTTCGCACCAGCGACGACGACCCGGGCACCACGACCGAGATCGCCGCGCTGGTCGCCTACCTGCTCGGCGCGCTTGCCTACACTCGGCCGGCACTGTCGGTGGCCCTCGCCGTGGTCGTCGTGGGCCTGCTGGTCTCCAAGACCCGCATTCATCGCTTCGCCCGCGAGATCGTCAGTGAAGTCGAATTAGAGGATGCCATAAAGTTTTTCGTGGTGGCCTTCGTCGTCCTGCCGCTGTTGCCCGATCGGCAGATCGGACCGTATGGCGTGCTCAATCCCTCGAAGATCTGGCTACTGGTCGTGCTGCTCACCGGCATCGGTTGGGTCGGCTACATCGGGGTACGGGCGCTCGGCCCCGAACGCGGCTTGCTGGTCACCGGCTTGGCCGGCGGTTTCGTCTCCGCCAGCGCGACGACCGCGTCGATGGGCAGAGTGAGCCGAACGGTTGCCGGCCTGCGTGGACCCCTCGCAGGCGCGCTGCTCGCCAGTCTTGCCACTTTCGTGCAGTTGCTCGTCGTGATCGGACTCGTCGACGTCGAGGTGCTGCGTCGGCTCTGGCTTCCGGTCGTCGCCGGGATGATCGTGCTCGGCGGCGTTGCCGCGCTTGTCTATCGGGGCGCATCGCGGAGCGATCAGGACGACGCTACCGATGATGAGAAGGCGATGCCGAAACCGGCGAGCCGACCCTTTGCTTTGCGTCCTGCCCTCGTGTTGGCCGCAGTACTGACCATCGCGTTACTCATCGGGCGGTGGGGTGCCGACGTGCTTGGACCACGGGGTGCGGTACTCGCCGCATTCGCGGCGGGCCTCGCCGATGCCCACGCCGGTTCCGTCGCCGCGGCCAGTCTCGCCGCGAAGGGCGATATCACCGTGGACACTGCGCTGGTCTCGATCGCGGCCGCGCTCGGGTCCAATCTCCTGGTCAAGATCGTGCTGGCGTTCACCGCCGGTGGTCGTCGGTTCGGAGTCGGATTCCTCACCGGCATGGCGGTGCCGTCCGTGGTCTTCGGCATCGCTCTCAGCGTGGCCGTCATCCATGGTTGAAGCGGAACCGCCCACGAAACCGCAGCTGCCTCCGGTAGTTTCACTGTCCGTGCCCGAGCTGAAGAACCGCCAGATCCTGCTGCGACGACGCCCGACCGGCCTCGTGCAGCCCGACGACACCGAGCTGGTGAGCACTCCCGCGCCCGAGCTCGCCGAGGGCGAGGCGCTGCTGCGAACCACCTACGTCGGTCTGGACGCCGCCGCGCGGACCTGGCTCAACGACCAGCCGAGCTATCTGCCGCCGGTGCAGATCGGTGAGGTCATCCGTGCGGCCGGGATCGGCGAGGTGGTCGAGTCGCGCTGTGACGCGTTCGCGGTGGGCGACGTCGTCACCACGCTGACCGGCTTCCAGGACTACAGCGTCATCCGCGACGACATCTTCAGCACACCGGTAACCCCCGGGAGCGAGCAACTGGCGGTCATGAGCATCTACGGTCCCACCGGCGCCACCGCCTACTTCGGCATGACCGACATCGGCCGACCGAAGGAGGGGGAGACCGTGGTGGTCTCGGCCGCGGCCGGGGCCACCGGTTCGGTGGCCGGACAGATCGCCAAGATCGCCGGCGCCCGCGTGGTGGGCATCGCCGGCGGTCCGCAGAAGTGCAAGGCGGTGGTCGAGGACTTCGGTTTCGACGCCTGCATCGACTACAAGAACGACAATGTGCCCGCCGCGCTCAAGCAGCACTGCCCAAAGGGCGTCAACGTCTACTTCGACAACGTCGGCGGCCCCATCCTCGACGCCGTGCTGGGCCGGCTCGCGCCCAAGGCCCGAGTTGTGTTGTGCGGCGTCATCTCCAGCTACCTCACCGGTGAGCACCCCGGGCCGTCGAACTACGTCAACCTGTTGTCGAAGACCGCGTCGATGCAGGGCTTCAACGCCCTGGACATGTGGGACCGCTTCGACGAGGCCTACGCCGACCTACGGCGATGGGACGCCGAGGGCAAGCTGGTGCACCGCGAGACCGTCTTCGAAGGACTGCAGAGTTGCGTCGACGCGCTCAACGGACTGTTCACCGGGGCCAACATCGGCAAGATGCTGGTGAAGGTCAACGAGCCGAGCTGAGCTCAGCGCCGTAGGTCCACCAGCACCGGCGCATGATCGCTGGGCGCGGGATCGCCCTTCTTGCCCGGGCGGCGCTCGTCCTTGACGATCTCGGCGTGCACCACCCGCTCCGCCAATCCCGGTGAGCCGAGGATGAAGTCGATTCGCATGCCGCGACGCTTCTGGAACGCCAACTGAGTGTAGTCCCAGTAGGTGTAGATCCCGGGGCCCGGCGTGAACGGGCGGACCACATCGGTGAACCGGGTGTCGACGATCGCGTTGAACGCCTTGCGTTCCGGCTTGGAGACGTGCGTGGCCTCGCGGAAGACCTCCATGTCCCACACGTCCTCGTCGTTGGGTGCGATGTTCCAGTCGCCGACCAGCGCGATCTGCGCGTCCGGATCGCGCTGCAGCCACGACTCCGCCGTATCGCGAAGGGCGGCAAGCCATTCCAGCTTGTAGCGGTAGTGCGGGTCGGTCAGTGTACGACCGTTGGGTACGTAGAGGCTCCACACCTGCACGCCGGCGCAGGTGGCTGCCAGGGCGCGGGCCTCGGCCTTCGGGTCGGTCCCGTCCTTGCCCCACGACGGCTGGCCCTCGAAACCGACCTGCACGTCGTCGAGGCCCACCCGCGAGGCGATCGCCACCCCGTTCCACTGGTTGTGCCCGCAGTGCACCACCTCGTAGCCGGCCTCCAGGAACGGCATGGTGGGGAACTGGTCGTCGGAGCACTTGGTCTCCTGCATCGCCAGCACGTCGACCTCGCCGCGCTGCAGCCAGCCGACCACCCGGTCCACCCGCGCGCGAATCGAGTTCACGTTCCAGGTGGCGATGCGAAGGGCGTCGTCGGGCATGGGCTACAGGGTACGACCGACCAATGACAGGGCATCGACGTAGCGGTGGTGATGGTGCAGCACGAAACCGAGTCCGCTGTACAACGCGACCGCCGCGGCGTTGTCCTCCAGCACCTGCACGTAGGCGCGGGTCGCCCCGCGCCGCGCACCCCAGTCGATCAGCGCCTGGCAGAGCACTCGGGCGAGCCCTCGTCTGCGGTGCGCGGCGGCCACGTGCACCGCCGAGATGCCCAGCCACACCGTCCCGTCAGGAGCGGTGGTCACCGCGCCGCGGCCCACCGCCGCTCCGCCCACCGACGCGAATACCACCTCACCGTCGACCACCGCGGTCAGCACCGGCACCGGCACGTCGCGCTCGTAGCACGTCAGCCACGCGGGGTCGGGGCTGTCGAGCAAGGTCACCTCCGCGTGCGGCGGGGCTCGCCACATGTCGCTGACCATCACCCGGGTGTTCTTGATGCCGGCCGCGCGCACCGGCACCAACCGCTCCGGCAACGCCAGCCACGACGCCAGTCCTCGCCGCTGATACCACTCGATGACGCCCGGTAACGCCGCTATGGTGGCCGAAAAGTCCAGCGGTACAGCTGAGTTGGCGCGGCTGGTGTAGCCGCCGCCGGCGCGCAGCAGCCAGCCGTCGTGCCAGTGCTGTTCGGTTCCCGGCCAGGCCAGCGCCGCCGCGTGCTCCAGTGCCCGGATCTCGGAGGCCCGCACCGGCGCGTGGCTGAGCTCCCGCACCGCCACGACGTCGGCCGGGGCGATCTCGACCACCTCACCGGACTTGGTGCGCAACACCACCGGATCCAACGCCTGCACATGCCCGATCACGTCGGTCATCGGCGGCGCGCTGCCCGCGGGGAGCCGGTAGCGGATGCTCACCCGGGAGCCGACCGGCGGCACGGTGACCATCGGATCAGTGGCCGAACGGGTCAGGCACCTCGCCTGGTATCCACGACAACCCGGGCACCCCCCAGCCGTTCTTCTTGGCGGCCTTCTTGGCCGCTCTGGCGTGCCGGCCGACCAGCTTGTCGACGTAGAGGAACCCGTCGAGGTGTCCGGTCTCATGCTGCAGCATGCGGGCGAACAAGCCGTTGCCCTCCAGCGTGACCGGCTTGCCGTCGGCGTCCAGACCCGTCACCCGCGCCCACGTCGCCCGGCCGCACGGGAACGACTCGCCCGGCACCGACAGGCAACCCTCGTCGTCGTTGTCGGGGTCGGGCATCGTCTCGGGAACCTCGGAGGTCTCCAGCACGGGGTTGATCACCACGCCACGGCGGCGCGAGGTCTGGCCGCGGTCGTCGGCGCAGTCGTAGACGAACAGCCGCAGCCCGGCGCCGATCTGATTGGCGGCCAGGCCAACACCGTTGGCGGCGTCCATCGTCTCGTACATGTCCTTGATGAGGTCGGCCACATCGGCGGGCAGCGAGCCGTCGGCGCCGACCGGCACCCGGGTGGTCGGTTTGTGCAGAACGGGATCACCCAGGATCACAATTGGTCTGACTGCCATGAACGGCAAGCTTAAGTCAGCCGACGCGCGGGCTCGGCTGCCGTCCCAACAGACGCGGGCGTGATTGAATGACGCCAGCACGGGATGAACGGTCAGCACTCGGAAGGGCCCACAGATCGATATGGACGGCGCCATGGCACGGGCCGAGCGGTCTAATGACGACGCTGACCTGCCCGCGGGGCTGACTCGCCGCGAATACGACATCCTGGCGTTCGAGCGGCAGTGGTGGAAGTACGCCGGAGCCAAGGAAGAGGCCATCAAGGAGCTCTTCTCGATGTCGGCCACGCGCTACTACCAGGTGCTCAACGCCCTCGTCGACCGCCCCGAGGCACTCGCCGCCGACCCGATGCTCGTCAAGCGGCTGCGGCGGCTGCGGGCAAGCCGGCAGAAGGCTCGTGCGGCCCGCCGGCTCGGCTTCGAGATCCCCTGATTTTTCAGGTTGACCCCATCCGCTCGCTACAGTGGGCGCGATGAACGAGCGCGTCCCCGACTCCTCCGGCCTGCCGCTGCGGGCCATGGTCATGGTGCTGCTGTTCCTGGGCGTCATCTTCCTGCTGGTCGGATTCCAGGCCATGGGCTCGGGCGACAACGACAGCACCGACGACTCGTCCTCGACGCGGACCGTCACCACCACCGCGACCAAGACGTCAGCCGCCCCCGCCAGTAAGCCTGATGTGCGGGTTTTCAACATCGGCGGCGAAGAAGGCGGGGCCAGCCGCATCGGCGACCGGCTTCGCGAGGCCGGCTGGAACGTCACCGAGACCACTAACCTCCCCGCGCCCGAAGTGACCGCGACGACGGTGTATTTCGGCACCACCGAGGGTGAGCAGGCGGCCGCCGAGGCGGTGGGCAAGGTGCTCGACGCGCCGGTGGAACCACGAATTCCGGAAATCGCCGAGCAGCCACCGGGCGTGATCGTTCTGGTGACGGGATAGAGTTCGGGGCATGGTTATGCCCGTCAGCCAGCTGAAGACTGTCACCGCCCTCCTCTTCGTCGCGCCGGTCGCGTTGCTGACCGCCTGTTCTCCCAACGAGCCCATCGCGACGCAGCCCGGCACCACCCCGCCGATCTGGACGGGTTCACCCGACCCGTCCGCGGAGGCCGAGCCGCAGAACGCGGAGGTGACCGTGGAGAAGAAGACCATCAACGCGGTGATCACCGGGGTGGACGGAACCCAGCTCGCGGCGGCCACCATCGACTTCAGCGAGAAGTTTGCCACCGTCACCGTGCAGACCACCGGCGCCGGAAAGCTCGCGCCCGGCCTGCACAACCTGCAGCTGACCTCCGCCGGCAAATGTGAACCCAACTCGGTGGGCGCCGCGGGCGGAAACCCCGGCGACTTCCTGTCCGCCGGTGACCCGATCGGCGGCCCCGGCCAGGCCAGCCCGCTCGTCCCGCTGCAGACCCGCGGCGACGGCACCGGCATGCTGGTCACCACCACCGACGCGTTCAAGGAAGACGAGCTGCTCGACGGCGACAAGTCGGCCATTGTCATCTACGACAAGTCCGACACGATCGCAGCCGACGCGACCGGCGGTGCCGCCAAGCGCGTGGCGTGCGGTGTCCTCAGCTCCGGCTAGCACACCAGCCGGCAGGCGCTCGGCCGCGCGGATCGATTTCGCCGGCTCGCCGCGCCCGACGCTCGGCGTGGAATGGGAGTTCGCTCTCATCGACGCCGAGTCGCGCGACCTGAGCAACGAGGCCGCCTCGGTGATCGCCGACCTCGGCGAGAACCCGCACGTCCACAAGGAACTGCTGCGCAACACCGTCGAGATCGTCACCGGCATCTGCGACACGGTCGACGAGGCGATGGCCGACCTGCGCTCGACATTGCGCGATGTACGCGAGATCGTGCACGAGCGCGGCATGGAGTTGTTCTGCGCGGGCACCCACCCCTTCGCCGAGTGGTCGACGCAGAAACTCACCGACGCGCCGCGCTACGCCGAGCTGATCAAGCGGACCCAGTGGTGGGGACGGCAGATGCTGATCTGGGGTGTGCACGTCCACGTCGGTGTCTCGTCGGCGCACAAGGTGATGCCGATCATTTCCGCTCTGCTCAACCAGTACCCGCACCTGCTGGCGCTGTCGGCGTCCTCGCCGTTCTGGGCCGGCGGGGACACCGGATACGCCAGCAATCGGGCGATGATGTTCCAGCAGCTGCCCACCGCAGGGCTGCCGTTCCAGTTCGAGACGTGGCGGCAGTTCGAAGAGTTCGTGCATGACCAGAAGACGACGGGCATCATCGATCACATCAACGAAATCCGCTGGGACATCCGGCCTTCGCCGCACCTGGGCACCGTCGAGGTGCGCGTCTTCGACGGGGTGTCCAACCTGCGCGAGCTCTCGGCCCTGGTGGCGTTGACGCACTGCCTGATCGTCGACCTGGACCGCCGGCTCGACGCCGGTGAGCAGCTGCCGGTGATGCCGCCGTGGCACGTGCAGGAGAACAAGTGGCGTGCGGCGCGCTACGGGCTGGACGCGATCATCATCCTCGACGCCGATAGCAACGAGCGGCTGGTCACCGAGGACCTCGACGACCTGCTGACCCGGCTGCAGCCGGTGGCCGAATCACTGCACTGTGTAGACGAACTGGCCGCCGTCGCCGACATTCCCCGGCTCGGGGCGTCGTATCAGCGCCAGCACCGGGTAGCCGAGGAGAACGGCGGCGACCTTCGCGCCGTGGTCGACTCGTTGGTGCACGAACTGGATCTCTAGGAGCCGGCCTGTTGGAACTGAGGAGGCGCCACATGGCAATCCGCCGTCTGGGACTGGCGGCGCTGGCGGCGGTGCTCGTCGTGACGGGCGCCGGCTGTGCCAAACCCATTCCCGGGACACCGGTCGCCGCGCCGGGCCAGGCGGGTAAGCCGCTCGTGCCCGCCGACCTGGCCAGTGCGACCTGCCGCGAATACCTGGCCATGGATGAGGCCACCCGACGCGAGGTGATCAAGGCCATCGGCGACAAGGGCAACCAGCTCATCACGATGAACCCCGAGATATGGGTGGGAGTCGCCGGCGCCCTGTGCACGTTCGTCGATCCCAGCGCCCCGGTCCGCGACATCCTCGTCGGCCAGGGCCTGCGATGAGCGCTGCCGGGCAGCCGATGTTCCCGTTGCAGTCGGCGCTGCTGCCCGGTGAGGTGCTGCCGCTACGGATCTTCGAACCGCGTTACTCAGAGCTCGTGCGTGACTGCCTGGAGATGGACGACCCGTCGTTCGGCGTGGTGCTGATCACCCGCGGCCGCGAGGTCGGCGGCGGGGACGTGCGCGGCGACGTCGGCGCGCTGGCCCACATCACCGAGTACGCCGACCACGGCATGGGGCAATACGAGCTGAAAGCCGTTGTCGGCGAACGTATCCGGATCGACGAGTGGCTGCCCGACAACCCCTACCCGCAGGCCTCGATCCGGCCCTGGCCGGACGAGCCGGGCCCGCGGGTGACCCCGGAGCAGATCGGTGAGGTGGTCGATCGGATCCTCGCGCTGTTCGAGCGGATCGTCAGCTCCCGCGGCGCACAGTTACGGTCCGACGCGCTCGCGGTCGAACCCGAGATCGCCGACGACCCGTCGCGCCACATCTACGCACTGGCCTCGCGGGTGCCGATGGGCCAGGCCGATCGCTACGCGGTGCTGGCCGCGCCGACCCTGGCCGAGCGGGTGGACGTGCTCACCGATGCGCTGGAAACCGTTGCCGCGATGGTGGAATTCCAGATCGCCGAGGAGCAGTAGCCGATCGCTCAGCCCTTGGTCGCGTCGACCAACGTGGTGTCGGGTATCACTTCCACATCGGCAGGCGGCCGCTGGTAGTGCTCCATCAACTCTGGCGCGTCGATGGTCTCGACCTCCCAGCCGCGATCGGTCAGCCACTGCGCCACGTCGGCTCGCGGCTCGAAGTACCACAGCGCGGCAGTATCGGGTAAGTCGTCGTGACCGGCCTCGGCCGCTGCCCGGCGGGCCTGCGCCATGCGTGTGCGGCGTCGCTCGATCGCATCGGCGGAGAAGAAGTCGGCGCCGAAGGCTTCGACGGTGATCCGGCTGCCCACCGCGCTGAGCTCGTCGATGCGCTCGAACAGCAGGTCCTGCGCCTCGGCGGGCAGATACGGAAGCAGTCCCTCCGCCGACCATGCGGTGGGGCGCGAGGGTTTGAAGCCGCTCTCCCGCAACGCCGTCGGCCAGTCGTGGCGAAGATCGATCGGCACCGCGACGTACCGGGTCGCCGGACGGGCGTTGTGCCCGGCGAGCACCTGCTCCTTGAACTCCAGCACCTTGGGCTGATCGAGTTCGTAGACTCATGTGCCGCTGATCCACGGCAGCCGCCACGCCCGGGTGTCCAGGCCCGCGGCCAGGATCACCACCTGATCGAGGCCGTTGGTGCCGGCTGTGGTGAAGAACTCGTCGATGTGTTTGGTCCGCGACGCGATGTAGGCGGCCATCGTCGTCATCCGCGCGATCACCTGGTCGTCGGCCTTGCCGATGTGGGCCAGACTCTCCTCGGTGAACGGCGGCCGCCAGCCCGCCTCGGTCGCCGCCTCGACGAAGAAGTGGGCGTACGGGTCGGTGTATAGCGGGCAGTCCGCGTCGGACTCCAGGGCGCGAGCCCGCGCCACTGTCAGCGCGGTGGCGCCGACGCCCTCGGTGATGTCCCAGCTGTCGTCGTCGGTACGGCTCACGGGTTGCCTTCCGCCCCCTTGGTGTAGTCGCTCATCTCGTCGACGGTCAGCAGGTCGTCGCGGATGTTCTGTTCCCGGTATGCCAGCTGGCCAACCCGGTGTGCCACCACCGGCGCGGTGATCAGGGTGAACATCGCCGTCAGGATGATCATTCCGATGTCGACGTTGCCGCGCAGCCGGATCGCCGCCCCGCCGAGCACCAGCAGCAGACCCAGCACCTGGGGTTTGGTGGCGGCGTGCATCCGGGTCAGCGTGTCGGGGAAGCGCACCACGCCGATGGCGGCGGTCAGCGCAAGCGCCGAACCACCCAGCACCAGCACGGCCGTGACGATGTCGAGGAGGTTCATCGCGGCTCCCGCGAAATGTCGGGCACGCGGAAGCGGGCCACGCTGACCGAGCCGACGAAGCTGATCAGCGACAGCGCCGCCAGGCTGTAGGTCACCGTGGTGTCGAGCGTGAAAGCGGCCCAGGTGCCGATGCTGCACATCGTCACCGCGACGAGGGTGTCCACGGCCACCAGCCGGTCCAGTGTGTTCGGCCCGGCCAGCAGCCGGATCATCGTCACCGCCGCCGCGGCGGTCAGCATCACGCCCGCCACAACCCACACGATCGTCATGCCGTCACCCCCGAACGTGGAGTTGTTGTCGCGTGGCAGCGCCGCCGATTTGTCGGCAACAAGTCCACGCTCGGCGAGCCAGGGTGCGCCCAGAACTCATTGTCCGACCTCGGATTCGCTTGGCGCGGGCTGCCACTCGGACTCCCGCTCGAACGACGCCACCAGCAGCCGCTCCAGCTTGGACACCTGGTGGTAGAACCGGTCCACCGACCGCTGCGAGCCGACGTCGAGAACGTGGACGTAGACCAGCCGGCGGGCCTGGTCGATCTCCAGCACGATCGTGCCCGGCGTCAGGTTCATGATGTTGACCGCCAGTGCCAGCACCAGATCGGATTTCAGTGCCAGTCGCGCCCGCAGCACCGCCGACAGCGGCGGCGGTCCCGGCCGCACCGCCAGCCAGGCCACCTGGGTCGAGGACACCACCAGCCACCACGCCACGTTCGCCGCCAGCCACAGCAGCGACAGCGGGTGCAGCATGCCCTGCACCGGCACCGCGGGCAGTGGCAGCAGCACGGTGATCAGCAGCGCGACCGCCAGGCCGGATACCACGTTGGCCACGGACACGCTGCCCCACAACAACAACCACACCAGGGTCAGCCAGACCAGCACCCAGATCCGAAGCGTCCATGTCCTCATAAGCGTGTCCCCAACACCGCGCTGATGTACTGGCCGCGGTCGAGCACCTCGTCGGCGGCGCGGTCGCTGTAGCCGAAGATCGGGCCCGCGGCCACCGTGAGCGCCAGGCCGACTGCGATGAGACCCATTGTCGGAGCGACCATTCCAACGGGCATCCGGCCGACGTCGCCGCGGTCGTCGAAGGCGACATCCTGGGAGTAGTCGGCGAGCAGTGCCGACGGCGCGGAGTCGGACATCGCGCCCTCCGGTGCGTCTGCGCGGGCGCGCCAGAAGGCCTTGGTCCACACCCGGGCCACCACGTAGAGCGTCAGCAGGCTGGTCACCACCGAACCGGCGACCAGCAGCCACGCCAGCACCGACCCGTCCTGTGTGCCGGCCTCGAGTAGTGCCACCTTCCCGATGAAGCCCGAAAAGGGCGGTATGCCACCGAGATTCAGCGCGGGCACCATGAAGACGAACGCCAGCAGCGGGCTGGCTGCGGCGAGGCCGCCGAGGCGGCGCAGCGTGGAGGCGCCGGCCTGTCGTTCGATCAACCCGACGACCAGGAACAGCGTGGTCTGCACCACGATGTGGTGTGCCACATAGTAGATCGCACCGGACATCCCCAGCCGGCTGGACAGCGCGATGCCGAACACCATGTACCCGATGTGGCTGATCAGGGTGAACGACAGCAGACGCTTGATGTCACTCTGCGCGATCGCACCGAGGATGCCCACGAGCATCGTCAGCAGCGCCGCAACCAGCAGCACGCGGTCCAGGCCGCCGGCGGGGAACAGCAGCGAGTGGGCCCGGATGATCGCGTACACACCGACTTTGGTCAGCAGGCCGGCGAACACCGCGGTCACCGGTGCCGGCGCGGTGGGGTAGGAGTCGGGCAGCCACGCGGACAGCGGGAACACCGCGGCCTTGATGCCGAAGGCCACCAGCAGCACCGCGAACAGCGCGCCGCGGGTGCCGCCGCTGATGTCGTGCAGCCGCAGCGAGAGCTCGGCCATGTTGAGCGTGCCGGTGGCGGCGTAGATCAGCGCCAGGCCGATCAGGAAGATCAGCGACGACACCATCGACACCATGACGTAGGAGATGCCGGCGCGCACCCGCTCCTGGCTGGCGCCGATGGTCAGAAGCACGAAGCTCGCCGAGAGCAGCACCTCGAAGCCGACGTAGAGGTTGAACAGGTCACCGGCCAGAAACGCCGTGCACACCCCCGCCGACAGCACGAGGTAGGTGGGCAAGAAGATCGACACCGGCTGACGGTCGTCGCCGTCGCGGATGCCCTGGCCGATGGCGTAGAACACCACCGCCAGCAGGACGATCGCCGACACCACGAGCATCAGGGCGGAGAGCCGGTCGGCCACCAGCGTGATGCCCAGCGGGCCGAGCCCGGCGTCCGTCGGCCCCCAGCCGCCGACGTGCAGCGCCTGGGTGCCGTCCCGGTCGCTGAGATACAGCAGCACCGCACACACCGCCAGCACCGCGCTGAGCGCGACCACCGTGATGAGCCGCTGCAGCCGTGGCCGGCGCCCGGCGATCAGCGTCAGCGCGGCTGCGGTCAGCGGAATCAGCACCGGCAGCGGCATCAGAACACCGGAGAGAGTCATCGCGACCCCGCGTGCCCGGGCAGCGCGTCCAACTCGTCGGGCTCGTCGGTGTCGCGGGCGGCAAAGGACACCGGCGCGTCCTCGTCGATCGACGACGCCTCCTCGTCGGACAGCTTCGACACCCGGGTGTCCTCGGGGTCGTTGCCGACTTCCTCCTCAGTGGTCAACCGGAACGAGCGGTAGGTCAGGGCGAGCACGAAGGCGGCGATACCCATCGCGATGACGATCGCCGTGAGGATCATGCCCTGCGCCAACGGGTCTGCCGTCGTGGTCTCCGAACCGCTGGTGCGCCCGCGCACCGGTGGATTGCCCGACGGCCCGCCCACGGTGAGGATCAGCAGGTTGACGGCGTTACCGACGAGCAAGAGCCCCAACAGCATTCGGGTCAGGTTGCGGGACAGCAGCAGGTACACACCGCAGCTGGTGAGCCCGCCGATGATGACCAGCGGAACGAGGTAGGTGATCACGAGGCCCTCGCCTTCACGGCGGCGGCCGGCGTCTCGGCCATCTCGACGTCGATGCGCGCCCCGAGGCTGCGCAGCACGTCGAGCACCAGGCCCACCACGATGAGGTACACCCCGAGGTCGAAGAACAGTGCGGTGACGATCTTGACCGTGCCCAGCAGCGGCAGGTGCAGGGAGATCACCGCCGACGACAGCGCAGGCGCGCCGAGCAGCATCGAGCCCACCGCGGTGCTGGCCGACAGCGCCAGCCCGGCGCCGAGGATCTTGCCGGCGTCCAGCGGCAGGGTCTCGCCGAGCTCGTAGCGCCCACCGGCCAGGTAGCGCAGCACCAGCGCCAGCCCGGCGGTCAGACCGCCGGCGAATCCGCCGCCGGGGGTGTTGTGCCCGGTGAAGAAGAAGTACACCGACAGCACCATGATCAGCGGGAAGATCATCCGGGTGGCGACCTCGAGCACCAGCGAGCGATCCCGGGGGTTGCGCAGTTCGCTGCCGCGCAGCCAGGTGGTGTCGCTGACCGAGGGGCTGTAGGGGACCGGCGGTAGCGCGGCGATGTCGGGCTGGCCGGCGTCGGAAACCCTTGGTGCCGAACCGAACCGGCGGTTGCGGAACACCAGCGAAGCCACCCCGGTGGCCGCGGCCACCAGTACCGAGATCTCCCCGAGGGTGTCCCAGGCGCGGATGTCGACCAGCAGGACGTTGACGGTGTTGGCGCCGTGGCCGCGGTAGTAGGCGGCGTCGGGCAGCAGGTCGGCGATCGGGGTGGTGCTGCGGGCGGCCTTGGCGAACACCGCCAAGGTGGTGACGGTCGCGCCGACGGCAACGGCGAGCAGCGCCTTGGGCAGCCGGTTGCGTTTGATGTTGGCCTCTTCGGCCTCCGGGGGCAGCGTCCGCAGCACCAGCACGAAGATGACCAGGGTCAGCGTCTCTACCAGGAATTGGGTGAGCGCCAGGTCGGGGGCACCGTGGAAGGCGAAGATGACGCCGCAGCCGTAGCCGGTGATGCCGACGAGGAGCACCGCCGCCAACCGGTTGCGCATCACCGTGGCGGCCACCGCGGCGGCCAGGATCAGCAGGCCCACCACCGGTTGGACCAGTGAGTCCCACGGCCGGAAGTTCGGATGGTCGCGCGCCCCGAGCACGAGAACCGCGATGGGCAGCAGCACCAGGGTCGACAGGATCACAGACTGGGTGACCGGGATCGAGCCGCGCTGGGTGACGGCTGTCAAGCGCACCGACACCACGTCGGCGCCGCGGATGATCGCGTCGTAGACCCGGTCGGCATTGGCCAACGGGTGGTAGTTGCTGATGCGGGCCCGGCTCAGCCGGTCACGGCCGAAGAACGCCGCGGTGCCGATGGCCAGCACCACGATCGACAGCAGCACCGGCAGCCCGAAGCCGTGCCACAGTTCCAGGCTGTAGTCGCCGTCGGCGGCGCCGGCGGCGGGCAGGGTCTCGGCGTAGTCGTCGAGGGCGTGGTCGAGCCGGCTGGGCACCAGACCGAAGAACAGCCCGGCTCCGGCCAGGATCGCCGGTGAGATCAGGAACACCGCGGGCGGCCGGTGAAGATTGGCGACCAAGACCGTCGGACCGTGAAACCCCTTGCGCGCGAACGCCCCCCACAGGAACCGCAAGCTGTAGATGGTCGTGAACACCGAGCCGGACACCACTCCGGTCAGCACCACCGGCGCCCACGAGCCCAGTGACTCGCTGTGCGCGATGGTCTCGAAGTCGGCCTCCTTGGCGACGAAGCCCAGGAACGGCGGCAGCGCCGCCATGCTCGCCGTCGCGCCGGCCGCGATGACGAACAGTCCGGGCATCCGCCTGCCGAGCCAGGCCAGCCTGCGGATGTCGCGGGTGCCGGTGGAGTGGTCGATCACGCCGACCACCATGAACAGCGTCGCCTTGAACAGGGCGTGCGCGCACAGCATGGCCAGCCCGGCCAGCATCAGGTCGCGACCGCCGCCCCCGACCATCACGGTGATGAACCCGAGCTGGCTGACGGTGCCGAAGGCCAGGATGAGCTTGAGGTCGTATTCGCGCACCGCGCGCCACCCGGCCAGCAGCATGGTCACCAGGCCGAGTGTGATGACGGTCGGGTGCCAGCCGGGGGAGTCGGCGAAGCCGGGTGCCAGCCGCGCGATGAGGTAGACGCCGGCTTTGACCATGGCCGCGGCGTGCAGGTAGGCGCTGACCGGGGTGGGGGCGGCCATGGCGCCGGGCAGCCAGAAGTGGAACGGCACGATCGCCGATTTCGACAGTGCTCCGATGAGCACCAGCACGACGCCGACGCCGACGGCCACGCCGTGCGGGGGTGCGAGCACCAGTTCGGAGAGCAGGTAGGTCCCGGAGTAGTGGCCCAGGATGACGATGCCGACCAGCATGGCCAGCCCGCCGGCGGTGGTGACCAGCAGTGCCTGCATGGCGGCCCGGCGGCTGGTGGCCCGCTCGGCGTAGTGCCCGACCAGCAGGAACGACAACACCGTCGTCAGCTCCCAGAACGTGTACAGCAACAGCATGTTGTCGCTGACCACCAGGCCGAACATCGCCCCGGAGAACGCGACGAGCTCGGCGGCGAAGCTGGGCAGCCGATTCTCGTTGTGGCCGTCGCGGTGGTGGAAGTACTCCGCGCAGTAGAACAACACCAACGCGCCGATGCCGAGCACCAGCACGCTCATGACGGCCGACAGCGTGTCGAAGCGCAGCGTGATGTTCATCGACAGCTCGCGCACCCACGGAATGTCAACGGTGGCCGGGCGGTCGCCGTGTGGCCAGTTGAGGGCCACCCAGATCAGCGACGCCGCGGGCACCAGCGCCAGCGGATAGAAGGCCAGCCGTCCCCAGCGGTACACGAGCACCGGCGCCACTGCAGCGGCGATCGCATGCGCGAGCAGGATGACGAGCATGGCACTCCGATATGGGGGTCGGTCGGGGTGTCAGCCAAGGCTTTCGGCTAGGTCTTGCCAGCCAGTCTACGTTGTTGACCCGGCCGCAGAAGTGCCGCCCGGAGCGCGGCTCAGTTCAAGCGTTCGGCATCGATGCTGAAACAGACTGCGCGGCAATCTCGTTCGTCATTCGTCAGACCACGATCCGGTGTTCCCCCGAGCCGGTTGCCAGGGAAGGCACATCGCAGTCGCGTTCCCCGACATCGGGGTGATCGTGCCACGTGTCATCCTCCGTCGTCCTCGTCGCCAAACAATCGCTCGGGGTGGTGGACGTCGTTTAGGAGCGGTGGTCCGGTGCTGTCAGACCAGGCGATGTGGCCGTCGGCAGTGACGGTGGTGGTGTAGGTGCCGTCGGTGGCGGCGGCGTGGTCGCAGGGGCAGCCGAAGTAGAGGTTGTCGGCGTCGGTGGGGCCGCCGGCGCTCCAGTCCCGGGCGTGGTGGATTTCGCAGTCGTAGCCGGGAACGAAGCAGTTGGGTTTGGTGCAGCCGTGATCGCGGGCGTGGCAGATCATGCGGTGGTCGGCGGTGGCCAGACGTTTGGCCCGACCGAGGTAGAGCGGGCGGGCCGAATGATTCTCGAAGACCGCGAGGTAGTGGATCGATTCGCTGGCCAGCCGAATGACATCGCGCATCGGCAGCCGGCCGGTTCCGCCGGTTCTTGCCGGCGCCGGCATCGGCAGGTCCGGGTCGGCGACCGCGCGGGCGGCTTGTTCGAGGTCGGCCAGGGTGGTCGTCACGACGACGGTAACGGGGGCGCCGCGGTGCTGCCCGAGCGCGCCGGAGCCGATCGCCGTCTTCAAGGCCAGTTTGACCGCATCGTGGCAGCGCTGCTCGGGGCTTCGGCGATCGCGTTGGTCGTCACCGTCGGGTTGATGTCGGCCCGGGCGCACCACGGCGGTGACCGCCTCGAGATACGAGCGCGTTTCGGGGTCCAGCCAGCCGGTGAGCCGGCTCATGCCGTCCTGCCCCTGCCGACCCAGCTTCAACCCACGGCGGCGGGCGCGATCCTCGTCGGTGAAATTGCCGTCGGGGTTGAGGCAGTCGGCGATCACTGCCCCGATCGCGGAGACGAACTGCGCATCCTGCTCCTTGGCGTGGCGGACCAGGGTCCGCTCGGCCTTCTCCTTGTCAACAGCGCTGACCGCGGCGGGCAGGCCGTCGAGGGCGCGGCACACCGCGCCGACGTGGTCGTCGCCAACCTCGCCGGCGTCCACGGCGGCGGCCAATGCGGGTAGTTCGGGCGCAACCGGCTGTCCGGTCAGCGAGTGGCGCGGGCGGATCCGGGCGGCCACCCGGAAGCGGCGCCTGATCTCCCCGGAGGTCAGGTGTAGCCGGGAGGCCAGCACGTCGCGCACCCTGACCCCGGCAGGTCGCTGTGGATTGTCGGCCCCGCAGACCGGTTCGGCAATCTCAGCGAACATCCGGTAGGACAACCCTCGGTTGAGGCGCTGCTGGGTCTCCAAACGCTCCGCCGCCTCGATACGAAAGGCGTTGCCCGCCAGATCGGTACACGTTGATCGCAGGCGCTCGTAGGCGGCGTCGACCGCATCGAGCTCCGCGCGAACCGCCGCCTGAACCGCCTCGGCGGTCAGCAGTCCGGGAGAGCTCATGTCGCAATCGTATCGAACACCAGTTCGATAACTGGGCGCTCGAGCTCAACCTGTGGATGAACGCGGATCTGTGGACAACCGCGCCGGTCGCTGCAAGCGAAGTCGTTCGCCGAGGTTCGGCGGTCAGCGCCTAACGGCAGCAGGTGCGCACCGGAAGTGCGTGCCCGACAACGCCGATGGCCCCGCCGAGGATCGGCCAGATCGGCCAGAAGTACCAGGCGCCGGCGGTCAGCGCGACGGCAAGCCACACGGTCAGCACGATGGCGACCATCGCCGCATAGGCGCCCAGGTGCAGGCGCACCGAGGCACGCGCGGCGTTCTTGCGGGCGGCGATCCGGCGCGGGTCGGTGCGGCGCAGGTGGGCCACCGGCAGGTCGGCGACGATGTGCCGCAGTTCGTCGGCGGTTGTGCTGGTATGGGTGGATGTCCGAAGAACGAGTGGTCAGTGCCCGTAGGGAGATCGCCGCGCCCGCCGCGACGATCTTCGAGCTCGTCGCCGACCCCGCGCGCCAGCCCGAGTGGGACGGCAACGACAACCTCGGCCATGCGCCCGACGGACAGCGCGTGCGCGGCGTCGGCGACGTCTTCACCATGACGCTCAACCACGGCGCGTTCCGGGAGAACCACGTGGTCGAGTTCGAGGAAGGCCGGCTGATCGCCTGGCGGCCGTCGGAGCGGGGCGGCACGCCGCCGGGTCACCTCTGGCGCTGGGAACTCGAACCGCTCGATGCCGGCCGCACGTTGGTGACCCACACCTATGACTGGACGCGGCTGACCGACCCCAAGCGGCTGGAGCGGGCCCGCAACACCACGGCGGACAACCACCGCGCGTCGATGGACCGGCTGGCTGTCATCGCCGACGGCGCCTGACCCGCTCTCCGGCCCCCGCGAGTGTGCGGTTTCGTCCGCGACACGCCGCCCCCGGCGTATGCGGATTCACACTCGAGAGCGAGGCTAATGCCCGGCGGCGAACGCCCGTAGTGACTCGACCTGAACCGGATCCAGTGACGGGCGGACGTTTTCGCGGGCCTTGGCCACGTCGGCGGCAGTGACGTCGGCGGCATCGATCGAGCGGCGCATCGCCGTCAGCGCGGCCTCGCGCAGCAGCGCCACACAGTCCGCGGCGCTGTAGCCGTCCAGTTCGCCGGCCAGCGCGTCGAGGTCGACCTCCTTGGACAGCGGCACCGACTTGCCGGCAGTGCGCAGAATCTCCTTGCGCGCCTCGGTATCCGGTGGTTCGACGAACACCAGCTTCTCCAGCCGGCCGGGGCGCAGCAGTGCCGGGTCGATCAGATCCGGGCGGTTGGTCGCGCCGAGCACCACGACATCGCGCAGCGGCTCGATTCCGTCGAGTTCGGTCAGCAGGGCGGCCACCACCCGGTCGGTCACTCCGGAGTCGAAGCTCTGCCCGCGCCGCGGTGCCAGCGCGTCGATCTCGTCGAGGAACACCAGCGACGGCGCGGAATCCCTTGCCCGGCGGAACAACTCGCGCACCGCCTTCTCCGAGGAACCCACCCACTTGTCCATCAGTTCGGCACCCTTGACGGCGTGCACGCTCAACCGGCCCGAGCTGGCCAGCGCGCGCACCACGAACGTCTTGCCGCAGCCCGGCGGGCCATACAGCAGAACGCCTTTGGGCGGGTCGACCCCAAGCCGGGCGAAGGTGTCCGGATGCTGCAGCGGCCACAGCACCGCCTCGGTGAGCGCCTGCTTGGTGTCGGCCATGTCCCCGACGTCCTCGAGGGTAATCGAACCGACCGAGACCTCCTCGGTGGCCGAGCGGGACAGCGGCCGGATGACGGTCAACGCGCCTTTGAGGTCCTCCTGGGTCAGTCTCGGCGGCTTGCCGTCCTCGCTGGCCCGCGCTGCCGCCCGCAGTGCCGCCTCGCGCACCAGTGCCGCGAGGTCGGCGCGCACGAAACCGGGTGTCCGGTCGGCGATTTCGTCGAGCTTGAGCTCATCGGCGGGAACCTCGCGCAGCATCACCTCCAGCAGCGCCTTGCGGGTCGCGCCGTCGGGCAGGCTCAGGCCGAGCTCGCGGTCGCACAGGTCCGGGGCACGCAGCCGCGGGTCGAGTGCGTCGGGCTGCTGCGAGGTGGCCACCAGCGCCACCCCGGGTGCGGCGACCGCCTTGCGCAGTTCGGCCAGGATCATCGTCGCGACCGGTTCGGCCGGGGTGGGCAGCAGCGCGTCGATGTCGGACACCAGCAGCACGCCGCCGCCGTTGCAGACGGTGGCGACGGCGTCGGCGACGGCTCTCTGCCGATCGGGCGCGGCCAGCGCGCCGGTGTCCGGGCCGTCGAGTTCGACGAGCCGGCGGCCCGCGCACACCGCCCGCACCAGCGTTGCCTTGCCCACGCCGGCCGGTCCGGTGACCAGCACACCCAGATTCGGTTTGGCGCCAAGCTTTTCCAGCAGGGCGGGCTCGTCGAGAGCAAGCTTGAGCCACTCGGTGAGCCGGCCGGCCTGAACGTGCTGACCCTTCAGGTCGTCGATGGACACCGGCGGAGTCTGCGGCCACACCATGGGTGGGCTCACCTCCGCGCCGTGGCCCGCGGGCACCGTCGCCGGAGTCACGCCGTCGCCCCAGTTGACCGACGAATTCGGTTGCACGCTAACCGGTCCCGCTGGATCCGTGCCGGTGACCGTCAGCAGTTCCGAGGTCCAGGTGATGCCCACCGAGGACGCCAGCGCCGAACTGGCCTCCGATGTCGACGTGCCCGGGCCGAGGTCGCGCGGCAGCAGCGACACCGTGTCGCCCACCGTCATCACCTTGCCGAGCAGGGCCTGCCGCAAGGTCGCCGACGACACCGACTGGGTGGCCAGCGTCGACCCGCGCAGCGTCACCGACCGCGCCCCGTACACCGTCACCGGCGACACCAGCACGGTCGTGTCCTCCCGCAGGCCGGCATTCGACAGGGTCACGTCGTCGAGCAGGGCGGTGCCGGCCGGGGTGTCCGTTGGCGCCACTCCCGCTACCGCCGCGGTGGTGCGAGAACCCCTGAGGGACACTGCGTCCCACTCGCGGATACCCAGGGCGGCGATGGCCTCCGGATGCAGCCGCACCACACCGCGCCGCGAATCCATGGCCGAGGTGTTCAGCCGCGCGGTGAGCGCCAGGCTCGAGGCCGGCGGAGGTGAGCCGGCGAGGGTCTGATCGGTCATGGTCAGCGCCCCGGCTTACGCAAGCCCAGCCGGGCCACCGACCGGCGGTTGGGGTGTTGCGCGCGCCGGGTCGCCCGCCGCGCGGCACGCTGCTGGCGCGGCCGGTCGTTCCAGGACTCGGGGTGCGCGGCCACCCAGCGCTGGCTGCGCACCGCGAACGGGATGTGGATGACGTAGGCGGCGATGATCACCAGGATCACCAGATAGGGGAAGACGAAGGCCGCCGCGACCCCGATGGCCAGCAGCGCCAACAGCGGCGCCACCACGTTGGGCCGCACCGCGAACGTGTGGATCTTGCGCATCGGGATGCGGCTGACGACGAGCAGCGAGACACCGACCATCCATATCGACACCGCCCAGTACGAGGTCCACCAGCCGTCGCCCCACTGCATCTTGGCGGCCAGCGGGCCGATGGCGCCGATGGCACCCGCGGGTGCGGGCATCCCGACGAAGTACTCCTTGGTGTAGGCGGGCAGGTCCGCGTCGAGCAGCGCGTTGTAGCGGGCCAGGCGCAGCACGATGCACACCGCGTAGAGCAGCACCACGATCCAGCCGACCCTGGTGTTCGACAGCAGCAGCGACCACACGATGAACGCCGGCGCCACACCGAAGTTCACCGCGTCGGCCAGCGAGTCGATCTCCTCGCCCATCCGGGAGGTGGCCTTGAGCACGCGCGCGATGCGCCCGTCGAGCGCGTCGAGGATCGCCGCGGCGGCCAGCAGGGCCATCGATTCGGTGGGCCGGCCCTCGAGGGCGTACTTCACCGACGTCAGGCCCAGACAGATGGCCAGCACGGTCACGGCGCTGGGCAGCAACCGCGTACTGATGAGCGCGCGGGGACGGGGTTTGATCACGGCAGCTGCGCCAATACCGTCTCGCCGGCCAGCGCACGCTGGCCGGGTTCGACGAGGATCTGCGAGCCCGCGGGCAGATAGGTGTCGAGCCGGGAGCCGAACCGGATCAACCCGTAGGTGTCACCGATGGTGACCTTGTCCCCGGCGTGGACGTCGCAGACGATGCGACGTGCCACCAGCCCGGCGATCTGTACGACCACCACGTCCCGTCCTTCCGGCGTGCGGATCAGCACACTGTTGCGTTCATTGTCCTCACTGGCCGCCGCGAGATCGGCGGAATGGAAGGTGCCGGGGCGGTACTGCACGTCGACGACCTCGCCGCCGATCGGCATGCGCTGCACGTGTGCGTCGAGCAGCGACAGGAAGATGCTCACCCGGGGAACCGGCCCGGTGCCCAGGCCGAGTTCGGCCGGTGGCTCGGCCTCCTCGATCAGGCAGATCAGGCCGTCGGCGGGAGCCACGACCACACCGGGGCGGCCAGGTGGCTTGCGCGGCGGATGCCGAAAGAACCCGGCGTTGGCGGCTGCGGCGGCCAGTCCGGCGCGTCGCACCCAGCGGTTCTTGTGGCCCACGGCCGCCACCACCAGACCCGCCGAGATGAACGGCAGACCGGCGGGGTGGACCGGCGGAACCGACGCGCGCACCAGGGCTACCAGCCGTTGTGGGCCGGACCCTATGTTGTCATCCGCTGAGCGGGGGCGTCTGGCCATCGGCGTGATTCTACGTGCGGGCTGCTAGGAAAGGTCCCATAGCTGGACCTGCTCGCCGGCCGCCATCTCGGTGACGTCCTCGGCGATCTCCAGCAGGCAGTTCGCCGAGGCCAGCCAGCGCAGATGGTGGGAGGCCGGCGGGCCGTACGTGGTGACCGTGCCCGTCGCCGGGTCGTACACGCCGCGACGGAACTGGCGCTTGCCCTTCGGCGAGGTCAGCCCTTCGGTGAGCACGGCGCTGCGGCGTGGCCGCTGCGGGTGCGGCAGGCCCATCGCCGCCCGCAGGGCAGGCCGGAGGAACACCTCGAAGGACACCAGCGCGCTGACCGGGTTGCCGGGCAGCGTGACGATCGGGGTGCCTGAAATGCGGCCCGCGCCCTGCGGCATACCGGGCTGCATGGCGACCTTGACGAACTCAACCGCACCCCCTCCGAAGGCGTCCTTGACCACCTCGTAGGCGCCCGCGCTCACCCCGCCGGAGGTGATGATCAGGTCGGCCTGCCCGGCATACCCCTCGAGCACCGTGCTGAACTGCGCGACGTCGTCGCTCGACGTCGGGGTGGCCACCACCTCGCCGCCGGCCTCGCGCACCGCGGCGGCCAGCATGATGGCGTTGGACTCATAGATCTGGCCGGGCTTGAGTTCGGTGCCCGCCGACACGAGTTCCGAGCCGGTCGACATCACCAGCACCCGCTGGCGCGGCAGCACGGTCACTGACCCGAGCCCCAGAGCGGCGGCCAGGCCCAGCGCGGCCGGGGTGACCAGCTGACCGGCGCGCAGCACCGTCGTCCCCGCGGTCACGTCCTCACCGGCGCGGCGCAGGTGCTGGCCCTCGCGGGGCGTCGTGCGGATCTCGACGGTCTCGGTGCCGGACCATTTTCCCGGGTCGCTGCGCTCCTGCCCTCCGCCGTCGGTGAGCTCCACCGGGACCACCGCCGTGGCACCGGCCGGCAGCGGCGCCCCGGTCATGATCCGGTGCGCGGTGCCCGGCGCCAGGGTGAGCGGATCGGTTCGACCGGCCGGAATATCTTCGGCCACAGGAAGTTTCACAGGATTGCGATCGTCTGC
>Ga0208851_1000284_pt1 | contig 23310 bp, 21 predicted proteins | sample NGESurshal092012_FD_184481 | JGI IMG/M metagenome (GOLD analysis project Ga0208851, IMG submission 184481) | Arctic peat soil microbial communities from Barrow, Alaska - NGEE Surface sample 415-2 shallow-092012 (SPAdes) | ecosystem: Environmental > Terrestrial > Soil > Wetlands > Peat ... | reverse complement strand
GAATCCGGCGCGCTGACCCGCCACGAATGGCACCCGGACTGGAACTACAGCCTGAAACCCGCAACAAACCAAGCGTGTTGATTATCGGTGCGCCCTAACTCACGGCCCGTCCCACACCTATTCGGTGGTGATTGCCTATTCGGTGGTGATTGCCCGCAGCACATCCATCCGGGCGGCCCGCCGGGCCGGCCAGACCGCGGCCAGCACGCCGACCACGGCGGCCAGTACCACGAAGATCACCAGCTGCACCACCGGCACGTTCAGCACGCTGATCCCCTGATCGGAAATGGCCCGCTGCAGGCTGATCCCGAAGATCAGCCCGAGCCCGATACCCAGCACCGCGCCGAGCACCGAGATGGCCACCGACTCCAGCCGGATCATCGTCCGGAGCTGCCGCCGGCTCATCCCGACGGCCCGTAGCAAACCGACCTCGCGGGTCCGTTCGATCACCGACAGCGCGAGCGTGTTCACGATGCCGAGCACGGCGATGATCACCGCGAGGCCGAGCAGCGCGTAGATGATGCCGAGCAGCTGATCGATCGGCGCGCGCTGGTCGGCGGCGAACGCATCCTGATCCTTCACCGTCACGGTCGGCAGGTCGGCGAGCACGCCGCTGATCGCGGAGATCACGGTGGCCGGATCGGCGCCCGCCGTCCGGGCGACGTAGACGATCGAGTCGACCGGCGCGACCCCGCCCGCCTCCAGCACCGCGGGCGGCAGCACGATGTCGGCGCCGACGAACCGGCTCGCGCCGATGATCCCGGTGATCGGCAGCTCGACCGGACCAGTGGGTAGGTCAACGGTGATCGGCCTGCCCAGCTGCCAGCCCTCCGCGGTCGCCCGGTCCTGGACGACCAGCAGGCCGTCGGCGCCGGTGTCCAGGCTGCCGGACTTCAGGTCGATCGCCACCACCTGGCTCATCGCCAGCGCGTCGAAGGCCGACACGAACTCCTGTTTGCCGCCGATCTGTAACACGCTGAACCGGAACGGAACAGCCTGCGCGACCCCGTCCAGCTGCGCGATCTTCGGCGCCACCGCCGCAGAGAACGGGGCCTGGATCGCGTTGGACACGACGTAGTCGGCCTTGAGTTCGGTGCTGACCAGCTGGTCGACGCTGGACTTCGTCGACTGGCCGAGGATGGCCATGGTGGTGACCAGGGCCAGCCCGATCATCAGGGCGGAGGCGGTCGCCGCGGTCCGTCGCGGGTTACGCCGGGCGTTCTCCCTGGCCAGCAGCCCCACCGTGCCGAACAGCCGCGGGTAGCCGCCGGCAATGGCAGTCACGATCGGCCGGCCGATCACCGGGCTGAGCAGCGCGACGCCGATGAACACCGCGAGCACTCCCCCGCCGAGCGGCTGCAGGCCGCCGTCGAAGGCCAGCGAGTAGACCATCAGGGCGGCGCCGACGACGGTCAGCGCGACGCCGCCGAGCAACCGGCGATGCATCGAGGATTCCGGGATGGAGACGTCATCGCGCATGGCGGCGATCGGCGGCACCTTCGCGGCCTTGCGGGCCGGCAGGTACGCGGCGAGCAGGGTGACAAGCACGCCGACGGCATACGCGGCAATGGCGGTCCGCGGCTGGAAGACCAGCCCGGCCTGGCCCAGATCCAAGCCGATCGCGCCGAACAGCGCCTTCAGCCCGGCGGCGAGGGCGAAGCCGAGCGCCAGGCCGACCGTGGAGCCGACCAACCCGACCACCAGCGCCTCGACCAGCACGGACCGGGTGACCTGGCCTTTCGAGGCGCCGAGCGCCCGGAACAGGGCCAGCTCCCTGGTCCGCTGCGCGACGATGATCGAGAAGGTGTTGAGGATCAGGAAGGTGCCGACCACCAGCGCCACGGCGGCGAACACCAGCAGGAAGGTGGTGATGAACGACAGCCCCTGCTGCAGCTGGTCCTGGTTCTCGGTAGCGATCTGGTCGCCGTCCCGCGCCTCGAAGCCCGCCGGCAGGGTGGCGGCCACCTCATCCCGCAGGGCGACGTTGGACAGCGACCCGTCACCGGTGACGGCCACGTCGTTGAACACGTCCGCGCCGCCCAGATAGAGCTGCTGCGCCGTCGCCGTGTCGAACAGCGCCAGGGTCGCGCCGATCAGGTTGCCGGACTCGCCGAACCGGACGGTGCCGACCAGGGTGCCGGTGACCGAGGGCTGCTGCCCCGTCGTGACCAGCGACACGGTGTCGCCGAGTTGGTAGCCGCTGTCGGCGGCGGACTTGTCGTCGATCACCAGCTCACCGGGGCCGCTGGGCGGCCGGCCCTGGGTGATGGTGACGATCGGCGACCCGTCCGCGGCGGGGGCGTCGCTGAAGTTGCCGCCGATGCCGGGAGCTCCCCCGCCGGTACCGACGACCTTGCCGTCCTTCCCGATGATGTACGTCCCCTGGTCGGTGACGTTGCCGTCGGCCCGCTGCACCCCGTCGAGGGCGGCCAGCTGACCGACGAGCCGAGCCGGCACCGTTCGGGAATCCGACCCGGTGAAGCCGCCGGAGGCGGCGGACGCGGCCTGCGCCGGCCGGACCGTGACGTCCGGTGCGGTCTGCCGGAACAGGTCGGTGAAGCTGCTGCCCAGGGTGTCGGTGAAGACGAAGGTGCCGGACACGAAGGCCACCCCGAGGACGATGGCGAACGCGCTCATACCCATCCGGAGCTTGTGCGCCAGCAGGCTTTTCAGGGTTGCCCTGAGCATGTCAGGAGACCTCGACCGGGTGCGCGGGGCCGGCGCTGCCGCGGGCCGCGCCGCCATGGGCGGCGTCGAAATGCTTCATCCGGTCCAGCACCAGGTCGGCCGTCGGGTCGGCCATCTCGTCGACGATCCGCCCGTCCGCCAGGAACAGCACCCGATCGGCGTATCCGGCGGCGTTGGGGTCGTGGGTGACCATGACGACGGTCTGGCCGAACTCCTGCACCGATCGGCGCAGGAAGCCGAGCACCTCCGAGCCGGCGACCGAGTCGAGGTTGCCGGTCGGCTCGTCGGCGAAGACGATGTCCGGCCGCCCGGCCAGGGCCCGGGCGCAGGCGACGCGCTGCTGCTGGCCGCCGGAGAGTTGGCTCGGTTTGTGGGTCAGCCGGTCGCCGAGGCCGACGGTGCTGATCACCGTGTCGAGCCATGTCCGGTCCGGTGTGCGGCCGGCGATGTCCATCGGCAGGGTGATGTTCTCGATCGCGGTGAGGGTCGGCACCAGGTTGAACGACTGGAACACGAAGCCGATCCGGTCCCGCCGGATCCGGGTGAGCTCCTTGTCGCCCAGTGACGTCAGGTTGGCATTCCCGACGAAGACCTGGCCCGAGGTGGCGTCGTCGAGGGCCGCCAGGCAGTGCATGAGGGTCGACTTGCCGGAACCGGACGGCCCCATGATTGCGGTGAACTGTCCGGGCCAGAACTGGACGGTGACCCCGTCCAGGGCGGTCACCTGGGTGTCCCCGGAGCCGTAGACCTTGCGCAGGTCGACCGCCTGGGCGGCGGGGGTGGCCGACCCGCCCGCGGGGTCCGGGGTCGGGGCCGCTGGGTCGGCCGGGGCTGCGGTGTGGGTCGGGTCGGGCGCTGCATGCGTCATCGGGGCACTCCTGCAGTGGGGGTCACCAATGACGCTAGGTCACGGTCGACCCTCAGCGGTATCCGGTTTCTCCCTGATTTCGTGACGTGCGGGACAATCACCGCCATGGAACATTTCGCGATTGCCACCGTGGCCGAGCAGAGCCCCGTCTTCCGTAGGGTCTTGTGGACGGGTCAGCACACGCAGCTGGTCATCATGACGATCCCGCCGGGTGGCGAGATCGGCCTGGAAACCCACGCGCACAACGACCAGCTCCTCACCTTTCTCAGCGGATCGGGCGAGGCATTGGTCGGCGGCGAGACCAGACCTGTCGCGCAGGGCGATCTGGTGATCGTGCCCGCCGGCACCGAGCACAACTTCACCAACACCGGCACCAACCCGCTGGTGCTCTCCACGGTCTACGGGCCACCCGACCATGCCCCTGGGACGGTGCACACCACCAAGGAGGAGGCGGACGCCGCCGAGGCCGCCGGCGAGGACGAGCCACCGAGCTGACGGCCCGCTCCGCCGCCGCTGTCAGCTCGCTGCATCGTCATCCGTGCTGAACAGGTCGCTGAGCGGCGGCGCCGACGAGGCCCCGGGGTGCGCGGTGCCGAGGGTGGTCGACCCCGATTCCGTCCGCAGCCCCAGTCGGGAGATGATCTCCGCGGCTTCCTCCGCCGGCTTCCGACCGAGGTCGACGACCAGGGTGTTCTCGTCCGGCCCCGGGGGTTCGAGGGTGGCCATCTGCGAGTCGAGCAGGGTGCCCGGCATGAAGTGGTCCCGCCTGGCGTTGAGCCGCCGGCCGATGGTGTCCTTGCTGCCGGCCAGGTGCACGAAGACCACGTGCTCGCCGCGCATCCGGTCCCGGTAGACCTTTCTCAGTGCCGAGCAGGTGATGATGCCCGGAATCCCGGCCCTGGTGTGGTCGGAGATCCACCCGGCCACCAGATCCAGCCAGGGCCAGCGGTCCTCGTCGGTCAACGGGAAACCGGCAGCCATCTTCGCGACGTTGGCGGGCGGATGCAGGTCGTCGCCCTCCTCCAGATCCCAGCCCAGCTGGCCGGCGAGGATGCCTGCGACAGTTGATTTCCCGGACCCCGAGACACCCATGATGACGAGAACCGGTTGCTGCTGAACATGATCGTCGATCCTCATGCGAAGACCTTTCGTGAACCGTGACGGGACGGGCGGCAGGGACCGGTTAGATGACAATGCTGAGCAGCAGCACACCGACCAGGCCGCAGACCGAGATCAGGCACTCCATGACGGTCCAGGTCTTCAGCGTCTGCCCGATACTGGTGCCAAGGTAGCCCTTGACCAGCCAGAAACCGGCGTTGTTCACGTGGGAGAGGAACAGCGAGCCGGCGCCGATGGCGAGAACCATCACCGGCGACGTGCGGAGTGCTGAGATCGGCCGCGACCGGCGCGAGAATGCCTGCGGCCGTGACGGTTGCGACGGTGGCCGAACCGGTGGCGACCCGGATGAGGACGGCGACCAGCCAGGCCAGGAACAGCACTGACAGCGCGCTGCCTTCGACCGCGTCGGCGATGACCTGCCCGATCCCGGTGGTGATCAGCACCTGCTTGAACCCGCCGCCCGCGCCGACGATGAAGATGATGCCGGCGATCGGCGGGAGGGAGCGCTCCAGGGTGCCGGCGATGGCGTCCTTGTTCATCTTGCCGCCCCGGCCCAGGATGATGATCCCGGCGATGACGGCGATGCCCAGCGCGACGGCGGGGGTGCCGAAGAAGTCGATGACCGACTTGGCCTGGCCTACGACTCCGAGTTCCACCGCACGATGCTGGTGGCCTCCGGCAACCCGATGCTCGCCGGGCCGGCCGACGTCGTCGTCGAGGTGCTGGCCGGTCGCACCAGGCACTCGCTGATGCCCAGCGTCGCGGAGCCGGCGGCGATCCACCTGCACGGCGTCGTCGCGTCATAAATTCAGGCGCGGGACGGCGCGGCCGCCGAGCAGGCCATGCGCGAGATCGTCGCGGAATCAGCCACCGCCATCAGGGCTATCCACGACGAGCCGGTGCCGCCCGCCGAGGAGGGCACGAGCAGAGCGCCGCTACCGTCCGTGCTGATCGGCAGTACAACGGTGCGGCCGCGCGCCCGCTGAATCGTTGGATCAGGCGTCCCAGCCGTCGGTCAAGACCCGCAACTGCGCGAACAGCTCCGATCGTCGGGAGGCACCGATGCGTTGCTTCATCCTGGCCACATGGTGCTCGACCGTCTTCGGCGAGATGAACAGCCGCTCGCCGATCTCCCGGTACGTCTGATTGCGCAGCAACAGCCTGGCCACCTGAACCTCTCGACCGCTGAGCATCGCCCCCGATGCCGGGTGAGCGTCGGGCGCCCCGACACTCTTCGGCGCCTGCGTCGACGGCCCGCCGGCGACCTCGATGTCGGACCTGGTGACGACCGGCTCGCTGTCCGCGGCCGGCACAGCGACGTCGACGCGGCCGCGGATGTTTCGCGCCAGGTACAGCAACGACGTCGTGGCCCGGCGATCCCCGGTGCGCGTCGCCGCCTCGCTGAGCAGGAGCGCCGCCTCGTGCCGGAGACCGAATCCCTGCAGACCAACCGCAGCGCCCTGGATCTCGTCGGCGTCGACCGCCGCATTCAGCACGTCCAACCACGAGCGGGCTGCCCGGCCCAATGCTCGGCCGTAGCTGTGCTGGGGCGAAACCTGGTCCAGCGATTCCGAGGACTTCGCGACGCATTCGGTCGCCTGTGACAACACAGCCGCCTGCAGGGCGCTCCAGAGCAGCGGCACGGACCACACCTCCGGATTGCCCAGCCTGTCGAGCAGCAGCCACGCCTGTTGCAGGTGGGTGGCCAGCAGACGGGATTCCCCCAGCAGCGCCGCGGCGACGACGAATTCGCCGAGCGGCAGCAACACGAACAGATCGATCGGTTGCAGCAGGATCGCTTCCCGGGCCGCGTGCCAACGGCCCCACCGGTGAGCCGACGATCGCATGCACCGCAAGTTCTTTCGACGCCATCGGGGGCGCTACAGCCGGGCCAGCAGTTCGGCCTTCTTGGCCGTGAACTCGTCGTCGGTCAGAAAACCCTTCTCCCGCAACCCGGCCAGCGTCTCGATTGCCGCACCGATCTCCGCCGGGGTGGTCGCCACCCCGGCCGGCGCGGCTGCCTGAGCACGGCGCGGCGGTGGTGCTAGTGGAGGCGCTGGAGGTGGGGCCGCGGCAGGGCTCGGGGTTGGTGGCGATGTAGCCGGTCGGGCGGTCGCCGGCGGCGGCATCGTTGCCGTACCAGGAGTCCGGTCCGGCCCGGCGGGCGATGCCGAGGACGATCCGGCATCCACGGCGGGGAGCGAGTCCACGGTGAAACTGCCGAGCTGGCTGGAGAACTCGCGCGAACCCCGGTCACCCTGCTGCTGCTGGACACCGGAGATCGAATGATCACCCGTGTCGTACACGGTGACCACGCCGCCGCGCCGGATCGCCAACCTGCGCGGCCCAGGGAAGTACGCGTAGGCATCGTCGTTCTGACCGCCGGACGTGCTGGGCCGGCCCAGGTCCGGCGGCCACCAGTCGCGGCTGGAGGTACCGAGCCACCCCGACGCCGCCGCCGAGTCCCGGTCCGGCGTGCCGACCAGGACGTCGCCGGAATTCAGCAGAGTGGACAGCTCCGAACAGATGCCGCTGACGGTCGACTGCAGACCGGGGTTGAACATGTCCCCGACCATCGTCATCCCGCCGCGCATCCACTGACCGCTGCCGCCGAGGTCGGGATGGGAGAACTGGGCCATGGCGCCGCCGCCGCGGACCACCGCATCCAGCAGCGTCCGGACAGCGGGCTCGCTGACGCGGTACCGCTGGGCGAGTTCGGTGACGGCGGCGGAACCGGCCGGAGTGAGTGGTCCGGACATCAGCAGCCTCCTGCGCCGGCGCTTGCCGCCGGCCGTCTTTGCGCGAACGGCAACAGGTCAGAAGGCGGGCGCCCTCTGACCTGTTGTGCGTGGTGGCCAGGGCCGGGATCGAACCGGCGACCTTCCACTTTTCAGGCGGACGCTCGTACCGACTGAGCTACCTGGCCAGCAGAACGGGCCGGTCCCACTCTCGTGGATCCGGCCAGCGCAGCGACCCCGACGGGACTTGAACCCGCGACCTCCGCCGTGACAGGGCGGCGCGCTAACCAACTGCGCTACGGGGCCTGGCTACCTCACTCGCGTCGACCTTAGCCGACCCGAGAACTGCGTACCCCCAACGGGATTCGAACCCGTGCTACCGCCTTGAAAGGGCAGCGTCCTAGGCCGCTAGACGATGGGGGCCGGGCCGTAAAACCCGCCTCCAACGGCTTGCCGTTGGGAGCTTGGAAAGCATACGGCACCCGGAGGAGACCTCCAAAACCTACAGCACGGAGCACGGCACCGGCGCCGGCCAGGTCGATGGAGCGCTCGCAGTGCGGACCGTCAGCCGGTACGACGAGCCCGTGTGCCAATTCATCGAGCACGACAGCGAGGTCGGCCGGGTCAAGCTCGCCGAGGTCGGCGAACGCTCGGCGGAGTCCCAGCGGGGTAGCGGAAGACAACCGCGCCGACCGGGCGGCTCACACTGCTGCGCGCGGGCCGCCCCCGACGACGGACCGCGCGCAGGTGCTGATCCTGGCCCCACCGCGTCAGGACGGTGGGGCCAGGTGCTCGGTCAGCGCAGATCGAACACGATGCGGGCCTGGACGGTGCCCTTCTCGACCTCTTCGAAGCACTCGTTGACCTCGTCGAGCGTCCGGGTCTCCCGGATGACCGTGGTCCGGCCCTGGGCATGCAGGGCATACACCTCGGCCAGATCCTTGCGGGTGCCGACGATCGAGCCGATCACGCTGATCCCGTTCAGCACCGTCTCGAAGATGGGTAGCTTGACGAAGTTGTCGGCCGGCAGTGCGACGAAGATCAGCTTGCCGCCGCGGCGCAACGAACCGAAGGCCTGTTCGAACACTTTGGGGGCCACCGCGACCGAGATCGCCGCGTGTGCACCGCCGAGCTTCTTGATCTGGGCGACCGGGTCCTCGGTGAGCGCGTTCACGACGTAGTCGGCGCCCAGTTGCCTTGCCAGGTCGAGCTTCTCGTCCGTGACGTCGACCGCGACGACGGTCGCTCCGCTGATCTTCGCGTACTGCAGGGCAAGGTGACCCAGACCGCCGACACCGAAGATCGCGACAACCTGCCCGGGCCGCGCGCCGGAAACCTTGACCGCCTTGTAGGTGGTGACCCCGGCGCAGGTCAGCGGGGCGGCATCGAGCGGGTCGATCGACGCCGGCACCTTGGCCACGTAGCCGGCATTGGCCGTGACGTACTCGGCGTAGGAGCCGTCCCGGCCGTACCCGGTGTTGACCTGCTGCTCGCACAGGGTTTCCCAGCCGTCCTCGCAGTACTGGCATTCCCCGCAGGCGTAACCGAGCCAGGGCATGGCCACCCGGTCGCCGACCTTGATGTGCTCGACGCCGGCACCGAGCTCCTCGACGATGCCAACGCCTTCGTGTCCGGGGATCAGCGGAAGGGTGGGCTTGACGGGCCAATCGCCGTGCGCCGCGTGGATGTCGGTGTGGCACAGACCCGAGGTTTCGACCCTGACCAGCACGTCGCCGGGACCGGGGACGGGCTTGTCGACCTCGCCGACGCGCAGGGTCTTCGTGAAGTCGTGAACAACTGCTGCCTTCATGGACTGCTCCTTCTCGAGCTTCGGGCGTGAACTTTGTCGAAGAACATTGGTGCGCGCGCATGAGAAAACAACGACACCAGTACAGAGGCTCTTGATCTGCCACTCTCACCGATGTTCTGGTGGCTCGGCTGGATTGTCACCGAGTCCGGATTTCGACTCCGCCATCAGCGACTGCCCCCGGATCGGATCGACTGATGACTCGATGTGGATTCCAGCGGCGAAAACTGTTGCCCTGGCGACAGATTCAAGAGCTGCGCGCGGCGCTACGGGGCGCCTGGCAGGTACGGTGAGTGATGCACCGTCATCTTTTCTCCTCACGTCATTGTGATGTTCGTCGAGGCGGCCCGACAGAAGTCACCCTACGAAGGCGAACGTTGCAACTGCGCTGCATTCCGTGCAACGCAAATGCAACACAACAACGCTACGGTTTGCCCCTCGAGCCCGAACAGAGGACAACGACCCGAAATTCACTGACACTGCGCTTGCAGTCACTGCTACTGCCCTTGCGCGTGGTCTTGACCGCCCGTGCGCCGGCGGCACCTGGGGGTGACCGTCGCGGTCGTGCCGGCCGCGGGCGTGGATCCGCGGGCAGCTGGGTTCAGCGGCGTTGGTTCAGCGGCGTTGGTTCAGCGGCGTTGGTTCAGCGGCATCGCTCAGGGCGCGAACCCAGGATGCGGCACCCGGGTCGACAACTGTCGGCCCCAGCCGACGGCCCTGTCGAGTTCGCCGTCGACGAGCGGCCCCTGAGTGCCTGCGACGTAGAAGCTCTCGGCCGGCGCGAACACCGTGCAGCCCATCCGGCGCAGCCGACGTTCGGCAGCGTGCGCGGCCGAACCCGGCACCCGTGGCTTGTACACACGGGTGTCGAACGCGGCCACCAGCAGGTGCTGGTGAATGGTCACGTCGGCGAGCCATTCCCGTAGCCCCAGCCGATCGGAGATCACCTCGGACCCCGTTGCCTGCTTGGCAGCGCCCTCCCGGGTCGCCGGCCGGCTCAGGCCGAAAGCGTGGGTCGGCCCACCTACCACCAGTACGTCGATCGCGTCATCGATCACCAGGGGCGCGTGGCCCACTTCGACGATCTCGACGCCGAGCTGGGCGGTCATGCCCAGGGCCACCGCATCGGCGACCGCCTTGGTGTCGCCGAACATCGACTCGTAGACCACCATCGCGCGCATGACCGACTGCTCCCCTCAAGGAATGCTGCATTGTCACGGTTCTCGATATGCCCTGACCCCTCCATCATCGGAAGCCGGGGACGGCGCTGCCAGAGCCGAAAGACCTCACCGGCCGGTCACCGGCCACTCCCCCATGCGGTGCAACATCCGGTACAACATCGACCGGACCCCGTGACGGACGGCGCGGCTCCTGCTACTGTCCCGGCGTAGGTCATGAGTGCCAGCAGATAGCCCCGGCTTGCTGGCCGGCAACCCTCCAACCGCGGTGGGGTGCCCCGGGTGAGGACCTGGCTGGGCGCGAAGCGCGTCCGGCAAGCGCGGACCTCAGGTTTCCTGGCGGTCCGACGGACCGTAGGAGAATCACGTGACCGTCCTTCTCGAACGACCCGACCTGCTCTCCGCACTCGCGCCCAGGCACCCGCCGAGTCGGCACGAACCGCTGCCGACCTCGCCCTGCACCGGCACCGCCTGCCACCCGCACGCCCCCGGGCTGGAGATCGTCGGGGCGGATGCCACTGTCCCGCTGGCCGGCGGCGGCCGGATCGGGTACGCCAACCTGGACCACGGGGCGTCCGCACCCGCGCTGCGGGTGGTCCGGGACACCGTCGACGCCCTGCTGGAGCGGTACGCCAGCGTGCACCGCGGCGCGGGCTGGCATTCCAAGGTCTGCACCACGCTCTACGAGGGCGCCCGGGAGCCGGTCCGCGACTTCGTCGGCGGCCGCGCGGCCGACGCGGTGATCTTCACCAGGCACACCACGGACTCGTTCAACCTGCTGGCGCACTGCCTGCCGCCCCGGACCACCGTGGTGGTCTTCGAGACCGAGCACCACGCGGCGCTGCTGCCGTGCGGCGGCGGCCGGGACCAGACCAAGGTCCGGTTGAAGGCCCCGCGGACGCCGGCCGACGCGCTCATCGCCGTGGACGAGGCGCTGCGCCGCCGGGCGCCCGGACCGGCGCTGCTGGTGGTCACCGGCGCCTCCAACGTCACCGGTGAGCTGTGGCCGGTCGCCGAGCTGGCCGGGATCGCCAGGTCACGCGGCGCCCGGACCGCGCTGGACGCGGCGCAGCTGGCGCCGCACCGGCCGTTGTCCATCGAGGAGCTGGGCGTGGACTATGTCGCGCTGTCCGGGCACAAGCTGTACGCCCCGTACGGCGCCGGCGCGCTGGTCGGCCGCGCCGACTGGCTGGCCGCGGCCGCGCCGTACCTGATCGGCGGCGGCGCCACCGCATCGGTCACCGATGACGAGACGACCTACAAGCCGCTGCCCGACCGGCACGAGGCCGGCTCCCCGAACGTGCCCGGCGCGGTCGCACTGGCCACCGCCTGCCACGCGCTGGCCTCCGCCGACCGGCCGGCACTGGCCGCAGCGGAACTCGCGCTGACCGCCACCCTGCGCGACGGTTTGCGCGAGATCCCCGGCGTCACAGTGCATTCGCTGTTCGGTGGCGCAGTTCACAGTATCGGCGTCGTCACCTTCACCATCGCCGGCCAGCAGCCTGCCGTGGTGGCGGCGGCGCTGTCCGCCGAACACGGCATCGGGGTGCGGGACGGGGCGTTCTGCGCCCACCCGCTGGTTCGGCAGCTGTTGGGCGCCGCCGGCTGCAGCGTCGATGACGGCGGCCAGGCGCTGCGGGCCTCGGTCGGTCTCGGTACCACCACCGAGCACGTGCAGCGGCTGGTCGCCGCGGTCGAGTCGATCGCCGCCTGCGGCCCGCTCCGGCGCTACGTGAGCGTCGACGGGCGCCCGGTGCCGGCAGTCGACGATCGGACCGTGCCGGTCATCGCGCCCTGGCAAACCTGAGCCGGACTGACAAGCCAGCACCTGGCGGTTCTTGTGCTTGCGGTTTGCGGCAGGCGCTCAGGCGCGGTGCCGCCCTCGGGCCGTGTCCCGCGGCAGCACTTCGCCGTTGAGGACGATGTCGCCGGTGCTGACCGCGTGAGGGTTGTTGTCATTCGTGCCGGCGTGACCGTTGCTGCCATTGGCACGGGCGTGACCGTTGGCGGCGTCGGTCGCGACGTGGCGGTTCGGTCCTGCCTCACCGCCGGAAGCGGCGTGATTCCCGCCGACCATGGCATACGCTCCGGTGGAGACCGACTCACGGTCCGGGTCGTGGTCAACGACCTCGGCGCCGCCGGCCCGGACAACATCGGTGGCGCCGTTCTCGGCAGCAAGCGCCGCGGCGTCCTCGGTGGCCTGCTCCTCGAGCCGCTCGTCCAACGCCGACTTGGTGCGCAGCGGGATCTCCTTCATGAACAGCACCAGCACGAAGGCAAGAACCATGATGATGCCGCCGATGAGGTACACCAGCTGGGTCGAGTCGACGTAGCCCTGCTGGAACGGCCGGGCAATCTCCGGGTCCAGTGTGTTCAGGAAGGACGAATCGTTGGTCAGTGCGTCACCCAGCGAGGCTCTCGCTGCTGTGTTGCCCTGAGCCGCGGCTACCAGGCCCTGGGCCACCGCGTGGCTGGCACTGTTCGGATCCTGCGCCGCGGCGGCAACTGCCTGCTGGAAACCGGGTGTGGGACCGGCGCTCTGCAACGCGCCCTGGATCTTGTCCGGCAGGGAGTTGAACAGCAGCGAGAGGAAGATCGCGACACCCAACGTCCCGCCGAGCTGACGGAAGAAGGTCGCCGACGACGTGGCAACACCGACGTCACGGGCCGGCACCGCGTTCTGCACCGCGATCGTCAGGGTCTGCATGTTCAGACCCAGACCTGCACCGATCGCCAGGAAGAACAGGTCAAGGACCCAGTAGGACGTGTCGACGGTGATGGTCAACATGCCGAAGAACGAGGCGGCCAGCAGCGCCGTACCGATCACCGGGTAGATCTTGTAGTGACCCGTTCTTGCGGTGAGCTGCCCGGACAGGATGGAGCCGGTCATGATGCCGACCATCATCGGGAGCAGCAGCAGGCCGGACTCGGTCGGCGTCGCGCCCTTCACCAGCTGCAGGTACAGCGGCAGTGTGGACAGCGCTCCGAACATCGCCAGGCCGACCAGCACACCGGCGCCGAGACCGATCGAGAAGACCTTGCTCTTGAACAGCCGCATCGGGATCAGCGCCTCGTCCTTCATCCGGAATTCGACCCAGATGAACGCGACGACCCCGATGATGCCCAGCGCGATCAGCCCGAGCACACCGGCGGAGGTCCAGCCCCAGATCCGGCCCTGCTCGGCGACGATCAACAGCGGCACGATACCGAGGATGAGCGCCGCAGCACCCCACCAGTCGATGCGGTGGTCGGTCCGGATGTGCGGGAGATGCAGGACCCGGCTCACGATGGCCAGCGCGATCAGGCCGATCGGCACGTTGACCAGGAACACCCAACGCCAGCCGGTGACGCCCAGAATGCTGTCGGTGCCGGCGAAGAAGCCGCCGACCAGCGGGCCGATGACCGAGGACATCCCGAAGACCGCCAGGAAGTAACCCTGGTACTTGGCCCGCTCCCGAGCGGGGACGATGTCCGCCAGGATGGCCAGCGCCATCGAGAAGAGACCGCCGGCGCCGATGCCCTGAATGGCCCGGAAGGCGGCCAACTCGTACATCGACGTCGCGAACGTGCAGAGCAGCGACCCGAAGATGAAGATGCTGATGGCGGTGATGAACATCGGCCGGCGGCCGTAGATGTCCGAGAGTTTGCCGTAGAGCGGCGTTGTCACCGTCGAGGTGATCAGGTAGGCGGTGGTGACCCAGGCCATTGCCGACAACCCGTGCAGGTCGTCGGCGATCGTCCGGATCGACGTCGAGACGATCGTCTGATCAAGGGCGGCCAACAGCATGCCGGCCATCAACCCGATCAGGATCGCCTGAATCTGTTTGTGCGTCAGGCCTGCAGGCGACTCCACCTCGAGAGGTGGTGTGGCCTTGGCCGTTTCGGTGGACATCAGCGGCTTTCCTTCCCGTGGTGCTCGAGCATGATCGAGATGATCTGTTCGCGGTGGGCCTCGATGCCCTCGGTGTACTTGCGGACGAGCCTGAGCAGGTCGTCCCTGTCCTGTTGCGACCAGTCAGCGATGACGGGCTGCATCGTGGCGCCGCGGCGCCGGGTGTGGTCACGCACCCGCATCAGACCCAGCTCGGTGGGCACCAGGATGGAAGCCCGGCCGTCGTCCGGGTCGGCCCGGCGCTCGATGAGGCCGGATTTGACCAGCGACGCGACCTGCCGGGAGACGGTCGACGGGTCTGCGCAAACCTGCTCGGCGAGGTCGCTGGCCCGGCTCGGTCCGTGCGACGCGAGCTTGACCAGCAGGAACAGCGGCGAATGGTCCGCCTCCGAGCCACCTGCCACCCGCGACTTGATGCAGTTGAACTGACGGAACATCGCGATCACCGCCGAGGCGATCTCCTCGGCGGTTCCCGGCTGACCCGGGTCGATCCCGACGTCGGGGTCCTCCGCCGGCCGCACACTGGTCGACATCACTGCCATCGCACTTCCCTCGCCAGAATCAGTTGCTTGCTACCTGCATCTAGTTGCCGTCGGCAATGATGCGCCCGGCGAACGATTCTGGCAAGTCCCCTCCGAAGTGCGGTAGGTCACTGCTCCGACGTCACTTCCGGTGCGACGCCGTTGCGACGGGTCAGGGCACGGCGACGGGCTCCACCGCAAGCACGGGATGCAGGTCGCTGACCCTGAACACCCGTCTGCGGTGCACCACGAGCAGGCACAACCCCACGGCGACGATGCTGAAACCGGCCAGCACACCGACGTCGACCCACAATCGGTTCGTCGGCCCGCCGGTGAGGGTGGTCCGCAACGCGTCCACCACGTACGTCATCGGGATGAAGTCATGGATCGCCCGGAACGGCGCCGGTGTTGTCTCCATCGGGTACAGGCCCCCCGCGGCGGTCAGCTGCACCATCAGCAACACCAGGGTGATCGCCGAACCGGCAACGCCCAGCCAGGTCCGCAACAGGTGCGCGATCGCCGTGAAGCAGGCGGCGGTCAGCAGCACGATGCCGATCGCCCCGCCGACGTTGACCGGATTCAGGCCGAGGCCGAGCCAGACGATGCCAAACAGCAGCAGCGAGCCGACCGCCGCGATCCCGAACACCGGCAGCCAACCGGCCAGGGTGATCCGCGCGGAGCTCGCCCGGCCGGCCAGGGCCCGGGCCGAGATCGGTCGCATCACGAGGAAGACCGCGACGGCGAAGACCCAGATGGCGATGGCGAACAGCAGCGGAGCCAGCCCCCTGCCGTAGACCGTCGCCGGATTGTCGACGACCACCTGGACGTCCGCCGGTGAGGACAGCACCTGTTCAGAGTCCTGCTGCTGATCGGGAGCCACCGTGGGGATGCGATCGGCCGCCGCGACGAGGTCGGTGGCGAGCTGGTTGATTCCGGTGTCGAGTGCGGTGAGGCCGGCCACCTGGGTCGCCGAGTTGGTCTGCAGCGTCCCGAGTCCGTCATCGAGCTGCTGGGCGCCGAGTTGCAGGGCGCCGATCTTGGTGTCGAGGTCGGTGGCACCCGTGGACAGCGCGACGATGCTGCTGTCCACCGCGGCAGCCCCGGAGCTCGCGGTGCTGATCCCGGTGCTCATCGCAGCCACGCCGGTGGCCACCTGGGCGGCGCCGGTGGCCACCGACGTGATGTCGGAGCTGGCGCCGGACAGGTCACTCGCGGCCGATTGGACGGAATCGGATCCCGAGTTGACCTGTCCGGCGGCCGAACTGGTCTGGCTCGATGCTGTGGTGACCTTGCCGGCTTCGGCAGTGATGGCCAACGCCACCTGCGGATCGAGGTTCGGGGTGTCCGCAATCGCCGACAGGTTGGACGAAATCGTTGCGAGGTTGTCGCTGATCACCGGCAGGTCGGCGCCGGCCTGGCCGAGCGGTTGGACCGCGGCATTCACCGAACTGATGGCCGGGCCGACGCTGCCCGCCAGTTGCTGGCTGCTGGCCGCGACGTCGGCCGCGGTCGAGGCGGTCTGACTCGAACTCGAGTCGAGGGTGCTCAGCCCCGTCACCAGGGACGCCGAGCCGGCTTTCGCGTCACCGGCGGTGGTGACCAGTTGGCTCGATGACGCCTTGGCGTCGGCCAGGCCGGCGAGCTGCCCGGCCGACAGGTCCTTCGCGGCGGTGATGCCGGTGGCCTGATCGGTGGCCCCGACGGCCGCCGTGTCGGCGCCGGTGGCCAGCTGGGTGGCGCTGGTCGCCGCCGCGGTGACGCCGACCTTGATGGTGTCCAGATTGGCGAAGACGGCTTCGAAGTAGGCACCCACCGCCGCCCGGTTGATCGCCGCCTCCAGCCGGGTCTGCGCGGAGAGCACCAGCTTGTCGGAGAGGTAGCCGTTCGCGTCGTTCACGCTGAGCTGGACCACGGCGCGCGTCGGGTCCGGACCCGCCCCACTCACCAGGTTGGCGGAGAAGTCGGCCGGGATGTCGACGATCATGTGGTACGAGCCATCGGCGAGGCCCTGTTCGGCCTCCGACTCGCTGACGAAATTCCAGGTGAAGATGGGATCGGCCTGCAGTTCCGAGACCAACCGGTCGCCGGCGGCGACGGTCTTCCCCTCGACCTGGACCGGGACGTCCTGGTTCACCACGGCCACCGGGACCTGGTCGAGCTTGCCGTACGGGTCCCAGCTGGACCACAGGAACAGCGCGCCGTAGACCGTCGGCAGCAACAGCAGGAACAGCAGCCCGATGATCGGCAACGGGCCCTTGAATCGACGCAGCTCGAAGCTGGCGAGCTTGATTGTCTTGATCATCGGGAATCCTCTGTCGGTCCTTCGGCGGTCGGCGTGCCCGGCTCGGCGGTCGGCACGCCCGGGTAGGCGGTCGGCGTGCCCGGCTCGGCGGTCGGCGTGCCCGGCTCGGCGGTCGGCACGCCCGGGTCGGCGGTCGGCACGCCCGGCTCGGCAGTCGGCACGCCCGGCTCGGCAGTCGGCACGCCCGGCTCGGCAGTCGGCACGCCCGGGTCGGCGGTCGCGTGAGCGGGGTAGAGCTCGCGCACCGCCGGGTCCCGTTGCCGGCCGCCCGGATCTAGCTGACGCAGGATCGCGACTTCAGGCGGCGCGGGCGGGGCCAACTGCCACGTCGTCGCGCCCTCCTTGGGGGTCAGATCGAGCACCACGTCGGCCTCCATCACGGGGATCCGATCCGTGGTGGTGACCACGATGGTCGGACCGGTCTTCGCCAGCGCGATCAGCGAATCCAGCAACACCTGCTGCGCGGCTGCGGACACACCGCGGTCGAGGTCGTCGAGCACGATGACCGCACTGACCCGGACGCAGGCCAACGCGACAGCGAACAGCGTCGCCTGCTCACCGACCAGCGACGCGACCAGCGCCGACGGGGTGAAGGCGATCCGCAGGGCGGCGGACGCCTCGATGAACCGGGCCCGCCCGATCAGGGTGTTGACGTCCTCCAGGAGGCACTGCTGGGTGACGGCCTGGCTGACCGTCAATCCTCGTTCCGGCTCGGTGAGCGAGCCGATCCGGGCGACCGCGGTGACCGCGCGAATCGCCCCTGGTTTGTCCCGGATCGAATGGCCGGCGACGATCAGGGTTCCGGTGTTGGCCGCCATCCGGCCGGTCAGCGCGAGCAGTAGACAGGACCGGCCGGTGCCGGCCGGTCCGACGATCGCGGCCACCGTCGCCGCGCGCAGCGTCAGGTTGATGTCCTGGAAGACCCAGCCGTTCTTGGTCAGCAGGCCGAGCCCCGAGGCGACCAGCACCGGCTCGGGCGGCTGTAGCGGAGCCGGCGGTGTGCCCGGCCGGGGTTGTCCCGGTGGCAGTTCCCTCGGGTTGGGCCCCATCCCGGGGGCGTCGGTGGCCGAGGGTTGACCGCCCGCCGCCCGGTAGCCCGGCAGCTGGCCGGCGGGCTGCTGGACTGTCCGGAGTTGTTCGGTCGGCCGGTCGTCGGCCGGCAGGTCGCCGGTCGGCAGGCGGTCGGCCGACAGGCCCTCCGGCGGTGTCGTTCGGGCATCACCCGGATCATCCACCGACGACCAGGCCTGTTGCCCCCCGGCAATGCTGGTGGTCTCCGCGTTCTCCGGTGCGTCGTCATCCCGCGCCATCGGCCGTCCCCTCGCAGTCGTGTCTGATGACATCCAACCGAGCCGGTAGGCTCGCGTCGCGACCGGGGCCCTGCGGGACACCAGATCGCGGGCCTCTAGCTCAATTGGCAGAGCAGCGGACTTTTAATCCGCGGGTTGTGGGTTCGAGTCCCACGGGGCCCACCCAGTTCCCTGGTTGCACGCGGAACCCAACGGTCGTCACCATCATGACGACAGCGCGCAGAATTGCTGTGAAGACAGGCGGGCGGACGCTCGCGTCGGGTCAGGACCAGGGCGTGCGCACCCGCTCGACCGGCCTGCCGTCCAGCGTGACGTCGAGTTTCTCCTGGTAGAAGCAGATGAGCCCGCCCACCTCGGTGGCGTCGGGCAGCGGGTGCTGGTAGCTCCAGGCGATGTTGAGAAGTTCCTCGCCGTCGACCACCGCTGTGTAATGGGTGGCCGCGCCCTTGTACGCACAGGTCGTTCGGAGCGTCCCGGGGAGCAGCTCGACGCGGACATCCTCTGGCGAAAGATAGTACCGGACCAGCGGGAAGGTGCCCTCGAACAGCCAGCGGCCGCTCTCGGTTTCCGCGAGCACGGTCCCGCGGTGCTCGATCCGGACCTGCCGGGAACTGCGGCGAACGTCGATCCGGTGGAACGGGTCCCGCGGATGGCTGACGATCGTCTCGTCCTCCTCCGACCAGTCGAAGGCGGCGAAGTCCAGCTCGACGTACCCGGCGAGGTCGGGGTCGGTGAGCCGGTAGCCGGCGCCCTCGCGGCGCCCGTTCGCGGTCTGCACGGTCAGCGGCTCGCCGTCGGCGGTGTGCACGGCGAACGGCACACTCGGGTCGAGAACGGGCGGGGCATCGGGCCCGAAACCAACTCGCCGGAATTCCGGAACCGGAGCGTCGGCCGCGGGAACCAGGGTGGCCATGATCGTCGACTCCGGGACCGCGTAGGACGGCACCACCCTGGTGGGTTCCCAGATCAACACGGCTCGGTCGGTGTCGGCGACGAGGGTGTCGCCCAACCGGACCCGGACGCGTTTGGGCGTCGTTTGGAACCGCAGCTCGGGCAGCACCGACATCAACTGCCTCATCATCGACACAGCCATCTCGCCATGGTCCTCCCCGGCGCCGCCGGACGCATGCGGCGGACGGGGGCCACCGCACACCGGACGCGGTTCGAACCGGACGGCGCCGCGTCGCCGCGGGGTCAGTCGCTGCGGGACAGCACCGCGTACCTCAGCCGGACGTCCGGGCCAAGCTGAGTGACCTCCCGCAACCGTGCCGGGTGCGCGTCGCCCAACGTGCCGACCAGCCCACCGGCGAGCGCGGACCGGCCGGTGCCGAGCAGGGTGGGGGCGATGTAGACGATCGCCTCGTCGACCAGCCCGGCGTCCAGCAGCGACGCTGCCAGCGTCGGCCCACCCTCGAGCAGCACGTGCCGTCGGCCGCGTTCGAACAGCCGGCGCAGCACCACCTGCGGGTCAACCCGGCCGTCGGGTCCCGCCCCGGTTTCGGCCACCGTGGCCAGCCAGGTGTCCGCATCGTGGTCGAGAAGCCTTGCACCGCGGGGTGTTCGTCCGTGGGAGTCGAGTACCACCCGCAACGGCTGCGGCCCGGTCGGCAGGCCGTTCGCGTCTCGCACGGTCAGTTGCGGGTCGTCGGCCAGCACGGTGCCGACGCCGACCATCATCGTGTCCACCCGGGCCCGGAGGGCGTGGACGTCGGCGCGCGATTCCGGTGAGGTGATCCACCGGCTGGTGCCATCGGCCGCGGCGACCCGGCCGTCGATCGTCATCCCGACCTTCCACGTGACGAACGGTCGCTGCCGCCGGGTCGCCGTCAGCCAGATCCGGTTGATGTCCTCGGCGGCCCCCGCGGCCGCGACCGCCCGCGGATCGGACAGCGCCGGGACGTCCACCACCTCGACGCCGGCAGCCAGCAGCCGCTCGATGCCGCCCTTCGCGGGCGCCCACGGGTCGCGGACGGCGACCACCACCCGGGCGATCCCGGCGGCGAGCAGCGCCTCGGTGCAGGGACCGGTCCGGCCGGTGTGGTTGCACGGCTCGAGGCTGACCACAGCGGTGCCACCCGCGGCCCAGTCGCCCGCCGCGGCGAGGGCGACCACTTCGGCGTGCGGCCCGCCGGCCCGTTCGTGATAGCCCTCGCCCACCACCCAGCCACCCGCGGCCAGCACCACGCAGCCCACCACCGGGTTGGGCAAGACGCTGCCCGCTCCGCGGGCGGCCAGTTCGGTGGCGCGGGTCAGCGCCTTGATCTCCTGCGGCCAGAGTCGCTGCACGGCGGTCACCGCACCAGTCTGCGACGTGGACCGCCCCAGCATCGACCATTAAGCAGAACTGCATGATGCAGTTCGAAAGAATGAGCTGGACTAGAGCAGTTCGGCCAGACATGGTGGCGGGATGAGCAACCGGTCAACCCCTGTCATCGCCGTTCGCGAGCTACCGGCCGGACAGTCGAGCCGGGTGATCCTTGCCGCCTCGTTCACCGTCTTGGCCTGGGCATCGGCGTTCGTCGTCATCCGTTTCGTCGGGCAGGCGTACTCCCCCGGCGGGCTCAGCCTCGGCCGGCTGGCCATCGGGTCGGTGTGCCTGAGCCTGGCGATGCTGGCCCGTCGGCGTTGGGTGCCCATGGGTCGCCGGGATTGGGGTCTGGTGACCCTGATCGGCGTGCTCTGGTTCGGCGTGTACAACGTCGCCCTGAACGCCGGCGAGCAACGGGTGGACGCCGGCACCGCGGCGATGCTGATCCAGCTCGCGCCGATCTTGATCGGCGTCCTTGCCGGGGCGCTGCTGGGCGAGGGCTTTCCGCGGATGTTGGTGATCGGCGGCCTGGTTGCCTTCGCCGGCACGGTGCTCATCGGCATCGCGACCAGCACCGGCCACGCCGACCTGAGCGGGGCGCTGTTGGTCCTGCTGGCGGCCGTTGTCTACGCCACGGCCGTGGTCGCGCAGAAGGTGGTGCTGCGCCGGATCCCAGGTCTGCAGGTGACCTGGCTGGCGTGCCTGATCGGGACCGTCGCCTGCCTGCCGTTCCTGCCTGCGCTCGTCACCGACGTGAGTACCGCTCCCACCGGGTCGACCCTGGGCATGCTCTACCTCGGGGTGGTTCCCACCGCCGCGGCCTTTCTGACCTGGGCGTATGCCCTGACCCGCAGCGATGCCGGCCGGCTCGGTGCCACCACGTACGCGGTGCCGCCGATCGCCATCGCCCTGGCGTGGATCTTCCTGGGCGAGGTGCCCGCCCTGCTGGCCGTGCTGGGCGGCGTCATCTCGTTGATCGGGGTGGGGCTGTCCCGACGCCGGGTCAGTTGATCTCGAACGAGCGCTTGGCCATGCCGTACCAGAAGCCGTCGACGGCGCTGCGCGCGTCGGTCCAGGTATCGGCGGTCGCGCCCAGCGAGACGAACAGCGGGGCGAAATGCTCGGTCCGGGGGTGGGCGAGCCGGGCGGCCGGTGCAGTGTGCTCGAAGTCGAGCACGGCGTCGACGTCACCGGACTCCACGGCCTGCTTCGCCCAGGCGTCGAACTCCTGACCCCAGACCGGGCCGGTCCCACTGGTGTCGCCGAACCTGGCCTGCGACAGGTTGTGCGTGGTGAAACCCGATCCGATGATCAGCACCCCGGCGTCGCGCAACGGGGCCAGCTTGCGGCCGACCTCGAACAGCACCCGCGGGTCCAGGCTGGGCATCGACACCTGCAGGACCGGGATGTCGGCCTCCGGGAACATCTCGACGAGCGGGACGTACGCGCCGTGGTCCAGACCGCGATGGGGGTCCTGGTGGACCTCCTGGCCGGGTCGGGACAGCAGGCCGTGCACATCCCTGGCCAATTCGGGCGCGCCTGGCGCGTCGTAGGTGACCTGGTAGTAGCGCTCCGGGAAGCCCCAGAAGTCGTAGGTGAGCGGCACGGGGTCGGTGGCGCCGACCGTCAGCGGCGCCGACTCCCAATGGGCGGAGACGACCAGGATCGACGTCGGCCGCGGCAGGTCGGCACGCCAGGCCGCCAGCTCGCCGGTCCAGGTGGCGTCGTCGGCCAGCGGTGGGGCGCCGTGCGACAGGTACAGAACGGGCATCCGGGCGGCGGCCGGCGTGCCCGCGATGGATTCGGGCGCACGTGTTGCAGCGGAACGGAATTCGGTCGTCATCGGGACTCGATTCGGCGGGAGATGTGCGGGACTGCCTTCCCTCCCGAGTATAGGCCACATTAGTTGAGCGTTCAAGTAATTCTGACGATGCGCCCGCAGCGCGCCGGGGCGCGATAATCACCGCGTGCGCGACGAACCCTGGCTCTCCGACGACCAGCAACAGGTGTGGCGTGCGTTCCTGCGGCTGAGCACCCAACTCAATGAGCGCGTCGAGCGGGACATGCAGCAGGCCGCAAGGATGCCGCACGCCTACTACCTCATCCTGGCGATGCTGTCCGAGTCGCCGGACCGGTCGCTGCGGATGAATCAGCTCGCCGAGGTGACCAGGGCGTCGCAGTCCCGGGTGTCGCACGCCGTGGCCAGGCTGGAAGAGGCGGGATGGGTGCGGCGGAATCCCGCGCCCGGCGACCGGCGCGGGCAGATCGCCGAGCTGACCGACGCGGGCTTCGAGCGGCTGGTCGAGGTGGCGCCCAGTCACGCCGAGGCCGTCAGGTCGATCATGTTCGACCCGCTGAGCCTCGAGCAGCTGACCAACTTCGGCGACATCTGCACGACGATTCTGGCCGGTCTGGAGCCGCGGTCCGGCTCTGCCGCGGACGCCGCGGATGCCGAGGGCGGCTGACCCGGCCAGCGCAACGAGCGCCCGCGCCCGGACCGAGACAGCCCCCACCCGAGGTACGGGAGGGGGCCGGTCTGCGGAGCCGCTGTGGGGAATCGAACCCCAGACCTTCTCATT
>Ga0208851_1000281_pt1 | contig 23519 bp, 18 predicted proteins | sample NGESurshal092012_FD_184481 | JGI IMG/M metagenome (GOLD analysis project Ga0208851, IMG submission 184481) | Arctic peat soil microbial communities from Barrow, Alaska - NGEE Surface sample 415-2 shallow-092012 (SPAdes) | ecosystem: Environmental > Terrestrial > Soil > Wetlands > Peat ... | reverse complement strand
GTGCAGGGCGCCGCCGATGCGCTGGAAGCGGAGAAGTACGGACTGCTGCTGTACACCTGCACGCGCGGGCAGGAATCGCTCGACCAGTTCGCGTCCAGCGTCGCGGCCAACTCCTGCGACGGCCTGATCGTCGTCGTGCCGGAGAGCGGCCTGGGGCAGATCACCGACCTGCACGCGCGGGGACTACCGGTGGTGATGATCGACGACCGGGAGATCCGGCCGGACCTGCCCACGGTCGTCTGCACCAACCGAGCCGGCGGCGCCAGCGCCGCCCGGCACCTGCTGGACATCGGCCGGCACGACCCGATCGTGCTGACCGGATTGCTGGAGTTCGGCTGCTGCCAGGACCGGCTCGCAGGGTTCGCCGATGGCTATGCCGGTGCCGGTCACCCGCTGGCGACGGACCAGGTGATCGAGGGCGACTTCACAGTCGAGTGCGGCCGGTCCGCGATGGCCGCGCTGGGTGCCTCGGGCCGCCGGTTCGACGCGGTGTTCGCGATGAACGACCTGTCCGCCGCCGGGGTCCTGGCCGGCATCCGGGAATTGGGCCTCATCGTGCCGGCCGACGTCGCCGTCGTCGGGTTCGACGACATCGCGGTCGCCGCGCACACCGACCCGGCGCTGACCACGGTGCACCAGCCGATGCGCGCGATGGGGGCGGCGGCCGCCGGGCTGCTGCTGGCCGCGTTGGGCGGGGCACCGCTGCCCTCCGAACAGACGGTGCTGCCGACCAGGCTTGTGGTCCGCGGGTCGACCGTCCCGCCTTAGCGCCCGCGCTTCCGGCGTGCTCCCGGCCGGGTGCGCCGGGCCGGGTGTGCCGGTCCGCCGGCTGCCGGGCGGGTCTACCATGGCCGTTACCGACGAGTAACACCAGGTCTGTCCGGTTTGGCTGCTCGCGGCCCCTTCGTTGCCAGTCGCGGCCGTACCAGCCGCTCGAGCCCCAGGAGTCCTACCGTGACGAGCGAGCTGTTCACTCTGACCGACGACCACCAGGCGGTCCGCGCCGCGATCCGGGAGATCGCCGAGGGCGAGATCGCTCCGCACGCCGCGGATGTCGACGAGCATGAGCGCTACCCGATCGAGGCGCAGAAGGCCTTGACCGCCGCCGGCTTCCAGGCGGTGCACATCCCTGAGGCCTATCAGGGCGCGGGTGCCGACGCGGTGGCCACCGTCATCGTCATCGAGGAGGTCGCCCGGGTGTGCGCCTCATCCTCGTTGATCCCGGCGGTCAACAAGCTCGGTTCGATGCCGATCATGCTGTCCGGCTCCGAGGAACTCAAGCAGCTGGTGCTGCCCACCATCGCCTCCGGCGACGCGATGATCTCCTACGCGCTGTCCGAGCGGGAAGCGGGCTCCGATGCCGCGGCCATGCGGACCAGGGCGGTCGCTGACGGCGACGACTGGGTCCTCAACGGCACCAAGTGCTGGATCACCAACGCGGGCATTTCCAGCTGGTACACGGTGATGGCCGTCACAGACCCGGACAAGCGCTCGAAGGGTATCTCAGCCTTCGTCGTGCACGCGGATGATCCCGGCTTCGTGGTCGGCACCAAGGAGCGCAAGCTCGGCATCAAGGGCTCGCCGACCAGGGAGATCCACTTCGAGAACTGCCGGATCCCGGGCAACCGGATCATCGGCGAGCCGGGCACCGGGTTCAGCACCGCGATGGCCACGCTCGACCACACCCGGCCGACCATCGGTGCGCAGGCGATCGGCATTGCCCAGGGTGCGCTGGACGTCGCTGTCGGATATGTCAAGGAGCGCAGGCAGTTCGGCAAGAAATTGGCGGAGTTCCAGGGCCTGCAGTTCATGATCGCCGACATGGCGATGGACATCGAGGCCGCCAGGACGCTGGTCTACCAGGCGGCGGCTGCGGCCGAGCGGGGCGACGCGAACAAGACGTTCCTGGCCGCGGCAGCGAAGTGCCTGGCCTCGGACGTGGCGATGAAGGTGACGGTCGACGCCGTGCAACTGCTCGGCGGAGCCGGGTACACCCGCGACTTCCCGGTCGAGCGGATGATGCGCGATGCCAAGATCACCCAGATCTACGAGGGCACCAACCAGGTGCAGCGGCTGGTGATGGCCCGCTCGCTGCTTCGGTAGAACGGGCGCCTCTTCGCCGGAATGGGTGCCCCGGGGCTTCTATCTCGATGCGACCCACCAGGCCTTTTTTCGCAAGCCAGAGCCCAGACGTCCCGACGCGTCAGAGTGGGTTACTCGCGTCGTCGTGGTGTTACCGTGGATGGCATGGCGGCACCATCTGTGGCACGAATCCGCGTCGATGGTCAGGGTCGAATGGTCCTCCCACCGCGCCATCCGCGATGAACTGCTGCGGGTCCCCGGCGAGGTTCTCGTCCGTCGCACCGCCGACGGCTGGTTGATGTCCGCAGCCGAGTCATCAGGGACCGTCCTGGACGGCCAGGATGGCCTGCCCGTCCTGTCGATCGGTCGACCGGTCACAACGGCAGAAGTCCTTGACGCCATCGACCAGGAGCGCGCCGAACGGTGATGGACACGTCGGCACTGATCGCTGCGCTCGTCGCCGATCACGAGCACCATTCGATCAGTCGCCCGCATCTTTCTGTCAACCTTCGACTGCCGGCCATCGTGCTGGCGGAGACCTTCGGGCAGCTTCGACGGACGTTGGGCCAGTCCGCTGCGAACGCAACCGCGGTCCTGCGACCGTGGGCGACGCACCCAACGCACATCCTGCCGACGACGTCAGCGGCGGTCTCGACGATCTTCGGCCGGGCAGTCGAGTTGGATTTGGCGGGCAGCATTCACGACGCTCTCATTGCCCAGGTCTGCGTGGACGCGGACGTCCCCATCGTCACCCTGGACGGTCGTCTGCATCGAATGGCGCTCGCGCTCGGTGCCCGCAGCGTCTATCTCCTGGCGTGACCCGAACCGTCAGCCGAGCCGGGGGAGGCCCTCGATGTCGCAGCCGAACGTCACGGTGGCGCCTTCGTCAGCGGCGATCCTGGCCAGCTGATCGGCGGGTGCGGCAGCCTCCCGGGTGACCTGGATGAGCGACCCGTCAGCGGCCAGCGCGCCGAGCAACGCGGCGCCCACCCGGTCCGGCAAGGTCAGGTCGGCGGTGCTCAGCACCCGCCCGGCCGGGCCGATCCGCAGGCTCGCTGCGGTGGCCTGATCCAGCATCTGCTGCACGGAGAAGGTGCCGGCGCCTGTCTGGACGGCGGCCGAATCCGCGCCGGGCGCGGGACCTCGGGGGCTGAACCGGTCGGCCTGCGGCAGTACGGCGTCGGCGACGTGCCGGGCGTACTCGGCGATCTCACCGCCGGCCAACCCGAATGGGTGGGACGAGGCGACGATCACCTCGGCGGCGGCGGAGTCGTCGTCATCGTCGATGAAGGCGGCCACCGCGCGCGACTCGGCGGCCTCGTCATACAGGTCCGTGACGACCATCCCGGCCCACCAGGATCCGAGCAGCAGCGGCACGCCCTGCCAGGACCGGCGCACCCGCCACACGACGGTGCCGCCCGGCCGGCCGCCCAACTCGTCGACCAACAGCCCGGCGGTCTTGGCCGCCCAGTTGGCCAGCGACGCGGTGGACAACTCGGTGCGTCCGGCGCCGTGCCAGATCAGCCGCGGCCGGTGGGGGTCGCCGGCGAGCAACGGACCGAGCAGGGCCGCGGTGATCCCGCCGGCTGCCAGCGGCGCGGTCACGCCGGCCGCGCGTTGAAGTGTGCGTGGGCGGGCGGGGTCAGTTGACGCATGGCACCGACGCGGCCGTGGCGAACGGGGCGACAGCGGGAACCGGCGCGGCAGGGAGGAGGGCGGCGGCGGGAACTGCAGCGGCCGGTGCGAACGCCGCCCCGGGCGCACGAAGCCCGGCGGGCACCTTCAGGTCCTTGCCGACCACCACCAGGAGGTGGCCGCTCTTGATGGCGTCATCCGGCACCAGGCTGCCGACCCCGAACGCGTCGCTGACCTGCTGCGCACTACCCTGCGCGTCCGCCGGGTAGTGCACCTCGGTGGTCTGCTGCTCGTTGCCCTTTGCCGTGCCGGCGACCACACCCAGCGACCCGAGGGTGAACCCGGCCCTGGTGATGGTGTCGGCCGCATAGGCGGTGACCCCCTCGGCGATGGTGCCGTCCTGCACGTCGACGGTGATGCTCGCCGGATCGACGGTGCTCGCCGCGGTCGTCGGCGAGGCCTGGTCCCCGCCGCGGGCCGACCCGGACGCGATGCCGGCGAAGAACGTCTTGATCTCCACCGGGTCGGTGGCCAGCGCGTCCTTGTCGGTCGAGGTCTCCGGCCCGGTGGTCGGCAGCGTCTGGAAGTTGATGTTCCCGGTGGACAGGTTGGTGACCTGCTCGGCGAAGGTGAGCACCGAGAAATCCTTGTCGAAGATCACCGAACGGTCGATGGCGCCGACCAGATCCCTGAGCTTCGACGGGTCGGTCAAGGTCCCGACGGACAGGATCTTGCCGGCCGCCCCGGACAGGAACGCCTGCTGGCGGCGGACCCGGTCCAGGTCACCCTCGGGCAGGCCGTGTCGCTGCCGGACGAAGGCCAGCGCCGCGGTGCCCTGTACTTCCTGCGGCCCGGCTGGGAAGTCGGCGCCCGACCACGGGTCGTCGACCGCGGCGTTCAGGCAGACCGGCACCCCGCCGATGGCGTTGGACAGCAGGTAGAAGCCGAGCAGGTTGACCTCGGCGTAGTGGTCGATCTTCATCCCGGTGAACGCCTGCACGACCCGGATGAGCATCGTCCGGCCGGCCTCGTTCGACTCCCGCTCGATCTGCGCCTTGTCGGTCACGCCCTGGTCGACCAGCCGCTGCTCGGTATAGGCCTTCGCCGTCGAGTAGAAGGAGTTGATCTTGTTGGGGTTGTAGGTGCCCTCGGTGCCGTCCGAGTACGGGCCGACCACCTCGGCCATCACCTTCGGGCCGATCCAGGTGTCCCTGGGCAGCGAGACGGCCGTGGCCTTCCCGCCGCCCTCCGGGATGTGCACCATCATGATCGTGTCGGTGTTGATGCCGCCGCCGTCGTCCTCGGTGCCGACCTGCTGCAGTTCCGCAGCACTCAGCCGATTGCCGTCGGCGTCGGTCCTGGCGTCCGAACCGACGAGCAGGATGGTCAGCCCACCCGCGGAGATCACGCCACCGTTGCCCGCGTTGCCGGCGGCGTCGGAGGTGCCACTGTTCGATTGCAGGGCGTCGGTGAAGGCCCAGCCGATACCGGCGCCGATCAGCACGATGGCGGCAACCACGGCGGCGGCGATCCGGGCGGCCAGGATGCCGCCCGGGGTGCGCCGGCGGGGGGGCCGGGGGGTGCCCGGTCCGGGCGGTCCCGGTGGGGGGCCCGGCGGCCGGCCGCCCGGCGGGAGGCCGCCGCCGTACGCAGCGGGCACCGGCGCACCGGGGCCACTGCTGTAGGGCGGGGCGACGGGGCGGCGGGGCGAGATGGGTGGCGGTTCGGAGTAGCTGGGGAACTTCGCGGTCGGCGGGTTGGTCTGCGACCAGGCCGGCTGCCCGCGGTCGCCGTCCCGAGGTTGTGGAAGCGACTGCCGGGGCGGGCCCTGCTCGGTGGAATACACGGTTGTGGACTCGTCGAACCCGTTGTCGGGTACGGAAGGCCGCTGCCCCGGTGTCGGCGGCTGCGCAGCGGATGACCCGGCGCTCGGACCGTACCGGCGGGGACCCCGCCGCGGATCCGAGTCCGAGTTCGTCATCGATCGCCTTCCTGCTGCCAGATCGTGGGCCGAAGGTGCTGGGTGCGTTGCGGTCATGGCCGGGTGGCCGGTACCCGCGAGCGACGGTGCTGCGCCGGGCCGTGTCGGTGGCGCGCACCCAGCGAGAGGCAAGACGTTCCTTCGCCCGCTCCGGTTGCCCGACGGTCGATCCCACCCTCTTGGGGGGAGGGATTGTTGCCAGGGTAGCGGCGGCGACCCCCCGTTCCGGTGACCTCGGTGACGGCGTGTGCCGCGCGCGCGGCCCGCCTGCGCCGATGCGGGCGATTCGTTTCCGGTACGGCACAATGGCTCACCATGCGCATTCTCGTGACCGGCGGCGCCGGGTTCATCGGGTCGGTTTTCACCCGACATCTGCTCGCCGACCACTTTCCGGGCCTGGAGGGGGCCGAGGTCACGGTGCTGGACAAACTCACCTACGCGGGCAATCTGGCCAACCTTTCCGAGGTCGAGGACTCCGATCGGTACGAGTTCGTGCAGGGCGACATCTGCGACCCCGAGCTCGCCAGCAAGCTGGTCGGCCGATCGGACGCCGTTGTGCATTTCGCCGCGGAATCGCATGTCGACCGCTCGATCATGGGTGGCGCGGACTTCGTGCTGACCAACGTGCTGGGCACGCAGACCCTGCTGCAGGCGGCGTTGGACACCAAACTGACCAAGTTCGTGCACGTGTCGACCGACGAGGTCTACGGGTCGATCCTGACCGGTTCCTGGGACGAGAAGCAGCCGCTGGAGCCGAATTCGCCGTACTCGGCGTCGAAGGCGTCGTCGGACCTGATCGCCCGGGCCTATGCCCGGACGCACGGCGTCCCCGTCGCGATCACCCGCTGCTCGAACAACTACGGGCCCTACCAGTTCCCGGAGAAGGTCATCCCGCTGTTCGTGACGAACCTGATGGACGGCGCCACGGTGCCGCTCTACGGGGAGGGCTCGCAAGTCAGGGACTGGCTGCACGTGGACGACCACTGCCGCGGCCTTGCGCTGGTGCTGGCCGGCGGCCGGCCGGGTGAGGTCTACAACATCGGCGGCGGCACCGAGCTGACGAACGCCGAACTGACCGTGAAGCTGGTCGAGGCAACCGGTCGGGACGAGTCGTTCATCGAGCGGATCGTCGATCCGCGCGGCGGCGGGCACGATCAGCGGTACTCCGTGGACCACGGCAAGATCAGCAAGGAGCTGGGCTACCAGCCGCAGGTGCCGTTCGACCAGGGCCTGGCCGACACTGTGGCCTGGTACCGGGACAACCGGGACTGGTGGGAGCCGCTCAAGGCGCGCTCGGCCATCGACCGCTGACCGGTCACCGACCGGGCGACCCGCGGATGCCCCCCCCGCCGCTGCGCGGCGGAGCCGTAACCAGCCGAGACCGGACCAGCCGAGAAGAGGAGACCAGCACCGTGACGTCAGTGTTGATCACCGGAGCGCGCGGCCAACTGGGCGCCGACCTGGTCGCGGCCGCCGCCGCTGCGGGCATCCCGGCGCAGGCCTTCGGCTCGGCCGAGCTCGACATCACCGATCCGGTCGCGGTGGACGCCGCACTGACCGCGTTCGCACGCGCCGCGACCAGCGATGACGTCACCGGCCGGGCGGTCGTGATCAACGCCGCCGCCTACACGGCCGTCGATGACGCCGAAGCCGAGCCGGACGCCGCGTACGCGGTGAACGCGGCCGGCCCGACGCATCTCGCGCAGGCGGCGGCTCGGCTCGGCCTCGGGCTGATCCAGGTGTCCACCGACTATGTGTTCCCCGGCGACGGCACCCGGCCGTACGAGGTCGACGACCTGACCGGCCCGCGCAGCGTGTACGGCTCCTCAAAGCTGGCGGGGGAGCAGGCGGTGCTGGATGAGCACCCCGAGGCGCACGTGGTGCGCACCGCCTGGGTGTGGGGTGCGACCGGGTCGAACTTCGTCAAGACCATGGCCAAGCTGGAGTCGTCCCGGCCGACGCTGACCGTCGTCGACGACCAGCGAGGCACGCCGACCTATTCGGCCGACCTGGCCGCCGGGCTGCTCGAGCTGGCCGGCGCGGACCTGCCCGGCGGCACGTTGCACGCCACCAACGCAGGCGAGACCACCTGGTTCGATTTCGCCAGGGCGATCTTCGTCGAGCTGGGCGCCGACCCGGAGCGGGTGCAGCCCACTTCGACGGCCAACTTCCCCCGGCCGGCCCCGCGACCGGCCTACTCGGTGCTGTCGCCCGCTGCCTGGGTGGCCGCCGGGCTCACCCCGCTGCGGGACTGGCGGGCTGCCCTGTCGGCGGCGTTCGCGACGACATCCGAGGCGTTCCGGCCGGTCTGACCGGCTCCGGGTGGTGGGTGTGGCCCTCGTCCAGCGCAGCCGGACCGGCGCACCCGGCACCGGTTGATCCCGTCGTGTCGTCGACCGGCCCGCCGGTACCGGCGGCGCCGCCGCCCGGCGCGTGGTAGCCCAGGTACACCAGCCTGGCCGATTCCCGGCGGCTCCTGGTGATGCCGTCCAGCACGAACCCGACGGTCAGGATCAGCACCGCGATGATCACCAGAGACGCGGCCAGGAAGGCCGTCGGAAACCGCGGCACCAGGCCCGTCCGGCTGAATTCCACGACGATCGGGATGCCGAGGAGCACCGCGATCAGCACGACGATCCCGGCCAGGATGCTGTGGAACGCCAGCGGCCGCTCGTGCCGGATCAGTTGGAAGATCAACGAAAGGATCTTGAAGCCGTCCCGGTAGGTGTTCAGCTTGCTCTCGCTGCCCTCCGGCCGGTCCTTGAAGTCCACCTCCACCTCGGCCTGCGGCACCCGCAGGCTCATCGAGTGAATGGTCAGCTCGGTTTCGATCTCGAATTCCCTGGATACCGCAGGGAACGACTTGACGAACCGCCGGGAGAAGATCCGGTAGCCGCTGAGCATGTCGTTGACCGGGGTGCCGAACACCGTCGTCACGAGCTTGTTGAACAGCTTGTTCCCGGTGGAATGCCCTGGCCGGTAGGCCGAATCGGTGGTCTGTTTGCGAACGCCGAGGATGTGGTCGTAGGGGCCGCTGAGCAGGGTGTCGATCATCCCGGGGGCGGCCGAGGCGTCGTAGGTGTCGTCGCCGTCGATCAGCAGGTAGACGTCTGCCTCGATATCGGCGAACGCTCGCCGGACGACGTTGCCCTTGCCCTTGACGTCCTCCCACCGGACGATCGCCCCGGCCGCCGCCGCGACGGCCGCCGTGTTGTCCGTGCTCCGGTTGTCGTAGACGTAGATGGCCATCCCGGGCACCGCGGCCCGCAGGTCCCGTACCACGGTCGCGACGGCGGCCTCTTCGTTGTGGCACGGGACGATGGCGGCAATCTGGAGGTCCACGTCGGGCTCTCCGTCCCAACTCAACGGCATGCCGGGTGCAGGCCGTGCGGCAGTCTATTGCAGCGGTGCGCGACGCCGGCGGTCCCGCGCTGGTCTGCGGGACCCGGCCGCCGGACTCGACGAGCGGGTCGTGACGCACTGACGGCGCACCGGCAAGGGTGACCGAGCGGCAGATCGCACCCTGGTACCGTCTGGTCGTCATCGGGCCGTGCCAGAAACAGCCGTGCCAGAAAACAATTGAGGCGGATCGTCAATTGCACGACTCCCAGGTGGACGCCGAATCAGCCGTGATCGCGGGTTCCACTCGAACGTTCTGGCGGCCGGAATATGTCTTCGTGCCGATTTTCCTCCTTTTCGGCGCGATCTTTGTCTTTCTGATTCCACCGGGCTGGAACAGCGACGAGCCGGCGCACATCATGCGTGCCCAGCAATTGTCGACCGGGAAGATTTTCGCCGACGTCAATATCGGTACGAACGGCGCGAAGGAGATCGGCGGCGACATCCCGGTCGGCATCAGGGATCTGTTGGTGGCCACCAGGGTCTGGGGTGAAGGGGGTGTCTTCGACTCCAATTTCACTGTCGGCAATGTGCACGCGCTTGTGTCGACCGAGGCGGAAACCGGTCAAGCCACGGTCTCGGTCGATTTCCGCAACACGGCCATCTATTCACCAATTGCGTACCTTCCTCAGATGCCGGCGTTCTGGGTGGGCAAGATCCTTTCGCTGTCCTTCGCCTCGATCGTCCTGCTGGGTCGGCTGTTCGGGCTGATCACGGTGGCAGCCGCCGTGTTCTTCGCGATTCGGCTTACTCCGATCGGCAAATGGGTGTTCTTCGCAGTGGCGCTGCTGCCGGCGTTCGTCTCGCAGGCGGCGTCCTTCAGCGCGGACCCCGCGGTGCTCGGCTTCGCGACGCTCTTCGCCGCCTACCTGATGAGGGTGATCCTGCAGGAACGGGCCCCGCGCACAGGCCAGTACGCTGCGTTGCTGGCGATCGGTGTCGGGCTGTCGCTGACGAAGGTGGCGTATGCGCCGCTGCTGGTACTGGTGTTTCTGATCCCGCTGTGCAACCGGCAAGCGCGCACCCGCAAGGACTTCCTATCGGCCGGCCTCGGGCTGCTGATGGCCGTCCTCCCGGCGTTGGTGTGGTCGAAATTGGTCGGCCCGGCCACCACTGTCAGCCTCAACCCGGCGGCCGACCCCAGCAACCAGTTGTCTGGAATCATCGACCACCCGATCGCGTTCGCCCGGGTCGTCTATCGCACCTTTCTCACCACCGAACTGCCCGGTGACCTGCTGTCCTCGTTCTTCGGCAACTTCGTCTGGCTGACCACCCCGCTCCCAACGGCCTATGTGTGCCTTGCCGTGTACGCGCTCATCGCTTCCGTGCTCGTTCGTGATCCCCGGGAAACCCGATGGCTCGACCCGGGTCCGGCGATCTGGTACTTCCGCGGGGGATTGCTGCTGGTCGCGGCCGGGACGGTGCTGGTTGTCGCTGCCGGCATCTACATCACGTTCTCTGCGGTGGACGCCCGAGTGGTGGAGGGCCTGCAGGGCCGGTACTTCCTGGCGGTGCTGCCGCTGGCGATGCTGGCGTTCTACGGCAACACACTGCTTCGCCAGCGCGCGGTGAACCTGTCCATCGTGGTCGTCGTGGTGGTGGTGCTGCTCGGCGGCGTCGCGGCCCTGGTCAACCGGCTCTACTGAGTCAACCGGCTCTACTGAGTCAACCGGCTCTACTGAGTCAACCGGCTCTGCTGAGTCAACCGTCGCTTGTGATCAACCGCCCTGAGGCGTTACCCGGCGGCGGCCGGCATCGCCCCCGTCTCGGCCTGCCGGGTGTCCGGTCGAGGGCGCACGGCGGCGAGCAGGAACGCCGTGCCCACCAGACCGAAGGAGATCAGGAACATGTGGCTGGGCAACTGGTAACGGACAATGTCGGCGTCGAAGTCAGTCGCGGAAATGAGTGCCAGCAGTGTCGTCCGGACGCCGAACCCGACGCCCAGCGCGACTGTCAGCACCAGCAGCGTCGACCGGGGGGACTGCCGGCGCCAACAGCCCAGAACGAGACCGCCCAGAGCCAAGATGCTGAGCAGGGGAACAAGGATGGTGTACACGGCGCCCAGTGCCGTGTAGGGCCAACTCCGTGCCTGGAAGGCGGCAAGCTTCTGGTCGGCTCCGGCCTGATCGATGGGGATCCCGCCGACGACGGCCGCAGTCTGCGCCCGCAGATCGGGCGTCACCACGGCGCTGGAAGCGGGCTCGATGGGCTCGTAGAAGTCCCGGGACAGCACCGCCGTGGTAAACACCGAGCCGAATGCGTCGATCAAATTCTGCGCTGACGCTCGCTGCAACGATTGCAGGGCGGCGGGCAATCGCGGTGCGCACTGCAGGCGGCCGTTGTCGCAGGCCGCCTCGATTTCGTCGGAAAGCCGCCCGAAGTACGCCTGTGCCTCCGACTCGGAGGTGAAGTGACCAGCATTACGGGCGGCGTCGCGGATCGCCCACGCCATGAATGCGCCCAGGTATTCGCACCCAGGCGTCGCACCGTCCGCGCAGGAGAACTGCCGCCAGGAGAAGTCCGGGTTTTCTAGGGTGTCGGCAAGTTCCAAGGCCGCCGGGCTAACCGCATACACGGCAAAGCGCTGCGCCTCGGTGATCGGTGCCTGGAAGACCGGTGTGCCGGCCTGCACCCGAGTCCAGTCCGCGAACGCACGCGGCATGGTGCCGGCTGCGGTGTCGTTCGCCAGGGCAACGCCGTAGTACCGGTCGTTCACCAGGTCGACGGCGATGATCGGCAGCGCGAAGGTCGTAGCCGCCAGCCCCAGGACGAGGCCGAGCCGCAGCATGACCGGTCGCGCCAAGCGCAGATGCCGCGCTGCTCGAGGCACCGCCAGCCAGCGTTGGGTGAGGACCAGCGCGGGTAACCCGATCGCCACCACTGCGATGGGGGGCAGGATCGTCGGGCCCTCCTCCCGGCACAGCCAGAGGGTCCCTCCCACGAACCCGGCCGTCAGGCTGCTCAATACCCGCCAGGGCACTGCGAACCGGTAGAGCGTCGCGAAGACGGCAAGGAACACCAAGGCCACGAACAGCAGGGTCAACGACCCGTACCAGCCGTCCCGGACCAGTTCAGCGCTCTGCGCGTTGAAGTTGATCGGGTCCAACGCCAGCAGCACGTAAACACCGGTAGCGAGCAGCAGGCTGCGGGCGGCAAGCCGGACACAACCGGCCAGCGCCGCGGCCGCGGCCAGGACGGTGAGCTGTTCGCCGACCTTGAGCGGGATTCCCAGGTAGTGCATGCCGGCAATGAACACCGGATATGCCGGGCCCTTCGCCAGCGTCACATTGTCGAACGGCCCGAGCCAGTCACGCTGGGCGATGAAGGTGGCTGATCGGATGAAGAGGATGTCGTCGAAATAGGACAAACCCACCGGCACCGGCACCCGAAACCGGAGGAAAACGCTGACGGCCGAGACGAGCAGACAGGCGACCCCGCAGCCGGCCAGCAGCAGTCGCCGTCGGGACGAGAACCGCGGAGCAGTGATTCCGTCAGCCGCCGCCGCCCGCTCTGCTGAAGCCACGGTCGGATGATAGGGCTGCTGGCGTCCGGCGCGGACCGTCCGGGCGCGGGTGCGGCCGGCCCGCGGCGCGCCGGGCCGGAGTCACCGAGTGTTTCGCTTGGTCAGAGCGTTCTCCCGGCGGCGAGCCAGGGCGTCAGGGAGAAGCGGCCGCGACGTGCGAGGCTAGACTCATCATCCACCCGTCACTGAGACGGTCCCTGGAACCAGGAAGGTCATGCCAGCAGCGATGTTCGAGGTTTTCGCCGCCGCAGGCGGCCACCCGCGGCACCGTCGCCCGACACTGCGGAGGATGGTGCACCCCAGATGAAGGCGGTGTTCACACACCGCCGGACCCGCTTGCCGTTGGCCCGCACCATCACCCCGTGGCAGGAGATTTCCGGATGAGCATCACCAGCGACCTCTGGGCGTCCAGGGAAATCCTGTCGAACCTCACCATGCGCGAGGTCCGCGGCAAGTACAAGCGAAGTATTCTGGGCCAAGCCTGGTCGCTCCTGAACCCCATTGCCTCGCTGGCGATCTACACCGTCGTCTTTGGCTTTGTCCTCAAGGCGACCCCACCGCCCGGTGAACCCAGCGGTATCGATGTCTTCACCCTGTGGTTGGCCTGTGCGCTGCTGCCTTGGAACTTCTTCGCCGCCACCATGATGGGCGGGATGAATGCGCTGCTGGGCAATGCCAATCTGGTCCAGAAGGTGTATTTCCCCAGGTACACCCTGGTGGTCTCGAACATGTTGGCCAGCCTGGTGACCTTCGGGTTCGAGTTGCTGGTGCTTGCCGCGATCGCCGTCATCCTGGGCAGCCAGATTTGGATCTGGATTCCGCTGGTGCTTGTTTTCGTCGCATTGTTGGCGCTTTTCGGGTTGGGCATCGGCCTGATGCTCTCCATTGCCAACGTGTATTTCCGGGACACCGCACAATTCGTCGGAATTTTCCTGCAAATGTGGTTCTATGCCACCCCGATCGTCTATCCGGTCACCCTCATCGCCGCCACCCAAGCGGAATGGGCCGCCAAGGGTCGGGATTTCCCGCTGCTGTGGTTCTACCAGCTGAATCCGATGGAGCGGTTTGTCCAGATCTTCCGGGATCTGCTCTACGACAACCGACTGCCGCCGTGGGGGGACATGGCGTACTGCGTCGGGGCCGCCGCCGTGTCGATGGCCCTGGGTTCCTGGGTGTTCAGCAGGTACCAGGGCAGGATCGCGGAGGAACTGTGACCGAGGCCGCCGTCAGCGTCGAGGACGTCTCCAAGCGCTTCAGGATGTACCGCGAGCGCAATCAGTCGCTCAAGGCAGCGCTCATGCGGGGCAAGCGGGCGACATTCGAGGAGTTCTGGGCGCTCCGTGACGTCTCCTTCGAGATTCCGGAGGGCTCCACCTTCGGGCTGATCGGCGACAACGGGTCCGGCAAGTCGACCCTGCTCAAGTGCGTCGCGAGGATCCTGCAGCCGGACATGGGCCGGGTGGTCACCCGCGGTCGGGTGGCGGCCCTGCTCGAGCTCGGCTCCGGTTTTCACCCCGAGCTGTCCGGCCGGGAGAACGTCTACCTCAACGGCTCTATCCTTGGCATGCGTCGCAAGGAACTCGAGGCCAAGTTCGACGAGATCGTCGACTTCTCCGGGATCGAGTCGTTCATCGACCAACCGGTGAAGAACTACTCGTCCGGCATGTACGTCCGGCTGGGTTTCGCCATCGCAATCAACATCGACCCGGACATCCTGCTGGTCGACGAGATCCTGGCCGTCGGTGACGCAGCCTTCCAGCAGAAGTGCATGGACAAGTTCGCCGACTTCCGCAAGGCCGGAAAGACGGTGGTGATCGTCAGCCATGCGATGGGTTCGCTGCGCAGCATGTGCGACCACGCCGCCTGGCTGAAGAAGGGGCACCTGGTCGAGGTCGGCACCACGGCGCAGACCGTTGATGACTACGTCGACGCCACCCACGTCGAAAGGGCGCCGGTGGCTGTCGCGGCCAAGAGCACCCACCAGCCCGACGACGGGTCCCGATGGGGTTCCGGCGAGGCCACGATCACCGGGGTGGAGCTGCTCGGTGCCGACGGTGCACAACACACCCGTTTCCGCACCGGGGACCTGGTGACCGTGCGGCTGGAGTACGACTTCACCGAGCGGATCGAGCAACCGGTGTTCGGGCTGTCGATCACCACCCTGGAGGGCGCCTACCTGTGGGGGTTCAACAGCCGGGACGGCGAGTGCGTGCCGGACACGCTGGAGGGCAAGGGCAGCATCGAGATGACGGTGCCCGCCATCATGCTGCAGCCGGGCACGTTCGAGGTGACCGCCTCGATCATCGACTTCACTTGCACGCACACCTTCGACTACCTACGCAATTGCGTCAGGTTCGACATGGACCGTGGCGTGCCGCGCGAGTCCGGAGGACCGGTCGCCCTCGGCGGCAGCTGGGGCAACCTGCAACGGGTCGATCGCGTCGGGGTACCCGGCGCAGCCGTGGAGGGACGTTCGTGACCGCGCGCAAGCCAGGTGTTGTCTCCGTCGTCCTGGTGAACTTCCGCGGTGCCGACGACACCATCACCTGCATTGCCGCGCTGCGCCGGCTCGACTGGCCGGCCGAGCTGCTGGAGATCGTCTGCGTCGACAACGCCTCCGGTGACGGCAGCGCAGCCTTGATCAGGGCCGCCGATCCGGACGTGCTGCTGGTCGAGTCGAAGGAGAACCTCGGCTTCGCCGGTGGCTGCAACCTCGGCGTCGTGCGGTCGGCGGGCGAGTTCGTCGCCTTCCTGAACAACGACGCCCGGCCCGACCCGCTGTGGATCAGGGCCGCGGTGAACGCCTTCAACGAGGCCCCGGACATCGGGTCGGTGGCATCCAAGGTGCTGGACTGGGACGGCAAGCTGATCGACTTCGTCGACTCGGCCGTTACCTGGTTCGGGATGGGCTACAAGCCGTTCTGCGCCGGCCCGGACACCGGGGACTTCGACGAGCCGCGGAACATCCTGTTCGCCACCGGTGCCGCGATGTTCGTGCGCGCCGATGTGTTCGAGGGTGCGGGCGGTTTCGACGAGCGGTACTTCATGTTCTACGAGGACGTGGACCTCGGCTGGCGGCTCAACCTGCTCGGTTGGAAGGTGCGCTACGAGCCGGCCTCACTGGCGTTCCACAAGCATCACGCGTCGATGAGCAAGTTCGGGGCCTTCCGCGAGACCTACCTGCTCGAGCGGAACGCGCTGTTCACCATGTACAAGAACCTGGACGACGAGTCGCTGGCCCGGCTCTTCCCGGGCGCGTTGCTGCTGGCCGTACGCCGCGCGGTAGCCCGGGGTGATCTGGACTCCGCGGAGCTGGACATCCGCCGGCCCGGTGACGACGCCGTCCCCGACCGGCCGGTGTCCAAGCAGACGATGGCCGGGATCTACGCGATCGACCGGTTCGTCGAGCAGATCACCTCGATGACGGCCACCCGGCAGGACCTGCAGCATCGTCGCCGGGTGTCCGACTCCACGCTGCGGCCGCTGTTCGGCAAGTTGCTGGAACCGGCCTACCCGATCCCGCGCTATCTCGCCGGTCACGAGGACATCGTGACGGCGCTGGGCATCGAGGACTCGGTGCGCAAGAAGCGGATCATCATCATCACCGGTGAACCGGTGTCCAAGGTGATGGCCGGCCCCGCGATCCGGTCCTGGAACATGGCCGAGCATCTGAGCCGTGAGCACGAGGTCCGGTTGCTGACCTTCGGCAGCGTGGGTGTCGCACCGAAGGCCTTCGAGGTGCTGTCGGTCTCTCCGCGGGACGCGCACGCGGCCGACGTGCACGTCGACTGGGCCGACATCATCGTGTTCCAGGGGCACGCGATGGCCGTTTACCCCGCGATCCAGAACACCGAGAAGGTCATCGTCGTGGACCTGTACGACCCGATCCACCTCGAGCAGCTGGAACAGGCCAAGGAAAAGGGCCCGACGAAGTGGGCGTACGAGGTCGAGTCGGCGACCAAGGTGCTCAACCAGCAGCTGGAGCGTGGCGACTTCTTCCTGTGCGCCAGCGAGCGGCAGCGGCACTTCTGGCTGGGCCAGCTGGCGGGCCTCGGCCGGCTGAACCCGTTGACCTACAGCGCGGACAGCTCGATGAACCGGCTACTCGCGGTTGTCCCGTTCGGCCTGCCGTCGCTGGAACCAGTGCGCACGGCGCCCGCGCTACGCGGCGTCGTCCCCGGCATCGGCGCCGATGACAAGATCATCATCTGGGGGGGCGGTATCTACAACTGGTTCGACCCGCTGAGTCTGATCACCGCCGTCGACCTGCTGTCCCGGACGCATCCGAACGTCCGGCTGTTCTTTCTCGGCATGGGGCACCCGAACCCGGCGGTGCCGGAGATGCAGATGGCCGTCCGGGCCCGGGAACTGTCCGGGACCCTCGGCCTGACCGGCAAGCAGGTGTTCTTCAACGAGGACTGGGTGCCATACGCGGAACGGCAGAACTACCTACTGGACGCCGATGTCGGGGTCAGCACGCACTTCGAGCACATCGAGACGACGTTCTCCTTCCGCACCCGGATCCTGGACTACCTGTGGACCCGGCTGCCGATCGTCACCACCCGCGGCGACGGCTTCGGCGACCTGGTCAGCGCGGAGGGTCTGGGCGTCGCGGTGCGGGAGAGCGACCCGCAGGCGCTGGCCGACGCGCTCGAGCAAATGCTGTACGACGATCGGGCCGGCGCCAGGGCGAGGGCGAACGTCGGCCGGGTGCGGCAGGAATTCACCTGGGACAAGGCGCTGGCACCGCTGATCGAGTTCTGCCGCGATCCGCGGCCGGCGCCCGACCGGGTGCCGCCGGAGGACCCCAACGAGCGGCACGCCAGCCGGTCGCGCGCCCTGGGCGCGAAGGTCCGCAAGGACCTCCGGACCGCCAAGACCTACCTGGAGACCGAAGGCGTCAGCGGGCTGACCGCGGCGGTCACGGCCCGGCTGCAACGGAGCTCCGCGTCCCGGAAGCGAAAAGCCGCGCGGAGCTGATCGGTGCACGTCGCCCTCGATGGCACTCCGTTGCTCGGCCGCCGGACCGGCATCGGCCGGTACACCGAGCACCTGCTGACAGCACTGGCGGCCCGCGGCGACCTGACGGTCAGCGCCACCGCCTTCACCCTGCGGGGCGCCGGTCAATTGGCCTCGGCGGTGCCGGCCGGGGTGACGACCAGGTCGCTGCCGGTGCCCGCCCGCGCGCTGCGCACCGTCTGGACGCACCTGGAGGTTCCGCCGGTGACCCTCTTCAGCGGCCGAGCCGACGTGTTCCACGGAACGAATTTCATTCTGCCGCCAACCGGCCGGGCAGGCGGCGTGGTCACCATCCACGACCTGGCCTACCTGAGCACCCCGGACCTGGTGGACCACACCAGCCGGGCGCTGCGAGAACTGGTCCCGCGCAGCCTGTCCCGGGCCGCTGCCGTCTGCACCCCCAGCCGGGCGATCGCCGGCGCGTTGCGGGACGCCTACGGACCGGCCCTGCCCGAGGTGGTCGTCACGCCGCTGGGCGTCGACCCGCTGTGGCTCACCGTGGCGCCGCCGGACGCTGCGGCCCGCCGCCGGCTCGGGCTGGCGGGCGACTACTTCCTGTTCGTCGGAACCCGGGAGCCCCGCAAGGACCTGGCCACCCTGCTGACGGCGTACGCCCGGTTCCGATCCGCTCTGCCGGCGGGGGAGGCGGCCGCTGCGCCGTCGCTACTGCTGGTCGGACCGGACGGCTGGGGGCCTGGTCAGCGGCCGGCGGACGGCGTACACGTCAGGGGCTACGCGTCGGCCGATGAACTCCGCCTGTTGGTCGCCGGCGCCCGCGCACTGGTCATGCCGTCCCGGGACGAGGGCTTCGGCCTGCCGGCGTTGGAGGGTCTGGCCACCGGCGTCCCGGTGATCGTCAGCACCGTACCGGCACTGCTGGAGGTGACCGGCGGGCAGGCGGCCGTCTTCCAGATCGGTGACGCCGACGCGCTGGCCGACCGGCTCGCGGCGGCGGCGGCGGTGCGGGCGACGGAGGCCCACCAGCAGCGGCTGGCGCTGGCGCGCCGCGAGTACGCAGCTGCCTGGACCTGGGAGCGCTGCGCGGAGGCGACGGTCCAGGCGTACCGGATCGCCGCGGGCTGACCAGCACGGGGTTGCCGCGGGACAGGTGCGGCATCCGGCGGGTCAGCTCAGCTGAGCGCGCCAGGACTGCACCGTCAGCGCGATGCCGCGCCGCAGATCGTGCTCCGGCCGCCATCCCAGCACTCTCCCGGCCAGAGCGCTGTCCAACGCCGAGTGTCGCAGGTCACCGCGCCGCTCCGGGCCGAACATCGGCTCGTCCGGGACCCCGACGGCGCGGGCGACCATGGTGTGCAACTCGCGGTCGGTGGTCTGCACGCCCGTGCCGATGTTCAGCCGGCACCGGTCGGCCAGCTCGCCGGACGCCAGCCGCAGCGCGCTCACCACGTCGGCGACGTACACGTAGTCGCGGGTGTTCCCGCCGTCACCGAAGACCTGCGTCTGCCGGCCGGTGAGCAGGGCGCCGGCGAAGATCGCGACCACGCCGGCCTCGCCGTTGGCGTCCTGCCGCGGGCCGTAGACATTTGCGAACGCCAGGTGCGTGCACTGCAGACCGTGCAGCCGGGAGAACGCGTCGAGGTAGAGCTCGCCGCAGATCTTCGACACCGAGTAGGGTGAGAGCGGATGCAGCGCAGCGGTTTCCGTCACCGGCAGGGGGGCGTCAGGGCCGTAGATCGAGCCGCCCGACGATGCGAAGACGATCTTCCGGACGCCCGCCGCCCTGGCCGCCTCGGCCAGCGCGACAGTGCCGAGTACGTTGACCGTGGCGTCCCCGACGGGATCGGCGATGCTGGCCCGCACATCGATCTGGGCGGCCAGGTGGAAGACCACCTCCGGCGCGACCTCGGCGACCAGGGTCCCCAAGCCCCGATCCCCGAGGTCGGTCGCGACCACCCGCAGCGACCCGGCCTTGGCGCCGGTGGCAGCAATCAGGTTGTCGAGCCGGCCGCGGCTGAGGTTGTCCACGACGGTCACCTCATCGCCGTCACTCAGTAGCCGGTCCACCAGCGTCGATCCGATGAAACCGGCGCCCCCGGTGACGAGTACCCGCATGCCATCCCCCTTCGTGCCCCCGGTGACCTTCGTATCCCGGCGTCGGGCCGCGATCCGCGCGTCGGCGCCGCTGTGGCGCCGTCAGCCGACGACGTGCCGGCCGAGCCGGCCGATGGCTTCCCAGCCGGTTGCCCGCACCGCCCTCGGCAACAGCGACAACGCATTCAACCGGGATGACAGGTGCCAGCGGGACACCCGGGCGGCGCGTTTCCAGCCGAGGGTGGCGAACTCGCGGGCCTCCTCGGCGAAGAACTCCCGCTCCTCGTCGAACCGGCGGCCGTCCAGGGCGCGCACCGTCGAGTCCTGGTCGGTGTGCCGGCGGTATTGGAAGGTGACCCGCGGGTCGAACACCAGCGCGCCGCCGGCCATCGCCACATCCAGCAGCAGGGCCAGGTCCTGCACGACGTCCAGCCCGGTGCGGAAGCCGATTTCCCGGATGGCCTCGGTGCGCCAGGCCAGCGAGGAGAAGTAGGTCCAGTTCCCGCGGAGCAGACTGACCGCCATGTCCTCCCCGTCCAGCGTGGTGGACTGCTGGCCGGACGGTGCGTAGAACGACTTCAGCCGGTCGCCGAGCGGGCGGACCACCTGGTCGTTCTCATCGATGACCAGCACCCCGGTGTGCACCACGGTGGCGTGCGGGTGGGACTCGAAGAGCTCGGCGGCCAACTGGAGGTGGTTGGGCAACATCACGTCGTCCGCGCCCATCACCAGCACCAGCGGCGCCCGCGCCAGCTCGAGACAGCGCCGATAGTTACCGTTCGCGCCGAGATTGGTCGGGTTGCGCAGGTATGTCACCCTGGGATCATCGATCGCGGTGAACCACCTGGCCGGTTCTGGATCCGGGTAGCCGTCGTCGACGACGATCAGCCGCCAGTCCGGGTATCGCTGGTCCAGCACGCTGCGGACGGACTGCTTCATCAGGCCCACGTCGCCGTAGTAGGGGAGTGTGACGTCGATGGCGATGCCCATAGGCGGTTCCCCTTTCGCTTCGGTCGGCGTGCCCGGATACCCTACTGGCGCGCTAGGGTGCGCGGAGACGCACCGCCCGATATGCCGGACATTGCGGCGCGCAGGCGAGGGGATCGACGCGACATCTGTGAGGGACCGTTGACGAACGCGCAGACCGGGCAGTCCATCCGGCGTCCGACGGGTGAGCCTCACACCCGCTCTGCCGCCGAAGGGGCAACTGCCGCTGTCGCAGACGACGGTAGGTGTGAACTGACCATCCTGCTGCCCTGCCTGAATGAGGCCGAGACACTGGCCGTCTGCGTCCGGAAGGCGCTCGCCTCGCTGCGTGCCCTCGGCGTCGACGGCGAGGTGCTGATCGCCGACAACGGGTCCGACGACGGTTCGAAGGACATTGCACTCAGCGAAGGAGCCAGGGTAGTGGCCATCACCCGCAAGGGCTACGGCGCCGCGCTGCAGGGCGGTATCGAGGCCGCTCACGGCCGCTACGTGCTGATGGCCGACGCCGACGACAGCTACGCCCTGGACGACATCGGCGGCTTCCTGGCCAAGTTGCGTGGCGGCGCCGACCTGGTAATGGGCAACCGGTTCCAGGGCGGCATCGCCCCCGGCGCCATGCCCGCGTTGCACCGGTACCTGGGCAACCCGGCACTGTCCCTGGTCGGCCGGCTGTTCTTCAAGATCCCGGTCGGCGACTTCCACTGCGGCATAAGGGCTTTCAGTCGCAACAAGATCCTGGGCCTCGGCCTGCGCACCGACGGCATGGAGTTCGCCAGCGAGATGGTGGTCAAGGCGTCGCTGAACAAACTGGTGATCTCCGAGGTGCCGACCACCCTGCGGCCGGACGGTCGCAGCCGCGCGCCGCACCTGCGGACCTGGCGGGACGGCTGGCGGCACCTGCGCTTTCTGCTGGCGTTCAGCCCGCGCTGGTTGATGCTCTATCCGGCGTTGCTGCTGCTGGTGGTGGGTGGCATCGGCCTGCTGTGGCTGGCGTTGGGTCCGCATGAGGTCGGCGGGGTGGCGTTCAGCGTGCAGACCATGCTGGCCTGCGCGACCGCCGTCATCGCCGGTCTGCAGACGATCGGACTGGCCATCGTGTCCCGCTCGTACGCCGCATCGCTCGGGCTGCTGCCGCCCAGCCCACCGCTGGAGCGCGCGCTGGAACGGATCACCCTGGAACGCGGGGTACTGGTCGGGGTGCTGGCCGTGCTGGTGGGCGTCGGCGCGTTCGTGGTCGCGCTGGTGCGCTGGGGATCGCAGGGTTTCGGCGCCCTCGACCCGATCACCACCATGCGGCTGCCGATACTCGGCATGGTGTTCATCGTCGGCGGCCTGCAGTTGATCATGGTGAGTTTCACCATGAGCCTGACCCGGATCAGCTCGCGCTGATAGGCACCGACAGCGGCCGCAGGTACCGGCTCAGCACCGCGAGCTGCACCGCGAGGGTGACCGTCGGCCCGGCGATCTGTGCCAGCACCCCGCGGTCCACCGGCGCGATCGGCACCGCGAACGAGGCGGCGAACGCGATCGCGCCGGCCACCCAGGCGAGCACCAGGGCGCGGTGCCGGCGCAACGCCACCATGGCCGGCTGCAGCAGTTGCATCGCCATGAACAGCGCCGCCGATGCGGTCAGCGCCATCAGCAGCCCGGAGCTGGTCGTGTCCCGGTCGGCACCGAACAGCAGGCTGACCAAGGGCCGGCCGAGCACCGCGGTGCCGATGACGCCGAGAATACCGATCGTGGCGATCAGCGCGAGGCCGCGCCCGATGGTGCCGCGCAGCCCCGCTCGGTCAGCGGTGGCGGCGGCGGCCGTCATGCCGGGCAAGAGCAGGGCCTGAATGGTGCCCATGAACAGCAGCGGCACCCTGGTCAGCACCACCGCCCCGGCGAAGCCGGCCGCCGTCACCGGGTCGTCGTGCAGCAGCGCGGTGACCACGACGGGAGCCAGGTTGGCCATCACCATCGCCATCGCCGAGGCGATCAGCAACAAACCAACGTCCCGGGTCAGCCTGGAGGTCGAGGGCGGAACCACCGAAAGGCCGGTCGCCGGCGGACCAGACCGACGCGCGGTCGCCACGGCCGCCACGGCCGGTCCGGCGCACAGCGCGAGGCCGAAAGCAATCGGGTCGGTACTGCCCAGCAGCACGAGTGCCACGCAGCCCAGGATCCGGGTGGCCCCGTCGATGAGCACCGTGCCGGCATACCGGCGGAACCGCCGTTGCCCGCCTGTCAGCCCACGGATGAAGTACACCGCGGCGGACCCGGCAACGGCCACCGCGAGCGCCAGTACCAGGCCGACCTGGTCGTCGAGCACCCGGCTGAGCAGCAGCGGGGTCAGTGCGGCCAGCACCAGCAGGGCAATCAGGCCGATGCCGCCGTTGATCCACGCCATCCGGCGCGCCATTGGCCGGGCATCGGCGCCACGGGTCAGCCCGTCGCTGACCACCCTGGAGGTTTCCTGCTCTACCGCGACGAAGATCCCGGGCCCGAGCACGTTGCCCAGCAGGTAGGTCACCGACAACGCAGCGGTGGTCGCGGCAGCAAACCGGCCGTGCCCGATCAGAGCCAGAAAGAAATAGCCGGAGAGCCCGATCAGCAGGGTGCCGGCGAGCATCGCCAGTAGATCACCGCTGCTGCCGCTCAGCGGCAACCTCCTGCTGCGCAGTGGCGGTCGGCAGTCAGGCACTGATGCAGGCTATGGCTAGTCTGGCGGATTTCGAGCGAAGGGACCGGATAAGCACGTCAGACCCAGATCCGTGAGTTGGATGGCGCTGGTGTCGTGTCTATGACGTAGGGATGCCCTCCGAGCTGGGAAAATGGTGTTTGCGAAGACAACCAAAC
>Ga0208851_1000280_pt1 | contig 23558 bp, 25 predicted proteins | sample NGESurshal092012_FD_184481 | JGI IMG/M metagenome (GOLD analysis project Ga0208851, IMG submission 184481) | Arctic peat soil microbial communities from Barrow, Alaska - NGEE Surface sample 415-2 shallow-092012 (SPAdes) | ecosystem: Environmental > Terrestrial > Soil > Wetlands > Peat ... | reverse complement strand
AGCCGCTCGTCCGGGGGCAGGCGTCCATTCACCCACTCGAGGATCGCCGTGGAGTCGGTGAGGATCGCGCCGTCGGTGATGAGCACGGGGACGGTCCGCCCGCCGCCGGCCCGCCACGCCTTCCAGATGTGGATCACCTGCAGGTGACGCTCCTCGGCGAACGCGATCCCGGCACGGTCGAGCGCCCAGCGGGCCTTCTCGCAGTAGTGGCTGATCGGGATCGTCAGGAGCCGTGGCGTCACCGTGCCGACACTACGTGCTAGAGGAACCGCGCGCGGATCTCGGCGAGGAAGGCCTTCGCGAGCCGGTCGAACTCGGTCGCCGTGAGCCGGATGCGGTCGCCGATCTGCAGCCCGAGAACCGACTCGGCCGGGACGAGTCTGATGACGTTGTTGCCGCGCAGCACGCCGTCGTTGTTCATGAGCGCGTCGGACAGCAGCTCGACCTCGTTGAGCGGGTTGCCGTCCTTCCCGGCGACCGCGCGCACCCGGTGGACGAAGAAGCGGTCGAGCACGAGCGTCATGTTGTTGAAGAAGAGCGGCTCGAAGGCCTCGAGCGCGGCGGCGACCTTCGGGTCGGCCGGCGCGCCGTCGAGGGCCCTGACGAGCGTACGGTAGGCCGCGGCCTGCTCACCGACGGCGGCCGAGGCGCGGTCGAACTCTTCCTGGGTGTATGTCTTGCGGCCCAGCACGGGTGTCCCTTCGTCGGAGGTGGTCTGCATCACAGACGAACGCAGGCGCCGGAAATCGACAGCCCCCGCGCGCTCACCGACAACGTATGCGCTGCGTCAGGACGCTGCGGGCGCGAGCGGGAAGCCGGGTGTGCGGACGACGCGCTCGTCGCCGAGGATCGCCAGCATCTCGACGTCGGCCAGCCGGGCCGCCCAGTCGGGCGCCGCCGGGCCCATCGCGAACGCCGCGGTCGCGAGTGCGTCGGCGGTCGCGAGGTCGGCGCCGGTGATGCTCAGCGAGAGGAGCCCCGCGGGCGCCGCCCCGGTGAAGGGATCGCGGATGTGGGCACCGCGCGCGTAGAGGCCCGACGTCGCCAGCGCCGCGTCCTCGAGCGCGGCGACCGCGGCGACCTCACCCGCGAGCAGCGGATGCTGGATGCCGACGAGCCAGTGCTCGTCCGGGGCGGGGCGTCCGCGGACGAGCACGTCGCCGCCGGCATTGATGCAGAAGGCCTGCACGCCGCCGCGCTCGAGGATCCGCCCCGCCCGGTCGACCGCCCAGCCCTTGACCAGGCCGGACGGATCGACGGGCAGCGCGGCGTCGCCGACGGGGCCGGCCCGGCACCCGGCGCGGGCGTCGAACCAGCCGCCGGTCTGCTCGCGCAGCTCCTCGCAGCGCTCCAGCACCTCGTGCACGTCCGGCTCGGCGTCGGCGAGCTCCAGCTCCCCGCGGTTCAGGCGGCTGATCTGGCTGTCGTCGCGATAGGTGCTGAAGACCGCGTCGACGCGATGCAGCCACGCGACGACGCCCTCGACGACGATGCCGTCGACGCGCGGGCCCGCCAGGTCGATCACGACCGGCATGCCCATCACGTGCTCGACGTGCTGCGTGGAGCCGGGCGCTCGCGCGGCGCTGACGCCCACCGTGATCAGATGCCGGCCGTGCGCAGCGCGGCCTGCAGCGACGTGGCGTAGGCGTTGCTCGTCAGCGTCGCGCCGGAGACCGTGTAGATCCGGGCGCTCTGGGCCTGCAGCGCCTCCGAGCGCAGCTTCGGCAGCGCGCGGCGGTTGATGCTGTTCGAGCGCGGCTTGTGGCTCGGCACGCTGCCGGCCAGGTCGACGAGCCTGCGGCCGCTCACGCGGATCGTGACGGTGACGTTGCCCCAGCGCATGTGGACGCTCGGGCCGCGGACGGTGCGGGTCGCCGCGGCGGCCGCGGGCTCGACCGCGGTGATCGCGCCGGCGATCTGCGCGACCGGCAGCAGCAGCATGGCGGTGGTGGCGATCGTGGGGGTGGTCCTGTTCATCGGGGGGAACCTTCCTTGGTCAGAGCGCGAAGCGCTCGATGTGTGTGTACCTGCGTGGCACGCCCGCACGGCGCAGGCTGCGCTCGGCGGTTCGCGTCATGGCCGGGGGGCCGCAGAGATAGACCTCGCGCTCGGTGAGGTCGGGGACGAGCTCGGTGAGGTGGGTGGGGGAGAGGAGGTGCCCCGCGCCGGGGGCGGCGTGGTCGCCCACGACGCAGTGCACCGTCGCGCCGCGCCGCGCGGCGAGGGCGAGCAGCTCGTCGCGCAGGACGAGGTCCTCGCTGCGCAGCGCGCGGTAGATCACCGCGACGTCGCCGGGGATCGCCTCGAGCAGGGCGCGCACGGGGGTGATCCCGATCCCGCCCGCGATCAGCAGGACGCGCTCGCGCCGCTGGACCTCGGGCGTGAAGACGCCGAACGGCCCCTCGGCGTGCACGGCGGTCCCGGGCGCGAGCGTGCGCAGCCGCGCGGTGAAGCCGCCGACCTCCTTGACCGTGATCCGCAGCGAGCGCCCGTCGGGCGCTGCCGACAGCGAGAACGGGTGCGCCTGCCACCATGCGCCGCGGGCGAAGAAGCGCCACAGGAAGAACTGGCCCGGCTGGGCCCGCAGGTGCTCGAGGTGCCGGCCGGTGATCCGCACGGAGACCACGCCCGGGCCCTCCGGGACGACCTCCTCGACGCGCATGCCGTACCACAGGCCGCGCGCCACCGGCCACAGGAAGCGGAACCCGACGAGCAGCGCGAGCGTGACGAGGTAGAGCGCCGTCCAGTAGGTCGCAGCGGTGTGATCGGCGGACAGCTCGTTGCCCGTCGGGATCTGGTGGCTCCAGGCGAGCGCGATCCCCGCGTAGGCGAGCAGGTGCACCGCATGCCAGGCCTCGTACGGCAGCCGCCTGCGCACCAGCACCAGCGACGTGATGACGACGAGCACGAGCAGTCCGGTGCCGACCGTCGCCGTGATCATGCCCGGATAGTCGTGGGCGAGCGAGGAGATCTCCGCGCCGATCGAGACCTGGTCGAACTTCGAGTAGCCGACGGTGACGAGCACCATGTGTGCGAGCAGCAGGCTCAGGCACGCCTTCCCGTTGCGCCGGTGCCAGACCGTCATCCGGTCGAAGCCGATCAGCTGCTCGAGCCCCGGGAGGCGCGCGAGCAGCAGGACCTGGATCAGCGCGAGGTACGCGCCCAGCAGGCCGGTGATGCGTCCCAGGCTGGTGGCGACGGCGCCGGGGCCGTGCGCGTCGCGGATCCCGCCGTCGTGCAGCCAGAGCCAGACGATGATCGCGGCGTTGGCGAGGATCACGGCCCAGACGGCGGCTGCGACGAGCGCGCGCCGCCGGCGCCGGCTGCGGGCGTGCGCGACGCCCAGGGTCGCGCCGCGGGGACGCTCGATGGCGATCTCGGCGTTGGTCACTGCATGCCGCCGGGGTCGGGAGCCCTCCTCACAGCGCGACCATGGACCACGGGATTGAAAGAGTCGTTAAAGCGCGGCGCAACCACAGGCCAAGGTCTCCTGAGAGCGCGGCAGGATCGGGAACTGCACGGCTCTGCAGGTGAAGACGGCGCAGCGGGCCGTTTGTGACGGTCGGCCCCGGAACGACGAAGGGCCGGCAGCGCCGGCCCTTCGGAAGCTTCGTCTTGCGACGGGGCTTAGATCGTCTGCACGTCCTTGGCGGACGGGCCCTTGGGGCCCTGCTCCGACTCGAACTGCACCTTGGCGCCTTCGGCGAGCGACTTGTAGCCGTCACCGAGGATCGCCGAGTGATGGACGAAGAGATCCTTGCCGGGCTCGTCCGGCGTGATGAAGCCGAAGCCCTTCTCGTCGCTGAACCACTTCACTGTTCCTGTCGCCATGCTGTTTCCTCCACGGCGTCGTGTGCTGCGTACGCGGAGGATGCTTGACGCAAACTATGAGCGGGCGCTGACACTGCTTTCATCGCGCTTCTCTGCGCGACATGACCTGGCGGACGGTAGCAGGACCGCGCGACGTGCAGCGGAAGATCACGATCTCTTCACCGGCGCGCGCTGGGCGGTACGGGCGGCGTGACATCCTGCGGCGCATGCGCAGAGCCCTCTTCGAGCCCGAGCACGACGATTTCCGCGCGAGCTTCCGCACGTTCCTGGAGCGCGAGATCGCGCCCCACCACGAGCAGTGGGACGCCGACGGCATCGTGCCGCTGGAGGCCTTCCGCGCGGCCGGTGAGCACGGCTTCCTCGCCATGGCCGTCCCGGAGGAGTTCGGTGGCGCGGGGGTCGACGACTTTCGCTTCAACGTCGTGATCGGCGAGGAGGTGCAGCGCGCGGGCGTCAGCGGCTTCGGCCTGGGGATCACGCTCCACAACGACATCTGCCTGCCCTACTTCCTGGAGTACTGCACCGACGAGCAGCGCCGGCGCTGGCTGCCGGGGATCGTCTCGGGCGAGCTCATCACGGCGGTCGCGATGACCGAGCCGGGCATCGGCTCCGACCTGGCGAGCATGAGCACCCGCGCGCTGCGCGAGGCCGACGTGTACGTCGTCAACGGCGCCAAGACGTTCATCACGAACGGCGTGAACGCCGAGCTCGTGATCACGGCGGTGAAGACCGATGCGACGCTCAAGCACCGCGGCATCAGCCTGATCGTCGTCGAGGGCGGGACACCCGGCTTCGAGCGCGGGCGCAACCTCGAGAAGCTCGGCCAGCACGCGCAGGACACCGCCGAGCTGTTCTTCGACGACGCGCAGGTGCCGGCCGAGAACCTGCTCGGCGATCCGGGCGCCGGATTCGGCTACCTCGTCGCCAACCTCGCCCAGGAGCGCCTGTCGATCGCGGTCGCGGCGGTCGCGGCCGCGCAGGCCGCGCTGGAGTGGACCGTCGCCTACGTCCGTGAGCGCAGGGCGTTCGGCCAGCCGATCGGGAGCTTCCAGCACTCGCGCTTCACGCTCGCCGAGCTGCGCACGGAGGTGGACATCGCCCAGGTCTTCGTCGACCGCTGCACGGAGGCGCTGGCGGCCGGCGAGCTGACCGTCGAGGACGCCGCCGAGGCGAAGTGGTGGTGCACCGAGCTCCAGGGCCGGGTGATGGACCGCTGCGTCCAGCTCCACGGCGGCTACGGCTACATGCTCGAGTACCCGATCGCGCGCGCCTACGCCGACGCCCGCATCACCAGGATCTACGGCGGCACGACGGAGATCATGAAGGAGATCGTCGGGCGCTCGATGGGGCTGGGGTAGGGGCGTCAGCGCCCGCCGGCGCAGAGCCCTCAGCCCCCCGCGACGTCCCGCCGCAGGAAGACGACCATCCCCGTCGCCAGCGCGGGGATCGCGTAGAGCGCGCAGACCCAGGTCGCGCGGACGATCGGCTCCCAGTCGACGGGCGTGCGCAGGAAGCCCTGCCACGCGTTGAACTGCGTGCTGAGCAGGTAGGGCTGCAGGCCGCCGAGGCCCGGGATGATCGTGAGCAGCTGCAGCAGCAGCGAGAACATCAGCGTGCCGACGATCGCCGCGGCGCTGTTGCGGAAGACCGTCGAGAACAGGAGCCCGATGCAGGCGACGGCGATGATCGGCAGCAGGTAGACGCCGAGGCTCGCCGCGACCAGGCCGAGGCCGTGCGAGGCCGAGACCTGCGTCCCGCTGAGGCTCGTGATCGGGTGGAAGCCGGAGACGATGACGCCGGCGACCGTCGCTACCGTGCCCGTCACGAGGATCGCGAGCGCCGCGTAGCTGAACGCCGCGAGCATCTTCGCGATGAAGATCTGCCCGCGCTCGACCGAGCGCGTGAGGATCGTCTTGAGCGTCCCGTTGTGGTCCTCCGCCGCCACGATGTCTCCGGCGACGAGCGCGGTGATCAGCGGGAACAGCCAGATCGATCCGAACAGCAGCAACACGAGCGGGATCGCCAGCCCGGTGCTGTGGATGTAGCGGCCGAACGGCACGTCCTCGGGGCCGCCGCCCGGCTGCGCGGCGACGGCGACGGCGAAGATGATCGGCACGAGCGCCGCGGCCCCCAGGCCCAGGTAGGTGCGCTTCTGCGAGCGCAGCTTGCGCAGCTCCCAGCGGTAGATCGTCCCGACGCCGGGGGTGCTGCGGGCCACGCTCATGACGGGGTCTCCTCGACGATGCGGGCGGCCGTGTCGAGATGCGCGGCGGCCAGCTCGCCCTCGCCCTCGCCCTCGGTCAGCTCGAAGAAGAGGTCCTCGAGCGTCGCCGAGCGCGGCGCGAGCTCGAGGATCAGCGCGCCCGCCTCGGTCAGCGCGAGCGAGAGCTGCGCGAGCGCCTGGTCGTCGGCGGGCTGGAAGGTGATGACGCCGTTGCCGGCGGCGTCGGCGCCCTCGATGCCGGGCTGGGCGGCGCAGACGCGGCGCGCGCGCTCGTCGTCGACGGTGCGCAGGCGGTACGACACGCCGGCGGTGCGGCGCAGGTCCTCGAGCTCGCCCTCGTAGACGATCCGGCCCTTGCGCACGATCGCCACGCGGTTGCAGAGCTCCTCGACCTCGGCCAGCAGGTGGCTGGAGAGCAGCACGGTGATCCCGTCGTCGGCCAGCCTGCGGATCAGCCGGCGCATGTCGCGCATGCCGCCGGGATCCAGGCCGGTCGCCGGCTCGTCGAGCAGCAGCAGCTTCGGGCGGCGCAGCAGCGCGGCGGCGAGGCCCAGGCGCTGGCGCATGCCGTGGGAGTAGCCGCCCACCTTGTCGCCGGCGCGGTCCGGCAGCTCGACGACCTCGAGCACCTCGTCGATACGCGCCGGCGCTTCGTCGCCGTCGAGCGCGGCCAGCAGCCGCAGGTTCGTGCGGCCGTCGAGGTAGGGGTAGAACCGCGGTGCCTCGACGAAACCGGCGACGCCCTCCAGCGCGCGCACCGACAGCTGCGGGTCGCGCCCGAAGACGCGCACCGTCCCGGCCGTCGGGCGGATCAGGCCGAGCATCATGCGCAGCGACGTCGTCTTCCCGGCGCCGTTGGGGCCGAGGTAGCCGAACACGTCGCCGCGGCGGACCGTCAGGTCGACGTTGTCGACCGCGGTGATGTCGCCGTAGGTCTTGGTGAGCCCGCGAATCTCGACGGGCGGCGCATCGCTCATGCGCAGGACAGTAGGAGGCGGCGCGCTACAGCGCGCGCGCCGCCGCCTCCGCGGTGGCCGGGATGACCGAGCCCAGGACGGTGTAGCTCACGCCGCCGCGGGTGAAGGTCACGACGCTGCCGAGCGCCGTCGTCAGCTCCTGGCCCTTGACCGCGCCGATCGTGACCGACGGGAGGCCGAGGCCGCCCGCGCCGCCCCTGCCGGCGCCCGCGGGCGCCGCGCCCTGATCGGCGGGCAGCTGCAGCACCGCGATGCCGTCGAGGCCCTCGCCATAGGTGACGATCGCCCCGGAGCGCTTGTCGCCCTTGATCAGCCGCACCTCGCTGCGCGGCATGCCCGCCAGCGTGTCCGGCGCGCTGACCGTGAACGGCAGCTGGGCCTGTACGGCCGCCAGGCCGGTGACCGGGGCCGGCGGCTTCGACGGCTGCGCCGGGTCTGAGGCCTGCTGGGTCGTCAGGTCGACGACCTTCGCGCCGGCGGGGATCGGCAGGTCGAACGTCGAGGCCGGGACCGACCCGAAGTCGATCGCGGTCGCCTCCAGCTGGAGGACCGGGCTGCTGTCGCCCTTGGCGTAGATCCCCGCGCGCAGCGGGGCGCCGTTGACCGCGTCCCAGGCGATCTCCGCGCCGCCGACCAGGCCGCCGTGCTGCTGCGGCGCGAGGCGCAGGCTGTAGGCGGGCCGCCCGGCGATGTTCGTCGGCGTGGCGTCGGAGAGGTTCGCGTGCGTGCTGAGGTGCTCGAGCACGCGGCGGATGCCGGCGAGCGTCGGCGGCCACGGCTCCTGCCCGGAGGTCGCGGCGCCGGGCTTCTGCGCCGGCAGGGTCGTGCGGTAGACCGTGTTCGCGGCCGCGTGGTAGAGCCAGAGCTGGTCGCCGCGCAGGAGGACCTGGGCGTCGCCGCCCCCGCCGCTGGACTGCAGCTCGAGACGCACGTCGCCGTTCGGGGTCGCCCACAGGCGCCCGGAGGACCCGGCGAGCACGGGATCGCCGCCCTGGCCGATGCCGGTGTTGTCGATCAGCCGGTTCGTGAACCTGATGCGCGCGCTGACGCCCTCGACCTGCGGGCCGGTGGTCGCGTCGCGGATCGCCTGCGCGAGCGGCTTGGCCGGCGGCTTGGAGGTGTTGATCACGCCGGTGGCGGCGGCGACGCCGGTTGCCATCACGACGAACAGCACGGCGGCCAGCAGCGGACCGCGGAGCGCGTGCGGCGCGCGCAGGCGCCAGAGCACGCCGCGCGGGCGGGCGGACGCGTCGCGCTCGGCGCGCGTCAGCTGGTCGCCGAGGTCGTCGAGGAACCGCAGGTCGCTGCGGTCGGGGGGCGTGGTCATGCCGTCACCTCTGATTGGGGCGTGATGCCGTCGAGTGCTGATGCGAGCTGCCGCAGGCCGCGCGAGACTCGTGCGCGGGCCGTCGGCTCGGAGATGTGGAGACGCTGGGCGACCTCGCCGTAGGAGAGCTCGTCGACGACGCGCAGCTGCACGGCCGCCTGCTGCTCGCTCGACAGGCGCCGGAACTCCTGGGCGACGACCGATCGCAGGTCGGCCAGGCCGGCGAGCTCGACGACGCGGGCGTGCTCGTCGGGCGTGATCTCCGGGACGCGCACGCCGAGCTTGTCGATCGAGCGCCGCTCGGCGATCCCGCGCCGCACGAAGTGGCTGAGCTTGTGGCGGGCGATGCCGTAGAGCCAGCCGCCGGCCTCCTCGGGGCTGTCGCCGCGAAAGCGCGAGCGGGTGCGCAGCGCCTCGGCGAACGTCTCGGCTGTCAGGTCGCGGGCGACCTCGACGTCGAACGTGCGCCGCGCGAAGAACACGAGCAGCCGCTCGGCGTGCTCGCCGTAGAACGCGCCGAAGTCGGCGGGCAGCGTGGTGGAGCGCGGTTGAGGATCGGGGGCCACGGGCACAGGGTCTCACCCACCATGTGCCACGAGCCCCCGATCCTGTGACGCGTGGCGCGTGGATGCACGGCGTCCGCGGCGCCAGCCCGCCACGCGACCGCTTGCCGATGCAACCAGCATCGGCTTCACGATCGCGCGCCGTCTGGCATCCACGGCCACCGCACCCCACGCATCACGGGTTACGCGTGCTGACGACCCTCAGGCGGCGACGGGAATCGAGCGGTTCTGGTTGAGGAACGTCGACGCGAGCCGGTCGCCCGCGCCGTCCAGGCGCAGGTCGGGGAAGCGGCGCAGCGTCTCCTCGAGCCAGATCTGCATCTCCAGGCGTGCGAGCCCGGCGCCCAGGCAGAAGTGCCGGCCGCCGCCGCCGAAGCCCTGGTGGGCGTTCGGGTCGCGGCGCACGTCGAAGCGGTGCGGATCCTCGAAGACCGACTCGTCGCGGTTGCCGGAGACGAACCAGAGCAGGACCTTGTCGCCCTCGGCGATCGGCTGCCCGGCGACCTCGGTGTCCTTCATCGCGGTGCGGCGCATGTAGGCGAACGCGGGGTGGTAGCGGACGAACTCCTCGATCGCCTGCTCGCGCGTGACCGCGCCGTCGCGGACGAGCGCGAGCTGCTCCGGATCCTCCAGCAGGCTGCGCATGCCCGAGGTGAACGTCGCGCGCGTCGAGTCGTTGCCCGCCACCATCAGCAGGAACCAGAACATGATCACCTGCTCGTCGGTGAGGTGCTCGTCGTCGACCTCGGCCTGCAGCAGCGCCGTCGTCAGGTCGTCCTGCGGGTGCGCCTTGCGCGCCTCGACGATCTGGTGGACGTAGCCGAAGACCTCCTGCAGCGCGACCCACGTGTCCTCGATGTCGACGACGACGCGCGGATCCTCGAAGGCCGTCGTGCGGTTCGTCCAGTCGACGAGCTTGAAGGCGTCCTCGCGCGGCACGCCGAGCATGTCGCCGATGACCATCGCCGGGACGTAGACGCCGACGTCCTGGACGAGGTCGAAGCGCCCGCTCGGGTTGCGCTCCAGCGCGCGGTCGTAGGCGCCGTTGATGATCGCGCGCATCCGCTCGGAGTGGTCCAGGGCGCGCTTGGGGGTGAACGCCCGCTGGACGAGCGCCTTCAGGCGGTCGTGGCGCGGCGGGTCCTGGGAGATCATCATCAGGCGCTGCAGCGCCAGCGGATCCTCCGGCGCACCGGGCGGCGGCGTCTCCATGAACTGGTTGACCGCGAGGATGCCGCCGCGCTCGGAGGAGAACGTCTCCCAGTCGCGCCCGACCCAGGCGATGTCCTCGTAGCGGGTGACCGACCAGAAGCCGGCCTCCCAGGGGAAGCCGCCGAGCGGGCTCCAGTGGACCGGCTGCTCGCGGCGCATCCGGCCGAACAGCTCGTGGGGCGGCCCGTCGTCCCAGAGCGACAGGTCGCTCAGGTCGACGCTCGCCAGGTCCTGCGCGGGGATCGTTGCCATGCGGGGTCTCCTCGGTCCGGAAGTGTGACAGTGTGTCACCCCCGGTGGATGGCCCGCAACCCGGGCGGGCGGGCCGGGTCGCTCAGCGCAGCAGCCCGGACTCGCGCGCCTCGTGGGTCAGCGCGTCGCGATGATCGGGATGCGCGATCGCGATCAGGGCCGCGGCACGCTGGCGCAGCGACAGGCCGCGCAGCTCGGCGATGCCGTGCTCGGTCACGACGTGGTCGACGGTGTTCTTCAGCGTCGTGACGACCGACCCGGGGGTGAGCTGCGTGCGGATCCGGCTGCGACCCTTGCTCGTCTGCGAGTGCAGCACGAGGAACGCCTGCCCGCCCTCGGAGTACATCGCGCCGCGCGCGAAGTCCGCCTGCCCGCCGCTGGAGGACCAGTAGCGCCCGGCGATCGTCTCCGAGGCGCACTGGCCCATCAGGTCGATCTCCGCGGTCGCGTTGATCGAGACGAAGTTCGGCTCGTCGCCGATGAGCATCGGGTTGTTGACCCAGTCGACGCCGAGCAGCTCGATGCCCTCGTTCCCGTCGAGCCAGTCGTAGAGGCCCTGGGTGCCGAGGCAGAAGGTGGCGACGTGCTTGTTGCGCCGATGGCGCTTGTGGGTTCCCGTCAGGACACCGCTCTCGACGAGGTCGATCACGCCGTCGCTGAGCAGCTCGGTGTGCAGGCCGAGGTTCTGGTGGCCCGACAGCGCCGCGAGGACCGCGTTCGGGATGCCGCCGATGCCGACCTGGATCGTCGCGCCGTCCGGCACGCGCTCGGCGATCAGCGCGGCGATCGCGTGGTCTGACGGCCCCGGGACCGCGGGCGGGACTGCGATCAGCGGATGGTCGCTCTCGCACCAGCCGGCGATCTGGCTGGCGTGGATCAGGGTGCCGCCGATCGTGCGCGGCATGCCGTGGCTGGCCTCGAGGAAGAACGGCGCACGCCCGACCATGCTGGCGACGTAGTCGGCGTTCGTCCCGAGGCTGAAGTAGCCGTGGCGGTCCGGCGGGCTGGCCGCCGCGAGCACGAGCGAGCACTTCGTCGTCTTCCGCAGCAGGGCCGGGACCTCGGAGAAGTGGTTGGGCACGAGGTCGCACTGGCCGGCCCAGAAGGCCTCGCGGTCGCCGGCGGCCAGGAAGTAGCTCACGTGGCGCAGGCGGTCGCCGAACGCGCCGCGGATGTAGTCGCGGGGGCGCAGCGGGTGCATCTGATGGATCCGCACGCCGGAGAGCCGCTCGTTGTTGGCCTCGAGCGTGTCCATCAGCAGGACTGGCTCGCCGTTGGCGATCGGCACGATGATGTCCGCGCCGTCGGGGATGTGCTCGAGGACGGCCTCCGGCGGGAGTGGCAGCGGGACGCTTGCGGCGGTCATGCGAACAGCCTCTCGATCTCGGCGCGGCGCGCGTCCGGGACGCTGCGCCACGCGGGGAAGTATCCGAAGCGCTCCTCGGCGGTCATCGCGGTGAAGCCCTCGTCCAGCAGCTCGAGCATGTCGGGCGTGACGAGCGACGGATGGGGGACCCCGCAGGTGCTCGCCAGGGCCAGCAGCTCGCCGCGCAGCGCGCGCACGTACGTGGCGCAGCGCTCGGACTTCGTCGCCGGGTCCAGCCCGCCGACGAGCCACGGGTTCTGCGTCGCGACCCCGGTCGGGCAGCGGCCGGTGTGGCAGCGCTGGGCCTGGATGCAGCCGATCGACATCATCGCCTCGCGTCCGACGTTGACCATGTCGGCGCCGAGGCCGAAGGCGAACAGCGCCGCGGCCGGCAGGCCGAGCTTCGCCGAGCCGATGAAGACGACGTCCTCGGTCATCCCGGCCTGCGCGAAGGTCGCGAACACGCGGCTGAAGCCGAGCTTGAACGGCATCGCGACGTGGTCGGCGAACGCCAGCGGCGCGGCGCCGGTGCCGCCCTCGCCGCCGTCGATCGTGACGAAGTCCGGGCCGCCGCCGGTGGCCTGCATGATGCGCACGAGGTCGTCCCAGAAGCGCTGCTGACCGACCGCCGACTTGATCCCGACCGGGAGCCCGGTCTCCGCGGCGAGCCGCTCGACGAACGCGACGAGCTCCTCGGTGTTCGCGAACGCCGAGTGGGTCGCCGGGCTCAGGCAGTCGCGGCCGGGCTCGACGCCGCGGATGCGCGCGATCTCCGGCGTCATCTTCGCCGCCGGGACGAGGCCGCCGACGCCGGGCTTGGCACCCTGGGAGAGCTTGATCTCCAGCGCGCGCACCGGCCCCTCGGCGATGCGCTCCTGCAGGCACTCGAGGCTGAAGCGGCCCTGCGCGTCGCGGCAGCCGAAGTACCCGGTTCCGATCTGGAAGATCAGCTCGCCGCCGTGCAGGTGGTGGGGCGCGAGGCCGCCCTCCCCGGTGTTCTGCAGGCAGGGCGCCGCGGCGGCGCCGCGGTTGAGTGCCTGGACCGCGTTGCCCGACAGCGCCCCGAAGCTCATGCCGCTGATGTTCACCGCCGAGGACGGGCGGAACGCGTGGCGCCGGCCGTGGCCGGCGCCGAGCACCTTGCAGCACGGCAGGAGGTTCTCCGGCGGCGCGCCGGTCGCGGTGCCCGTCGCGCGCGGCCACGGGCGGGCGGCCGGCTTGACGATGAAGTACCCGGGGGTGAACTCCATCTCGTTGTCCGAGCCGAAGCCGACGGTGTTGATCTCGTGCTTGGAGGAGGCGTAGATCCAGCTGCGCTCGTCGCGCGAGAAGGGCCGCTCCTCGTTGTTCGAGGTGACGATGTACTGCCGCAGCTCCGGGCCGACCTCTTCGAGGATGTACCGGAAGTGCCCGATCACCGGGAAGTTGCGCAGGATCGCGTGCCGGCGCTGGACGAGGTCGTACGCGACGACGCTCGCCAGCGCCACCGCGCCGGCCGCGGCGGCCCGCTCGCGCCGCCTCATCGCTGCGCGCGCCTCATCGCGCGTGATCGATCGGCCGCATCGCACCGCGGTTCATAGCGGATCGGGGCCGTGCGAGGTCACCGGGCCCTATCGTCGGCGGCGTGCTCGCCACCATCCTCGCGCTCGGCGCCCTGCTCGCGCCGGCGGCGCCCGCCGCCGTCCCCCCGCGCCCGCCGATCGCCTGGCACCCCATCCCGTTCAGCGCGCAGCGCCGGCGCGAGACGCGCGCGTACGCCCAGCGCCACTACGGCCTGAGCACCTACCGGCTCGTGCACCCGCGCGTGATCGTCGAGCACTACACCGAGAACGACAGCGTCTCGGCGACGTACAACACGTTCGCGCCCGACGTGCCCGACATCGAGCTGCACGAGCTGCCCGGGCTCTGCGCCCACTTCGTTGTGGCCCGCAACGGCACCGTCTTCCAGCTCGTCCCGCTCGGGCTCATGTGCCGGCACACCGTCGGCCTGAACTACACGGCGATCGGGATCGAGCACGTCGGCTTCTCCGAGCGCGAGATCCTCGGGAACGCGCGCGAGCTGCAGGCATCGCTGCGCCTGACCGCCTGGCTTCGCTGTCGCTACGGGATCGCCGTGCACAACGTCATCGGCCACGCCGAGAGCCTCAGCTCGCCCTACCACCGCGAGCGCGTGGCGCGCCTGCGCACGCAGACCCACGGGGACTGGACGCGCCCGAACATGCAGGTCTACCGCCGCGACCTCGCGCGGCTCGGCTGCTAGCGCGCGTCGGCGCGCACACGGGCGCGCGCCTCGCGGAAGCGGATCGCCTCGTAGGCGATCAGGGCGACGAGCACGGCGCTGACGCCCGCGACGCTCACCAGGGCGCTCGCGTGCAGCGCGAGCGGGATCAGCGCCAGGCAGACGATCGCCGCGACGAGGCGCTGGCGGTTCAGCGAGTGGACGTTGCGCAGGCGGAAGGCGATGTGCGCGGCGAGGTAGAGGGCGACGCCGCCGCAGAGCGCGATCGCGGGCACCGTCCTGAGCGTCAGCTCGGGATGCAGCAGCGCCTTCTTGAGCCCCAGCGCGAGCAGCACGATGCCGCTCACCATCGGCAGGTGCAGGTAGCTGTAGGAGTCGCGCGCCATCGCGTTGCGCGCCGCCCCGGTGGCCTCGCGCAGCTTGCGGCCCGCGACCACGGCGACGACGTCGAAGTACAGCCACCAGAGCGCGCCGACCGCGGCGATCCCGAGGATCGCGGCGAGGATCACGCGGACGCTGATCGTGCCGTGCGGGGCGCCCGCGCCGATCGCCACGATCGACTCGCCCAGCGCGATGATGACGATCAGGCCGTGGCGCTCGACGAAGTGGCCGGGAGAGACCTGCCAGCCGTCGGTGCCGGCGATCACCGGCCCGCCATAGTCGATCGCGATCGCAACCGCCCAGATCGCGAGCTGCGCAGGCCCGTGGAAGAGCGCGGCGACGAGGATGAGCGTCGCGCTGATCATCAGCGCCGGGCCCAGGCGGCGCACGACGCGGTTGACCTCCGGCGTCGCGCGGGTCGTGCGCTCGTAGACGACGAGGTGCAGCAGCCGGAACACGAAGTAGGCGGCCGCGAACGCGAGCTCGTTCGTCGTGAAGGCGGTCGGCACGGCCAGCGCGGCGACGAGCATCGCGGCCATCGCACCGAGGTAGGCGATGCGGATCGCGCCCTCGTCGACGTCGACGGCGTTCGTCAGCCACGCGTAGCCCGTCCAGCCCCACCACAGCAGCGCGAGCATCAGCAGCGCGCGGATCAGGCCGTGGCCGGTCGGGTCGGCCGCCAGCAGGGCGGTCACCTGGGTGATCGCGAGCACGAACACGAGGTCGAAGAACAGCTCCAGCGGCGTGACCGCATGGTCGGCGTCAACCGGCGCGGTGAGCTCCGCGTCGGCCAGCGCCTCGGCGGCCGCGGTGGCCTCGCTCGTGCTCATCGACGACCGATCTTGCCACACGCGCCGAGGCGTCCTGCGCCCGAGGGCCGGTACCGTGGCGCCGTGGGCGACCGGATCACCTTCCTGGGGCACTCGACGGTCCTGCTCGAGCTCGACGGCGCGCGGCTCCTGACCGACCCGGTGCTGCGCGCACGGGTGCTGCACCTGCGCCGCCACGGCCCGGCCCCCGCGCCCGAGGCGCTGACGGGGCTCGACGGCGTCCTGATCTCCCACCTGCACGGCGATCACTTCGACCCGCCCTCGCTGCGGCTGCTCGACCGGTCGACGCCCGTCGTCGTGCCGCGCGGCGCCGGGCCGACGACGCGCGGGCTCGGCTTCACGACGGTGCACGAGGTCGATGCCGGCGGCGTCGTCGAGCTCGCCGGCGTCCCCGTGCGCGCCGTGCCGGCCGACCACGACGAGCGCCGCTGGCCGCGCTTCGGGCCGACCGCCACGCCGCTGGGCTTCGTCGCCGGCAGCGCGCGCACCGTCTACTTCGCCGGCGACACCGACGTCTTCGACGGCATGCGCGAGATCGGCGCGGCCGGCGTCGACGTGGCGCTGCTGCCGGTGTGGGGCTGGGGTCCGACGCTCGGGCCCGGCCACATGGACCCCGCGGGCGCGGCGCAGGCCGCCGCCCTGCTGCGGCCGCGGATCGCCGTTCCGATCCACTGGGGGACGCTCTACCCCGTCGGCGTGCACCGCGTCCGGCCCAAGGCGCTGGCGCTGCCGCCGCGCATGTTCGCCGCGCGCGCGGCGCGGCTGGCGCCGGACGTCGACGTGCGGATCCTGCGCCCGGGCGAGGCGCTCGACGTCGAGGACGCCGCTACGACGCCGGCGCGCGCATCGCCGCCCGCACCCAGGCGATGAACACGAGCTGGAACGGCAGGCGCGCGTAGAGCGACAGCGGGGCGCCGGGCACGGCGCGGAAGTCCTCCGCGTACAGCGCCATGTTGACGTTCGCGGGGAAGACGGCGAGCAGGGTGGCGATCGTGAACCGGCCGCCGGCACGGCGCACGGCCGGGTCGGGGCACATCAGCGCCAGCCCGCCGGCGATCTCGGCGACGCCGCTGGCGGCGACCAGCTCCTCGTGGCGCGGCAGCCACCTGGGCATGATCCGCAGGTAGAAGCCGGGGGAGACGAAGTGCATGACACCCGCGAAGACGAAGAACGGGCCGCACAGCGGTCGGATCAGTCGCATGTCCGGCGCACCCTACGTGGTGATCGCGGATAGCGTTGGCCCATGAGCGCCACGGAGATGAAGTGCGCGGCCGGCCTGGCCTACCGCGAGGCGGTGCCCGCCGGTGAGCCGCAGGGGACGCTGCTGTGCGTCCACGGCTACCCGGAGTCCTCGCACATGTGGAGCGCCGTGCTCCCCGCGGCCGCTGCCGCGGGGTGGCGGGCGCTGGCCCCCGACCTGCCGGGCTTCGGCGACTCGCCGCTGGCGGGCGGCGACGGCTCCTGGGAGCGGCACGTCGCCGCGCTCGCGGCCTTCCACGCCGAACTGGACCTCGGCGCCGTCGCGCTGGCCGTCCACGACTGGGGCGGCCTGATCGGCCTGCGCTGGGCCTGCGACGAGCCGGCCGCGATCCGCGCGCTCAGCATCAGCGACACCGGCTTCTTCGCCGACGGCAGGTGGAGCGGCCTGGGTGAGGCGCTGCGCGCGCCCGGCCAGGGCGAGGAGCTCATCGCCGGCATGTCGGAGGAGGGGTTCGCCGGGATGCTGGGCGCGATCTCGAAGATGACGCCCGCGGCGATCGCCGACTACTGGAAGGCATACGGCGACGACGAGCGCCGCGCCGCGCAGCTGGAGCTCTACCGCTCGGGCGACTTCGAGAAGCTCGAGCCCTACGCGGGGCGCCTCGCGGCGCTCGGCGTGCCGACGTTGCTGCTGTGGGGCGGCGACGACCCGTTCGCGCCGGTCGCCGGCGCCCACCGCTTCCTCGAGGAGATCCCGGGCTCGCGCCTGGAGATCGTCGCGGGGACCGGCCACTTCGTCTTCGACGACGCCCCCGAGGAGACCGCGCGGATCCTCGTCGAGTTCCTCGGCACGCTCTGAGCGCGCCGGGGCTCAGCCGAGCTCGAACTCCTCCTCGCCGAGCGACAGCACCGCCGGCTCGGTGCCGCCCGCGCGGGCGGTGATCGCCAGCGGCGTCCGCGGGTCGGTCGTCTCGAAGACGGCCATCGCGACGTTCTGGCCGCCGAGCAGGTCGGCGAGCGCCCCCACGGCTTCGACGAGGTGCTCCAGGCCCCCGATGGTGCCGGCGACCTCGCCGGTGGCGGCGTCCACCTCGAACGGCGGCAGCCGCCGCACGTCGGGGAGCGCGGGCGCCTCGACGCCGAGCTCGAGGCCGTGCGGCAGCTGCACGACCCGGTCGCCGAGGTCCACCTCCACGGGGGCGAAGCGCTCGCAGTCGACGACGGCCGGCCCCACGCCCGGGTCGCGTTCGACGACGGCGACGGTGCGCAGCGCGCCGGAGCGGTGCAGGAAGTCGCGCAGCAGGGCCACGGTCTCGTCGAGCGCGCCCACCGAGGCGACGATCTCGGCGGCCTCTCCGGGTGGGAGGTCGGTCATGGCGCGACCGTAGTACATCCGGCCGTTCGCTCCTATGGACCAAAAACCGGTAAAGCTACAAACGCGCGGAACCCGGCGCAGGATCGCCCTCAGGCGTCCACGGCCCGCTGGACGCGCTCAAGCATCGATCCCGCCCGCGCGATACCCGCAATGGGCGCCCGTTCCCCCGCCCGTCATCCGTGATGCCCGACACCGACACGCAGCCCACCGCGCCCTCTGCCGGCCTCACGCCGGCGACGCGGCTGCTCGTCGTCGAAGGGCGCCCCGGTGACGCGCACCGCGTCGTCGCGATGCTCGAGGACGCCCACCTCGTGCTCGACGTGCTGGCGGCCGGCCGCCTGAGCGACGCGCTCGACGAGCTGCTCGACGCCCCGATCGACGCGGTCCTGCTCGCCGCTCCCGAGGACGGCTCCGACGTGCTCGACACCGTCGGCCAGCTGCACGCCGTGGCGCTCGACGTCCCGATCGTGCTGCTCAGCGCCGACGACGACCAGGACGCCGCGCTGCGCGCGATCCGCCGCGGCGCGCAGGACGTCCTCTTCCGCGACGAGCTCAGCGGCGAGCGCCTCGTGCGCGCGCTCGGGTTCGCGGTCGAGCGCGAGCGCGTGGACACCGAGCTCACGCGCCAGGCGCTCCACGACGCCCTCACGAGCCTCCCGAACCGCGTCCTGCTGCGCGATCGCCTCGCGCAGGGCCTCGGCCGCCTCGGGCGCCACGACGGCGCGATCGCGCTGCTGGTCCTCGACCTCGACGGCTTCAAGGCCGTCAACGACCGCCTCGGCCACGACGCGGGCGACCGACTGCTCGTCGACGTCGCGCGGCGCATCATGGGCGTGCTGCGCAGCGGCGACACCGCCGCGCGCTTCGGCGGGGACGAGTTCGTCGTGCTCTGCGAGGACGTCGGCGGTGAGCACGAGGCCGTCAACGTCGCCGAGCGCATCGCCGCCGCGCTGAGCGAGCCGTTCGCGGCCGGCGGCGGCGCCGAGGACGTCGAGATCCGTGCGAGCATCGGGATCGCCCTCGCACGCGGCGCGGGCGTGCGGCCCGAGACGCTGCTGCGCGACGCGGACTCCGCGATGTATCGCAGCAAGCAGCGCGGCGTCGCCTACGAGGTCTTCGACGACGACATGCGCCGGCGCGCGAGCCATCGCATCGGCCTGGAGTCCGATCTGCGCCGCGCGCTCGACGAGGGCGAGTTCACCCTCCACTACCAGCCGATCTTCCAGCTGACGTCCGGGTCGATCACCGCCTGCGAGTCGTTGCTGCGCTGGCGGCACCCGACGCGCGGCCTCGTCACTCCGTCCGAATTCCTCGAGGTCGCCGAGGAGTCCGGCCTGATGCTCCCGCTCGGCGCGTGGGCGATCTCCTCCGCCGCCCGTCAGGCGGCGCTGTGGGCGATCGACCGGCGCGACACCGGCCCGGTCACCGTCTGCATCAACCTCAGCCCGCGCCAGGTCCTGCACCCCGAGACGGTCGCGGTCGTGGCCGCGGCGATCGAGCAGTCCGGCGTCGCGGCCGGCGCCCTGTGCCTCGAGTTCACCGAGGCGGCGGCGATGGCCGATCTGGACCGCGCCGGGCGCGTGCTCGGCGGCCTCAAGAGCCTGGGCGTGAAGCTCGCGATCGACGACTTCGGCACGGGGCACTCCTCGCTGCGCCTGCTCGAGCAGCTGCCGGTCGATGCGATCAAGATCGACCGCTCGTTCACCACGGGCATGGCTGACAGCAACGAGGAGGCGGCGATCGTCGCCGCCGTGATCGGGCTGGCGCACGCCTTCGGGCTGACCGCGGTCGCCGAGGGCGTCGAGCAGCTCTCCCAGGTCGACCGCCTGCGCGCGCTGGGCTGCGACGGTGCCCAGGGCCGGTACTTCGCAGCCCCGCAGCCCTCCTCGGAGCTCACGGGCCTGCTCGTCGCGCTGGCCTGACAAGGCGCGCTCAGCGCACCAGGAACTGCGCGCGCTCGATGCGCTTGCCGACCGTCTCGCCCCAGGCCGCGCCGCGCGCCTGCTCGCGCACCCGCCGCGCAGCCGAGGCATGGTCGTAGTGCACGCGCCGCTGCTGGACGGTGCCGTCGTCGTCGAGCAGGGCGTACGCGGCGCGCGGGTTGCCGTCGAACGGCATGCCGACGCTGCCGGGGTTGACGATCTCGACCCCCGCCGCGCCGACCCGCTGGAAGGGCAGGTGCGTGTGGCCGACGTAGATCCGCGCCTCGCCGACGCCGGCCAGCAGCTCGTCGTCCTCGGGCTGGGGTTCGGGCAGGAAGGACCGCACGTCGGAGACGGGGGAGCCGTGCCAGGCGCGCCCGCTGACGGCGCCGGCGTCGAGCGCGACGCTCTCGGGCAGCTCGGCGAGGCGGGCGGCGACACCCGCGCCGAGCGTCTCCGAGCACGAAGCGATCGCGCCCTGGACGACCGGGTCGTCGGGGGCGCTCGCGGGCTGCGCGGTCCAGCGCTCGCCGTTCCCGCGGATCCAGGTCGCGCCCTCCAGCGACTCGAGCAGCGCGAGGGTCTCGTTCGGCCAGCCGCCGAACAGCGTGTAGTCCCCGCCGAGCAGGAAGCCGTCCGCGCCGCGGTCGGCCGCGTCGGCCAGCACGGCCTGCAGGGCGGGGAGGTTGCCGTGGACGTCGTAGAGCAGTGCCAGCATGGGCGCGTGCGAATCTACCGCTCGTGCCCTTCGCGCTCCACGGTCCGACGCTGACCCTGCGCCCGCCGGAGCCCGCCGATGCGCCCGCGCTGCTCGACCTCGCGTCCGATCCGCGGGTCACGCAGTGGTTCTCGTGGGGCCCGTACGCGTCGATCGACGAGCCGCTGGCCTACATCGAGCGCTGCGCCCGGCAGCGCGCCCGCGCCGAGCACCTCGACCTGCTGATCGTCCACCGCGAGCGCGGCCCGGCCGGCATCACCGGGCTGAGCGAGGTCTCCCTGCGCGACGCGCGCTGCATGGTCGGCACGTGGTTCGGCCGCGCGTTCTGGGGCAGCGGCGCCAACCGCGAGGCCAAGGCGCTGATCGCCCACCTCGCCTTCGAGCTGCTCGGCATGCGCCGCCTCGGCGCCTATTCGAACCCCGCGAACGAGCGCTCGACGCGCGCCCTGCTGGCCGTCGGCTTCACCCAGGAGGGGCTGCTGCGCGAGTGGCATCGCCATGGCGCGCAGTGGAACGACGTGCGCGTCTTCGGGCTCCTGCGCGCGGAGTGGGCGGCGGGCGACCTGGCGCGCGTCCCCGTGGAGGTCGACGGCGCCCCGCCGCCCGGCTTCGCTGCCGGATGACGGAACCTTCCGGCGGGCGGATGGTTGGTAGGGTCGGGCGACCTGCAGGACAGCTCTGCGTCGCGTCGTGCCCGAGTTCCTCGACACACCCACTCGCACCGCGAAGCCGCGAGCCCAGGGGGTGACGCACATGATCGACACCGGCCTCTCGGCGCAGGATGCCGAGGGCGCGATGTGCTCGATCGCCGACTACGTCGACGTCGTGCGGCTCGGCTGGGGCACCTCGTACGTCACGCGCGACCTGCACGCCAAGCTCGACGCCTACCGCGCGCACGGCGTCCCGGTGATGCTGGGCGGCACGCTCACCGAGCTCGCCTGGCTGCAGGGCCGGATCCCCGAGCTGCGCGCCTGGCTGGCAGAGCTCGGGATCGTCCACGTGGAGGTCTCCAGCGGGGTCGTGCCGATCCCGCCCGCGGAGAAGCTCGCGCTGATCACGGACTTCGCGCGCGACCACACGGTGTTCGCCGAGATCGGCGAGAAGGACCCGAACGCCCTGCTCGCCCCCTACCGCTGGGTCCAGCTGATCCGCGAGGCGCTCGATGCAGGCGCGACGCAGGTGGTCTGCGAGGGCCGCGCCTCCGGCGATGCCGGCATGTACCGCCCCGACGGCGAGGTGCGTACCGGCCTGGTCGACGAGATCATCCACGAGGTCGACCTGGACCGGCTGATCTTCGAGGCTCCGCAGCGCCACCAGCAGATCTGGTTCATCGAGCACTTCGGGACCAACGTCAACCTCGGCAACATCCACACGTCCGACGTCATCTCGCTCGAGACGCTGCGCCTCGGCCTGCGCGCGGACACGCTGAAGCTCTTCCACGGCGACGGCTTCCCCGAGCGCGCACCCGAGGACGCGGCACCCACCTCGTCGTGATCCTGCTGGCCCGCCACGGCGAGACGGCCGACAACCGGCCGCCGCAGCGTTTCATGGGATCGCGCGACACGCCGCTGACCGGCGTCGGTCGCGGGCAGGCGCGGGCGCTCGCGGTGCTCGTCGCGCCGCGCGCACCGGTCGCGATCTGGGCCAGCTCCCGCGCCCGCGCCCGCGTGACCGCGGAGATCGTCGGCGACGCGCTCGGGCAGACGGTGCAGATCGACCCGCGGCTCGACGAATCCCACCGCGGCACCTGGGAGGGCCGGCTCGTCGAGGACATCGCCCGCGAGGAGCCGGAGCGGTGGGCGGCATGGCGGCGCGCGGGAGCGGACTTCCGCTTCCCGGGCGGGGAGTCGCTCGCCGAGCACCAGGCGCGCGTGCTGGACGCGCTCGCCGAGGTGGCGGCGGGACCGCTCCCGGCGCTCGTCGTCTGCCACGGCGGGACGATCCGCTGCGCGGTCGCCGCGACACGGCCCGCCGGGCTCGACGGGTTCCACGACGTGGACGTGCCGAACGGCGGCCTGATGGAGCTCGATGAGGCGATCCTGGCGGGCGCGCGATGAGCCGCCCGGCCGTGCTGCTCACCGGCGTCGGGAAGCGCTACGACATCGTCAGCGCGTTCGCCGAGCACGCGCTCGTCGTCGCCGCGGACCCGAGCCCGCTCGCGCCGGCGCGCTACGCGGCGCACGCCGCGCTCGTGCCGCCGCGGATCGACGACCCGGCCTACGTCCCGTTCCTGCGCGACGCCGTGGAGCGGTACGGCGCCTGCGTCGTCCTGCCGCTGACCGACCTCGACATCGAGGTGCTGGCCGAGTCCGACCTGCCGGCGCTCGTGCCCTCCGCGGAGATCGCCCGCGCGACCTACGACAAGTACGAGACCCACCACCTGCTGCTGCGCCACGGCCTGCCGAGCCCGCCGACGGTGCTCCCGGAGGAGGAGCCCGCGAGCTACCCGGTGATGGTCAAGCCGCGCCGCGGCTCCGGGGCGCGCTCGATCCATCCCGCCGCCGACCGCGAGCAGAAGGACTTCTTCGTGCGCTACGTCGACGAGCCCGTGATGGTCCAGCAGCTGATGGACGGGCCCGAGTTCTCGATCGACATCCTCTGCGACCTCGACGGGCGCTGCCTGAACGCCATCCCGCGCACGATGATCGAGTCGCGCGGCGGCGAGTCGATCAAGGGCACCGTGATCGACGATCGCGAGCTGATCGAGCTCGGGCGCGACGTCGCCGAGGCGCTCGCGGTGCGCGGCCCGTGCACCGTGCAGGCGTTCCGCGACCGCACGTCGGGGCTCGGCATCACCGACGTCAACACGCGCTTCGGCGGGGCGTTCCCCGGCCCGATGTACGCGGCGCTGCCGGGGCGCACCTACCCGGAGCTCATCGTGCGCATGGCGACGGGCGAGCGGATCGCGCCGCACGTCGGCGAGTTCAACGCCGGCATGACGTTCACGCGCTGGTACTGGCAGGTCGAGCTGGACGAGGAGCTGCGCCCGACCGGGCGCGACATCGTGGCCGGCGGCCCGCGCGCTCCGCGGCGCGACGGCCGCTAGTGGATCTGTCCGGAAGTCCCGTGGGGTATCCGGCGGATGCATCGTCGTTCGTGGCAAGGACGCAGGGAGGGGGCAATGCCGGCGGCATTGCCCCG
>Ga0208851_1000279_pt1 | contig 23614 bp, 22 predicted proteins | sample NGESurshal092012_FD_184481 | JGI IMG/M metagenome (GOLD analysis project Ga0208851, IMG submission 184481) | Arctic peat soil microbial communities from Barrow, Alaska - NGEE Surface sample 415-2 shallow-092012 (SPAdes) | ecosystem: Environmental > Terrestrial > Soil > Wetlands > Peat ... | reverse complement strand
GACGCACTCACCGAACTATTCACCACCGGCCCATGGCTCCCACCAGCCCTCGCCTCCAGCTGAATAGCTACACCAATAGTACTCCTGACCAGCGAATAGTGGACGTGCAATAGCCGTGTTGGAGCTGTACACGGGCTTCAGGCGAACTCCCGGATGACCAGCCGGGTGGGCAGGGATATGCATTCGCTCCGGTCGCCGGGAGGTCGCCGGGGCAGGCGATGATTCTGCGCATCAGCAGCTCCGCGCTGCTGAGACCGACCGCACCCTAGGGGTTGTCGATTGTGGTGAGGCGAGGTGAACAGGCACTGCGGTCTCGATATTGTCGAATCCGACGATCGAGATGTCCTGCGGGATGCGCAGTCCTCTGGACCTGGCCGCGTCCAGGGCACCGATCGCGATCAGGTCGTTGGCGCACATGATCGCCCGCAGTGCGCCCTACTCCGTCCAAGATCTTCCCGGCCGCCTGGGCGGCCCTTTTCTGGAGTAGGATGAATGGCTGATGGCACTCGATCTGACGATCTGACGGTTTTTCCCGCCGACGTCATCGCATTCTTGAAGGCGGTACTACGGATATCTCCCGGGCCCTTTCCTGTCGGGCCGCTGACGAAAGCGATATCGCTGATTCCGTGCGTCCGCAGGAAATCGATGCACTCCTTGATACCCTGAGAGTCGTCTGTACCCACCTGATCGACGTTCGAGAGCGGTCCTTTCGGGCCTATCATCACCAGCGGGATCTCAGCTCCCACGATCGAGCAGATCTCCTGGACCGACAACGACAAATGCTCGACGATGAGGCCATCGACATCCCGGGCGACCAGCTCCCGGAGGAACATCCGCTCGGTTGCCTGGGTACCGCCCGTGTTGCAGACGAAGGCCAGATACCCCGCCGGCACCAAATAGTCGTGAACGGAACGCGCCACCGCGGGGTAGTACGGGTTCGTGATGTCGGCGACCATCAAGGCGATCGTATGACTGCGCTGGCCACGCAGGCTCCGGGCCGCGACGCTGGGTCGGTGGCCGAGCCTTTGCACGGACACCTGAACAGTGTTCAGGGTCGCCTCGGACACGCCGCGTTTGCCGCTCAGCGCATGCGAGACGGTCGTGATGCTGACCTGGGCGCCGGCCGCCACGTCCTCGATGCTCGCTCGCCGCGCGGACAACCCGGCTACCTCCAAAACCTTTTCCGGTCGGGTGATCCGAGGGTGCAGGTGCCGTGCCGCGCTGTCAACGTTGGCAACGGGGGCGGCCGCCGGGGCTCCGGGGAGTTGGGGCGAGCCAGCGGCCGGAAATCGCGCTGGATCGGTTGTTTTCTCGCCTTGACCCGCAGGCGGTTCAACGTACTGCAGCGTCCGTTGGGGCATTATGACTATCGAGATGACCACGAGATGACCACTGAGATGAGCACCGCCTACCTGGTGGCCCGGGTGCGGACCCCCTTCGGCCGGTACGGCGGCGCGCTGGCCGCAATACCGCCGGACGACCTGGCCGCGCAGGTGCTGCGCTTGGTCGCCGACCGGTTGCCGTCGGTGGACTGGGCCGACGTCGACGATGTGCTGATCGGCTGCGCGAATCAGGCCGGTGAGGACAACCGCAATGTCGCAAGGATGGCGGTGCTGCTGGCGGGACTGCCGGTGGGTGTGCCGGGTGGAACATTGAACCGGCTGTGCGGGTCCGGTCTGGATACCGTCGTGATGGCGGGCCGCGCCGTCCGATCCGGCGATGCAGACCTGGTGCTGGCCGGCGGGGTGGAGAGTATGACCCGGGCCCCGTTCGTCCTTGCCAAGGCAGAGTCGGCGTTCTCCCGGGAGAACGGGATCCACGACACCACCATCGGGTGGCGGTTCGTGAACCCGCTGTTGGCCGAGGCGTTCGGGACCGACTCCATGCCCGAGACCGCCGAGAACGTCGCTGCGCAGTACGGGGTGTCCCGCGAAGATCAGGACGCGTTCTCGCTCCGGTCCCAGGAACGCACCGCCAAGGCCGTTGCGTCCGGTCGGCTGGTTCGGGAAGTCGCGGCGGTGTCGGTGCCGCAGCAACGCGGCGGCGACGTGGTGGTCGATCGGGACGAACACCCGCGGGAGACCACCCTGGAGGAATTGGCCGCGCTCCGGGCGATCACCCCGGGCGGTACTGTCACCGCGGGCAACGCTTCCGGGATCAACGACGGTGCCGCCGCGGTGCTGATCGCGTCGCAGCGTGCCGTGCAGCGATACGGGCTCACCCCTCTCGCCCGGGTCACCGCCGGCGCCGCGGTGGGCGTCCCGCCCGGGGTGATGGGTATCGGGCCGGCCGGCTCCACGCAAAAACTGTTGCACTGCAACGGGTTGACGATGACCGATATCGACGTGGTCGAGTTGAACGAGGCCTTCGCTGCGCAGGCATTGGCGGTACTGCGGGATCTCGGCCTTGCTGACGACGCAGAACACGTGAACCCCAACGGCGGCGCCATCGCCCCGGGGCCACCCGCTGGGTGCCAGCGGGGCCCGGCTCGCCTTGTCCGCAGCGCTGGAATTTGCCGAGCCGAGCCGCGACGCCCGCCGGGCCGTCGTCACCATGTGCATCGGGGTCGGGCAGGGCATCTCCGTCCTGCTCGAATCCGCGTGACCGCCGCGCCACCCGCGCGGATTAACTTCGCCGGCGCGGCGGAAATCATTGATTCGCGTCACATCCGCCCCAAACGAGCAACGTTGACCCGCGCAACCGAAGTTGATCCGCGCGGGACCAGGCTGCACCGCCCCCACGAGGAGACGAAATGACCACCACCGCAGCGCAGGCCGACGCCACCACCGCAGCGCAGGCCGATTCCACCACCGCGGCGCAGGCCGATTCCACCACCGCGGCGCAGGCCGATTCCACCACCGCGGCGCAGGCCGATTCCGCGCCCGCCGCACCGGCCGATTCCGCGCCCGCCGCACCGGCCGATTCCGCGCCCGCCGCACCGGCCGATTCCGCGCCCGCCGCACCGGCCGATTCCGCGCCCGCAGCGCAGGCGCCGCGCCCGATTTCCGACCTGGCCTGCGACTACCTGAACCTTGATTCGCTGTTCACCGCCGAGGAGTTGGCGTTGCGGGATCGGGTTCGGGAGTTTGTCCGGCGTCGGATCGTGCCGAACATTGCGCGGTGGTACGAAGACGCGGTGTTCCCGCGCGAGATCACCACCGAGATGGGTGATCTCGGGCTGCTCGGAATGCACCTCAAGGGCTATGGCTGCGCCGGCGGGAGCGCCGTCGAGTACGGCTTGGCCGCGATGGAACTCGAGGCCGGCGATTCGGGGCTGCGCACCTTCGTCAGCGTGCAGGGCTCGCTGGCGATGAGCGCGATCTACAAGCACGGCTCCGAGGAGCAGAAGCTGCAGTGGCTGCCCGGCATGGCGGCCGGCGAGCAGATCGGCTGTTTCGGGCTGACCGAACCCGCCGCCGGGAGCGACCCGGGGGCAATGACGACCTACGCCCGCCGGGACGGCACCGACTGGGTGCTCACCGGCGCCAAACGCTGGATCGGGCTGGCCTCCATTGCCGACGTAGCGGTGATCTGGGCCCAGACGGACGGCGGGATCAGCGGTTTCGTCGTACCGACCGGCTCGAAGGGTTTCACCGCAACGCCAATCGAGCCGAAGCTGTCCATGCGGGCGTCCATCCAGTGCGACATCACCCTGGATGAAGTGCGGCTGCCCGCGGATGCGGTGCTGCCGAACGTGCTGGGACTGAAGGGACCGTTCTCCTGCCTGAACGAGGCCAGGTACGGGATCATCTGGGGCGCCATGGGGGCCGCTCGTGACTCCTATGAGGTCGCGCTGCGCTACAGCCAGCAGCGGCTGCAGTTCGAACAGCCACTGGCCGGCTACCAGCTGACCCAGCGCAAACTCGTCGACATGGTGCTCGAGATCCAGAAGGGTGTCCTCGTCGCGCTGCAGACCGGCCGTCTGAAGGACGCCGGACGGCTTTCCCCGCAACAGATCTCGTTCGGCAAGCTGAACAACGTCCGGGAGGCGATCGCCATCTGCCGGGAGGCCCGGACGATCCTCGGCGGCAACGGCATCACCCTGGACTACTCGCCGCTGCGGCATGCCAACAACCTGGAGAGCGTGCGCACCTACGAGGGCACCGACGAGGTCCACATGCTGATCATGGGGCAGGCGATCACCGGCCTGGCCGCCTTCCGGTAGGCACGTCGTGACGTTACTGCGCGGTGACGAAACCGACCGCGCCTTTCCGGCCAGGCGACAAACGGACTTCCAGGGGCGATGACGATGTTCGAACCCACGCCTGGGACGGGCGAACCGGCCGGTAGCGGCATCTGCCGGGTCCGGAACATCGTCGTTGTCGGATCCGGCGCCATGGGCTCGCAGATCGGGATGCTCTGCGCCCTCGCGGGTTTCGATGCCGGCCTGACCGACATCGACAGCGGCGCACTGGACCGGGCGAAAGCCCAACTGCAGCAAAGGATGGCGCGGGACATCGAGCAGGGCCGGCGGACCGCGGCGGACGTCGAGAACGCCTTCGGTCAGCTGACGTTCACCACTGACCTGGCCGGGGCAGTCGCCGACGCCGACTTCGTTATCGAGGCCGCCGTCGAGAAGATCGACGTCAAGAGGCGGCTGTTCGCGGACCTGGATCGGATGGCGCCCCCGCCCGCGATCCTGGCGACGAACTCGTCGACCATCGTGTCCTCCCGGATCGCCGATGCGACCGGGCGGCCGGATCGGGTCTGCAACCTGCACTTCTTCAATCCTGCGCTGGTGATGACGTGCGTCGAGGTGGTCGGCGGACCGGACACCTCTGATCGCACCCTCGCGACGGCCATTGAAGTCGCCCGCCGGCTCGGCAAGACCCCAGTGGTGCTGGACCGGGAGATCCCCGGCTTCATCGCCAACCGGATCCTCGGGGCGGTGCGGGACGAGGCGATCTTCCTGCTGGAGAACGGCATCGCCTCGGTGCAGGACATCGACACTGCGTGCCGCACCGCGCTCGGCCACCCGATGGGGCCCTTCGAACTGATGGACCTTACCGGGATCGACATCGGCTATCTCACCAAGCAGGACCGGTTCGCCACCTCTGGTGACCCGAAAGACCAACCCAGTAACAGTGTTTCGGCGCTGGTCGAGCGCGGTGAACTCGGCCGCAAGACCGGCCGCGGCTGGTACGACTACGACGAGGCCGGCGCCAAGACGCCGCGCCCGACAGGGCAGGTGATCGCCCCAGGACCGCCGCCGTGACCCCAGACCTGTCGGGCAGTGGCCGGGACGGTGGTGATCGATCCGCAATGATCGCACTGTTGCGGTGGGCGTGCTGCACCGACCGGGCTCTTGCAGCGAACTCAGAGCTTCGCGGACCGGAATTCGACTGACACCGTACTGAGCCACGATGCTGTCGGCGCGTAATCGAGAGCCGGGGGCGATGTCGCCATGGATGATGGCCTCTTCGAGAAACTCGTGGATCCGCGCCGACAGCGTTCCAGTGTCCAATTGGGTTGCTCGGGATGCACCGCCCGCCCGCCCGGCACGCTGCGGAGAACTGGATGTCATGACTCCGCCTCTGCGCTGCGAGCCCATGGCGCGCTCCTGGTCCGGGTGAACGCCGTGTCCGGGCCAGATCGGCACACCGATGCTCGACGACCTGTTCCGCCGCCGAGCGTCGGTGTCCGGGTCGACCCCCGAACAGCAACAGGCAGAGTTTGCCGCCCGCATCCCCACAGGTGATCTGGGCTCCGTTGACGACGTGGCGAGGGCGTTCGTCTACCTGTCCAGCGACCAGAGTTCCTACGTCACCGGCCAATACATCGTCGTGGACGGCGGGTGGCAAGTCGGCGAAATCGTGCTGGGTCGGTCGTGCTGGGTTGGTTGTGCTGGGTTGGTTGTGCTGGGTTGGTTGCTGGTCGGACGAGCGCTGCTGGTGGTGCTGCGCTGATCGGGTGGCCGGCGTCGATGACGGTGCGAAGCCTGACCGCGACTCTTAGCCTGGGTCAATGCCTGCCCGCACGATCGTCATTCCACTGGCCGCGATCGACTTCGACGCAATTCGCGACGAGCTCTCCATCCCGGCGGCCTACCCGCCCGCGGCCGTCGCCGAAGCGGCATCTGTCGCTGCCGCGCCGCCCCCACCGCTGCCCAGGAGCGAGATCGGCTTCGTCACCGTCGACCCGGAAGGTTCACTGGACCTGGACCAGGCAGTGCATCTGAGCCGGCACGGCGATGGCTACCTGGTGCGTTATGCGATCGCCGACGTCAGTTCGTTCGTCGACAACGACGGCGCGTTGTTCGCCGAGACCTGGCGCCGGGGAGCCACCCTGTACAGCCCGGACCGCACCACTCCGCTGCATCCGCTCGAGCTGTCGGAGGGCGCGGCCAGTCTATTGCCCGGGCAGGAACGGCCGGCGGTGCTGTGGACGATCCGGCTGGACCGGCGGGGCGAGCCGGTCGAGGTGGACGTCCTTCGCGCCCTGGTCACCTCGATCGCTCAACTTGCCTATCCGGCGGCGCAGGTCGACGCCGATGCCGGCACCCTGCATCCGTCGATCGGGTTGCTGCCGGAGATCGGCCGGCTGCGGCAGGACAGGTCCAGACAGCGGCACGCAATCAGCCTGGACATCCCGGATGCGGAGATCGTCCGCGGGCAGGACGGGCACTGGACCCTGGAGCTGCGGGCGATCCTGCCGGTCGAGCAGTACAACGCCGAGATCAGCCTGCTGACCGGGATGTGCGCGGCGTCGATCATGCTCAGCGGTCGGATCGGGTTGCTCCGCACGCTGCCCTCACCGAGTCCGGAACAGGTCAGAGCGTTGCGGAAATCGACTGCGGCGCTGGGCATCCCGTGGCCACCGGGGACGCCACCGGGGGACGTCATCGCCGGCCTGAACGGCGCTCGGCCGCGGGACGCAGCGTTCCTGGAGGATGCGGTCCGGTTGCTGCGGGGCGCCGGGTACACCCCGTTCGACGGGGAGCGACCGCAGCGCCGGGACCACGGCGGGGTCGGCGCGCCCTATGCGCACGTGACGGCGCCGCTGCGGCGGCTGGCCGACCGGTACGCCACCGAGGTCTGCCTGGCCCTGCACGCAGGTCTACCCGTGCCGGACTGGGCCCGGGCCGCGTTGCCGGAGCTGCCAAAGGCGATGGCGGCGGCCGACCGGAAGGGCTCGGAGCTGGCCAAAGCGTGCGCCGGCGCGGTGTCCGTTTTCGTCCTGCAGGGCAGGGAGGGGGAGGAGTTCATGGCCACCGTGCTGCAGATCGAGCCGGAACGGGACCGGGCGGTCGTAGTGCTGCACGAGCCGCCGGTGCGAGCGCACTGCCCACCCGCGGGCCTCGTGGAGGGATCGGTGATCGTGGTCCGGCTGCTGTCCGCGGATCCGGCGACGCATCGCTTCGTGGTCGAACCGGCCGGGTGAGCGGTGGTCCGTGCGCCCGCCCGGCCGGAGTGGCACGCTGCTGGCATGGGAGACGACATCGGCCAGCACACGGCCTTCTACTACAACCTCACCACCAAGCAGGTCGAGCGGGAGGGCGAGAGCAAGGCCAAGGACCTGCTGGGTCCGTTCCCGACCGCGGAGCAGGCGGCCAACGCGCTGGAGATCGTCCGGCAGCGGGAGGAGCGCAAGAACGCCGAGGATCGGGAATGGCGGGACGGCTGATCGCGTAGGGGAGCAGGTGACCTACCGAACCGAGAGAAGGGCGTCGGTGACCTGACCTGGAGGGTTGCGCCGGCGCGCCGCCGTGGGAGACGTCGCACTGCTGCGGCCTGCGCTCGTGCGAGAGGGTGGCGGCGCCGACCATCGTGCTGGCCGAGCAGGCCGTGCGGGTGCTTGCCTTTTCCTGACGCGGGCGCTGCACGCGTTCGGCGGCCGACCGGCTACGGCGGCGGACCCTGGGTGGCGTTCGTGAGGTTGTCGGCCACGTTCGGCGTGCTGCCCTGCGGCGCCGACACCGCCCGTTCGATCACCCAGTAGACGCCGTAGACGACGATGACGGCCGCCGTCACGTGCAGCAGCAACGCCAGGCTGATCCCGGCGATCGCCCCGGCCTTCCACAACCGACGCCACAACACCGACAAGGCCAATGGGATCACGACCGCGAACAGCGCCCCGAGGCCGAGTTCGGCCGGCCACGGCCGGTCGCCCATCCAGGGCAGCACGTTCCACACCGCCAGCAGGTCAAGCGTCGCGATCACCCCCAGGGTGGTGATCACCAGCACCGTGCCGATCACCACCGGAGGCCAGTACCAGCGCGGCTTGAGGGCAACGATCGCAGTGGCCAGGGTGACGCCCGTCCAGATCAGCCAGCGGCGGACCACCGGGGTGCCCAGGCTCGCCATCGCGTCCCGCAGGATCCGGTCGGCCTCCTCACGGTCGACCGGCGGACCTTCGTAGGCCTGACCGATCTGCCCCTTGTCCGGCACCAGGGCGTCGTGCACCAGGATGGCCGGCAGATGGGTGCCCAGGCCTGGGATGAGCCAGGCGAAGAACCAGGGGATCGAGGCCAGGTCGGTGCGGAAGGTGACCGGGTCCTTCGGGATGACGAAAGGCTCGCTGTGGTGCGGGTCGCGGTACCCGAATTGCCGCAGCACCAGGAATTCGGCGCCGACCGGCTGCAGCTGCAACTGCAGCTCCCCGCCGGTCGCCACGTCGTAGAACCGGCTCGGTTCCGTCGTCTGGTCGATCACCGTGGTCCACCCCGCCTCTCCGCCATACTGTCGCTCACTGCGCTGTCGCTCACTTCGCTGTGTCTGGTTTCGCTGTGTCTGGTTTCGCTGTGTCTGGTTTCGCTCTGTCTGGTTTCGCTGTGTCTGGTTTCGCTGTGTCTGGTTTCGCTGTGTCTGGTTTCGCTGTCTCTGCTGCTTCTGGTTGTGCCGTCGTCGGTTTCGTCGAGCCTTGAGCGGCGGCCCGGTCGAGCAGCAGCGCCCGTTCTCGCAGGTTCTGCGTCATCGCCGCCGCCCGCTCGAACTCCACCCTGGCCTCCCGGTGCCGGCCCAGCCTGCCAAGCAGGTCACCGCGGACGCTGGGTAGTAGGTGGTAGCCGCGCAGCGCCGGCAGGTCGAGCAGCTGATCGAGCAGGGTGAGCCCACTCTCCGGTCCGTACGCCATGGCCAACGCGACCGCACGATTGAGCTCGACCACCGGTGACCCGCTCACCCTGGCCAGCCGCTCGTAAAGGGTGGCGATCCGGATCCAGTCGGTGCCCTCGGGTGACCGGGCCCTGGCATGGCACGCGGCGATGGCGGCCTGCAGTGTATAGCCACCCGGTGCGCCGGCCGCGGGTGTCGCGGACAGCGACTGAGCCATTTCGAGCGCCGTCAACCCCCGGCGGAGATGGGTTGCGTCCCAGCGGGTCCGGTCCTGGTCGAGCAGCAGCACCGGCACACCGTCCGGCCCGGCCCTGGCCCGCAACCGGGACGATTGCAACTCCATCAACGCCGACAGCCCGTGCACCTCCGGCTCGGCCGGCAGCAGTGCGGACAGTATCCGGCCGAGCCGGATGGCCTCGTCACACAGCGCCGGGCGCATCCAGTCGTCCCCGGCCGTCGCGGAGTACCCCTCGTTGAACAGCAGATAGATGACGCCCAGTACGGACACCAATCGAGCGGCCCGCTGTGCTCCGTCGGGTTCCTCCATCGCGGCCCTGGCGTCGGTGAGCGTTCGCTTCGCCCGCACCAGTCGCTGCGCAATGGTGGCCTCGGAGGTCAGGAATGACCGGGCGATCTCGCGGCTGGTCAGACCGCCGACCAGCCGAAGGGTGAGCGTGGTCTGCGCGTCCGGGCTGAGCGACGGGTGACAGCAGATGAACACCAACCGCAGCACGTCGTCCTCGACATGATCGATGGCGCCAAGGATGTCGATCTCGGCGGCCTCATCGCCCAGGTCGCGGGCGATCGCCGCATAGCCCCGATCCCGGCGCTCGGCCCGCCGGAACCCGTCGACGGCACGCCGCTTGGCGGTGCTCATCAACCACGCGGCCGGGTTGTCCGGGATACCCGCCGCCGGCCACTGGCGCAGCGCAGCCACCAGGGCGTCCTGGGCAAGGTCCTCGGCAAGCCCGACGTCCCTGACCACCCGCACCAGGCCGGCGATCAACCGGGTCGACTCGAGCCGCCAGACGGCCTCGACGGCGGCCCGCGGGTCCGGATCAGACTTCGTCGGCGCCGGCTGCCAGGCGGTCGGGGTGCGCTGCTCGGTCACAGGACCGATCAGAGCACCCCGCACCGACAACGCGCAAAAGTCAGGCCCCCATGATCTGCCGCACCTCGCAGCTGCCTTCCCATCCGGGCCAGTTGTCGAGGTGAATTTGCAGGAGTCGCTTGCCGAGTTCGATCGCCTCGGCCTTGGTCCTGACCTCGATCACCGCGTAGCCGCCGATCAGTTCCTTCGCCTCGGTGAACGGTCCGTCCATGACACTGATCGACCCATTGGCCAGGGACACGATCGCGCCGGCCGCGCTGGGCCCCAGACCGCCCTGCTCCACCAGGGTGCCGTTCACCGCCCCTTCCTGCGCGAACTCGTTCATCGCCTGCCACAACGCGGGTGGCGGTGGGCCGTACGGCATGGCCTCGTCGGACTTGATCATCGACATGAACCTCATGTGATCCTCCTGCGGTCGGTTGCGATGGCCAGCTGAGCCAACGTCATCCTCACGTCGACCGGACGGGCGCGTTCTCGACATCCCCCGGAGCCGAATCTTCTCGCCCCGTCGCTGGACAGATTGTGCCGTTCCGGATGTCGAGAAAGCGGCCGGCCGGTGGACGAGAGGCAGCACCCCCGAGGGGTCACCTGTTCGCCCGACCGAAGGGAACCGACCGTCATGACCACCACCACCACCCGCCCGACCCGGGCCGACACGCTGACCAGGCGGCTGCTGGCCGCGGGCGTCGTCGCAGGCCCGCTGTTCGTCGTCACCGGCGGCCTGCAGGCGCTCACCCGCGACGGGTTCGATCTGGGCCATCAGCCGCTGAGCCTGCTCTCGCTCGGCGACCTCGGCTGGATCCAGATCAGCAACTTCCTGGTCGCCGGCCTGCTCAGCCTCGCGTTCGCGGTCGGCGTGGCGCGCTGCCTGACCGATGGACCGGGCGCGGTCTGGGCGCCGCGGCTGCTCGCCGTGTTCGGCATCGGCCTGGTCCTGGGCGGGGCGTTCCTGCCGGACCCGGCCCTCCGATATCCGGTCGGCACCCCCGACGGCTACCCGACCAGCGTGAGCGTGCACGGCCTGCTGCACGCCGTGGCGCCGCCGCTGTCATTCCTGGCGCTGGTGGCGGTGTGCTTCGTCCTCGCCCGCAGGTTCGCTGCGCAGGGACACCGCTGGGCGGCGCTCGGGTCTCGCTCCGTCGCCTTCGCCTGCCTGGTGCTGGTGGTGCCCGTCGGCCCGGGGGCCAGCTGGCGGATCTTCCTCGGCGTCGCGCTCGGGTTCGGCTGGATCGCCGCCGTCGCGTTGACGCTGCTCAGGGCCACGCGATAGGTCGACGGTGCCGCGTCAGCGTGTTCGGCGCACCGCCCGGCTGTGCGCCGACCCGATCAGCGTTCCGATCACCAGCGCGGCGACCGTGGTACCCACCATGGTGAGGCCGGTCAGCGGCCACCAGCCGGCAACATCGCCGATCGCGATGAGAGCGCCCGCCATGAGCACCCCGAGGATGCCCACCCGAGTGACGCGGACGCGCAGGCGCCCGGCCCGGGGCCCGGAAAGTGGCGGCGGTTCGGGGAGATCCCAGGCGAATGGCGCGACGCCGAGCGGATCCCAGGCCGGCGGGGTGCGGTCCAGTCCCGGCGTCGAGCCGACCGGGCGCTGCGTCACCGCGGTCGTCGGGAGATCCCAGAACGCGGGCTTGTCGAAGGGCGAGCGGGCGGGCGGTAGCGGCTTGAACGACACGGCGTCGGTGCTCGGCGACCGGCGGTGCGCGATCGTCCCGGCGGTCGGTGCTCCCCACGGTCGGCCGGGGCCTCCAAGGCCGGCCGGTCGGCGTTCGGCAACGGCAAAATCATTGGTCTCGATGCGCTGGTGGTCAAAGCGATGCGTCGGGAACCGGCGCCGCGGCCGGGTGATCGACATCGCCACGATGAGGACGGCCAGTAGCGGCCAGACGGCGGGCCCGGCTGCCAGCAACGGCGCCACGAAGAACGCGACGAAAACGGTGAGGGCGATCAGTGGGGCTGCCGGCGCCGGCCCGCCGCTACGGCCTCCCGGCCGACCGGGACCGGCGAGCCGGCGCATTTCTCCGTAGCACATGTGGTGAGTGCCTTCCTTGCTACCTGACCATGAAAGCCATTACCGACTCTGAGGTTTCGGCCATGAGCGCAACCGAGGGGGACGCGCCCACCGGGTCCGCCAGTGCAGCACGGACGAGGACGACGCGATGTCCAGGAGCGAGGGCGCGCACCGGACGGTCCGTGCCTGTGGCAAGGTTCTGCGCCGTAGATGTGAAACATCTGGGACGGAGCTGTGACCCTGGTTGTCCGCCTCCGCGTGGCAATCGTTCAGCGCCGGCGCCGGCGCCGGCGCAGGCAAGGCTTGGGCGCCGGGCGCCGGGCGCCTGCTTCAGCTGACCTGTCGGCCGCCGATGGCATGATCGCGGGGTGCCCTCACCTCGCGTCCGCCTCCGGCGGAAACCCCTCGGCCGGTTGCTGGCCGTCATCCTGACGGCCGGCCTCGCCGCTTGTTCCAGCACCGTTGCCGGGAGTGGGGTCGCGGCCGGCGGCGGTACGCAGGCGAGCGCGGGACCGGCCTCCGGCGGCGGCGCCACCCCGCCCAGCGGGACGGCGGGGACATCGACAGCGGCCAGTCCCGCTGCAGTGCCCGCCGGGCTGGAGAAGTTCTATGGGCAGCAGCTCAGCTGGGGCTCCTGCGCCAAGTTCGCGACGTCGGCCGCCACCAAGTTCTACCGCTCGGCGTCCCTGCAGTGCGCTGACCTCACCGTGCCGCTGGCGTACGACGATCCCGCCGGTCCGACGATCACCCTCCAGGTGCTGCGAAAGCCGGCGACCGACGCGGGCCAGCGGATCGGTTCCGTGGTGATCAATCCGGGCGGCCCCGGTGGGTCCGGCGTCGAGTACGCGGCCTACCTCGGCGCCTACGGGGTCGGCGCGGACCTGACCAAACGCTTCGACCTGGTCGGGTTCGACCCACGCGGCGTCGGGTTCTCCCAGCCCGGGATCCACTGCCAGAGCGACGCCGAGCGGGATTCCTCCCGCGCGCAGGTGCCGCGCACCCGGACCCAGCAGGAGGTCGACGCTGCGAACGCGGCGGCCGAGCGGATTGCCAAGGGCTGTGCTGCGCTGAGTGGCTCCGGGCGGGGCATCGACGGCGCCAGGTTCCTGGCGAACGTCGGAACGCGGGACGTGGCAAAGGATCTGGACGTCCTGCGGGCAGCATTGGGTGACAACCAGCTGACCTATATCGGCTGGTCGTACGGCACCAGTATCGGCACGGCGTACGCCGAGCAGTTTCCGACCAATGTTCGCGCGATGATCCTGGACGGTGCGCTCGATCCGGAGGCCGACCCGGCCGCGGAAAGCATCGCCCAGGCCGAAGGCTTCCAGAAGGCGTTCGAGGACTACGCGGCGGCCTGCGCGAAGCAGTCCCCCTGCCCGCTCGGCACCGATCCGCAGCAGGCCACCGCCTCCTACCAGGCGCTGGTCCGGCCGTTGCTGGACGCGCCGGCGAAGCTCGCCGACGGCCGGGTGCTCAGCTTCAGCGACGCGAACACCGGTACCAGCCAGGCGCTCTACAGCGAAAGCCGGTGGGACTCGCTGACCAAGGCGCTCGAGGACCTGAAGAACGGCGACGGATCGGCCTTGATGGCACTGGCCGACCGGTACGACGGGCGCGCCGCGGACGGCACCTACTCGAACTCGCTGGACGCGTTCCTGGCCATCGGCTGCGTCGACGGCAGCCGGACCCTGGACCCCACCCAACTCGACCAGATCGCCGCGAAGTACGCGGCCGCCGCCCCGTACCAGGACAGCGGCGACCCGCCACGCGGCATCAAGGACCCGTGCGACTTCTGGCCGGTCAAGCCGACCAGCACCCCGCACGTCCCGGACGTCAAGGGCCTGCCGCGGATCCTGGTCATCTCGACGACGCAGGATCCGGCCACTCCCTATCAGGCCGGGGTCAACCTCGCCGACGTGTTGGGCGCGTCCAAGCTGACCGTCGAAGGCACCAACCACACGGCCTATCTCGGGATCGGCAGCACCTGCGTCGACGCCATCGGCACGAGCTACCTGACCACTCTCGCGCTGCCCGACGACGGCACCACCTGTCAGTAGTCGCCCGGCTCGGGTGCGACTGATCAGTCCTGGTCGGCCACCCACAACCCGATCAGCCCGCGGAAGTGCGCGTAGAACTTGTCCTGCTCGTGCGCCGGGTAGGTGGCTCGCACGGTGTCCATCAGCAGCGCGTCGAAGTCCGGCGAGGTGATCCACTCGTAGACGATCTCCGGCAGGGACGCCAGCGCGTTCGAACAGAACTCCCGGTAGGTATCCGCCTCGAAATACTGGTCGGCCATCAGCGCGTACCGGCCCAGCTTGTCCGACCAGTTCAGCTCCGGATCGTCGGCGACGTCGAACCAGGCCCGGGTGTTGGTGTCCACCTTGGGCTGTCGGCCGGTCACCGCGCAGAACACCGACCAGGAAACCAACTGGGTGATCGCCCACGGGAAGTAGTAGTGCAGCGAGGTGATAGCGATGTCCGGACAGGCGTTGGCGTAGTCGATCGGCTTGACACCGGTGCCGGTGACCAGCGACTCGCAGGAGTTGAACTCCCAGCGGAAGAAGGCGTTGATCGTCCTGGACAGGGTCAGGATCTCCATGCCGGCTTCCGGCGGCAGGAAGTTGTGGGACACCTCGTACCGGTGGTGCATGGGCAGTTCCGGCCGGAACCGCATGATCTTGGTTTCCGGGCCGATGGTCAGCGACCGGGCGAACGAGTCGTAGTCGGCCGCGGCCTGCAGGTGCATCAACATCTGCCCGGACTCGTCGTAGGCGCGGTGCAGGGCGGCGTTGTCGTCAACCCTGGACACCCCTCGCCAGGCCCCGCCGTCGAATGGCTTCATGTACATCGGGTAGCCGACCCGGGAGGCGACCTCGTCGAGATCGAAGGACAGGTTGTAAGTCTCGGCGGTATAGGCCCACTTCTCGTGGTCGACGGGGTTCTTGTAGGGCACCAGCACGGTTTCCGGGATGGCGAAGCCGAGCCGGATCATGGCGCAGTACGCCGAGTGCTTCTCCATCGCCTGGAAGGTGAACGGATTGTTGATCAAGTAGGTGTCGTTGACCAGCGCGGCCTTCTTCAGCCACTCCCGCGGGTGGTAATACCACCAGGCCAGCCGGTCGATGATGACGTCATGCCGGACCGGGTCCCGCAGGTCGAACGGCTCGATGGTGATCCGCTCGGTGTCCACGTGATGCGGCACGCCGCGATGGCTGATCGGGTCGAGCCGACGGGTGAGAGTTTCGAACGCGGTCGGCCAGTCCTTCTCGGTGCCGAGCAGCAGGCCGATCAAATGGGTGGCGGAGTCTCGTCGCGGCGCTGTCATGACGGTGATCCTTCCCTCCGCCCGTCAACTGCGACAACGCCGGGGTCCCGGTGTCCGGTTCACCCCAATCCGGGCAGGTAGACCGCCGCTTGCGCCCGCCAGCTGGGCCAGTCATGCGGCCATTCGTGGCCCCAGATGAACAACTCGTGCGGGATCTGCTTGTCGGCAAGCACCCCGGCCAGCGCCCGGGTAGAGGCGTTGGCGCCGGTGGTGTCCTCCCACATGCCGCTGCCGACCACCAGGGTGATGGCCAGCCGGGACCGTAGGTAGTCCAGGTGATCGCCATGCTCGCCGGGCAGGAACTGCATCGGGTTGGTGAAGTAGGTCTCGTCATCGGCCGGTCCCCAGGCCCGCCAGGTCCACGGGTCGTAACTGCCGGAAAGCCCGATGGCCCGGCCGAACACGTGTGGATGACGCAACGCGAACAGCACCGCGTGGAAGGCGCCCATCGACGGCCCCACGGTCGCAATATCGTCCCTGCCGCCGCACGTGTCGCGGATGAACGGCACCACCTGCCAGATGATCCAGTCCTCGTACCGGCGGTGGTTACGGGCCCGGTCGGTCAACGGCATCCAGGACGCCGACCAGGACGACTCGTCGAACGATGGCACGCAGAACACCGTGATCCGGCCGTCGTCGATGGCCGGCCGGACGGCGTCCAGCATGCCGTTGGCCTCGAAGTCCCACGGGGCGCCGCCCTCGGATGGAAACCAGATCACCGGCCGCCCCCAATGACCGTGGACGGCGATCTCGCCCGAGCCGCCGAGTGGCGGCGCAGCCAACCGGTGGTATTCGGTGCGGGTCACGGTGTGCCGTCCCTTCGCGCGGATCAACTTCCCCTGCGCGGCTCAAACTGCGGGAAATGTGACAGATGTGACAGAAGTCTGCAAGTTCGGCCGCGCGGGAGAAGTTGATCCGCGCGGGGTGGGGCGGGGTGGGGCGGAGCGGGTGGGCATCAGTGCAAAGGGCGGATCAGGTCATCCAGCGCCGGGAACCAGGCGTCCCGCCAGCCGATCATCGTGTGCGCGTCCGGGACGATACGCATCGTGACGGGGTGATGTTGCGCCCGCAACGCCCGGGCCATCGCCTCGTTGTTGAACCGGTTCTCCTCGATGGTTCCGCAGGTGATCAGCACCGGGACCTGGCGCGGGGCGCCGGCCGCCGCGTGATCCGGCCCGGCACAGATGAACCGGACGGCCGAGCAGATCTGGTCGAAGTGCCCGAAGCCGCCTTCCTGGCCGTCGAGTTCTCTGGTGAAGAACGACCCGGACTGCAGCGCCAGGGCGGAGATGGAGCCGGGGTGCCTGCGCTGCAGCGCCAGCATGGCCAGCGCCCCGAGGCTGGCGCCCATCCCGATGACCGGTCCGGTCAGCACTCGGGCGGTCAGCGCCGGCAAGACGATCTCGGCCAGGTGATCGGAGTAGTCCGAATTCGCCGAGTACCACTCGTCACGCAGCCCGCTGGGCGGGTCGAGCAGCGCGACCCGCAGCGGCAGGTCTCGGCCGATCTCCGTGGCCCAGGACAGCAGCGACCCGCGGTCGGCCATGTCGGTCCCGTCGTTGACCAGCAGCAATGGCGCAGCGGTGTCGGCGGACAGGCCAGGGGGCGACCACAGATGCACGGGCACCTGCGCCGTCAACCGGCCGGCCGGAGTGGGCACGGCGCGGACCGGCCCGGCGGGCGGGGTCAGCAGCCAGCGGGGTTCCCGGTAGTCCGGGAACCGGATCTCGGACTTGTCCCCGAACGGGTTCGGCACCCGTCGCGGGTTGGTCGGATCGGTCGTCCAGGTGCTGACGCCGCCGCGGCGCAGGGTGAGCTGATATTCCAGCCGCCAGGCGTCCGGCGGCGGCATCACCAGCGTCCATCGGCCGTCCGCCCAGCTGAACTCGCAGTCGAGATCGCCCGTGATCCAGTCAACCTCGAGGCGCACACCGTCGAGCTCGTGGTCGAGGTCGGGCAGGCGGAACAGCACCCGATCGGCGGTGGCCAGTGGACCTGCGTCCTGCGCCGGCAGCGGGTGCGTCGGCACGGCGTTCCATCGATGCCGACCGGCGGGGGCAGCGACGGGGACAGCCTTGGGGGTCGGCATCCGATTACGGTACGTCATCAGGCGGGGGATCAGGCGGTCCAGCCGTATGACGGGTGCGGCAACGCCCGCGAAACAGGACCTACATAAGGTGTGCTCATGGATCGTCAGCAGCAATTTGTCCTCCGCACCCTCGAGGAACGTGATATCCGCTTCGTCCGGCTCTGGTTCACCGACGTCCTGGGCTTTCTGAAGTCAGTTGCGGTGGCGCCGGCGGAGCTGGAGGGGGCGTTCAGCGAGGGCATCGGGTTCGACGGTTCGGCGATCGAGGGCTTTGCCAGGGTGTTCGAGTCGGACATGGTCGCGCGGCCCGATCCATCGACGTTCCAGGTGCTGCCCTGGGAGGCCGACGGTGGCCGGGTCTACTCGGCGCGGATGTTCTGCGACATCACCATGCCGGACGGTTCGCCGTCCTGGGCCGACCCGCGGCACGTGCTGCGTCGCGCGATGGGCGAGGCAGCGTCGATGGGCTTCACCTGCTACGTGCATCCGGAGATCGAGTTCTTCCTGCTCAAGGACCTGCCCGATGACGGGTCGGTGCCCCAGCCGGCCGACCAGGGCGGGTTCTTCGATCAGGCCTCGCACGACGCCGCCCCGCACTTTCGCCGCCGGGCCATCGAGACCCTCGAGGCGATGGGCATTTCGGTGGAGTTCTCCCACCACGAGGGTGCGCCCGGCCAGCAGGAGATCGACCTGCGGTACGCCGACGCGCTGACCATGGCGGACAACATCATGTCGTTCCGCTATGTGGTCAAGGAGGTCGCGCTCACCCAGGGCGTGCGGGCCTCGTTCATGCCCAAGCCATTCTTCGATCAGCCGGGATCGGCGATGCACACGCACTTCTCCCTGTTCGACGGGGAGACCAACGCATTCCACAACCCGGAGGACGAGTACCAGCTGTCCGCGACCGGGAAGCACTTCCTGGCCGGTGTCATCAAGCACGCCCCGGAGATCACCGCGGTGTCCTGCCAGTGGGTGAACTCCTACAAGCGTCTGGTGGTCGGCGACGAGGCGCCGACCACGGCGTCCTGGGGGACCGCGAACCGCTCCGCGCTGGTCCGGGTGCCCAACTACTCGCCGGGGAAATCGTCCAGCCAGCGGCTCGAGTTCAGGCTGCCCGACTCGGCCTGCAACCCGTACCTGATGTACACCGTGGTGATCGCGGCGGGGCTCAAGGGCATCCGCGAGGAGTACGAGCTGCCGGCGCCCGCCGAGGACAACGTCTGGTCCCTGTCGGAGGTGGAACGCCGGGCGATGGGCTACCAGAAGCTGCCGACGTCCCTGGAGTCCGCGCTGGCCGTCATGGAGGGCTCTGAGCTGGTCGCGGAGGCTCTGGGGGAGCATGTCTTCGACTTCTTCCTGCGGAACAAGCGCGCGGAGTGGGAGGCCTACCGTCGGCAGGTCACCCCGCAGGAACTCAAGCGATACCTCTCGCTCTGACGGCCTGCCTGACGCATCATTGACGACATGGTGCGGGCCGAGTTCTTCACCGACGCGGACGCCTACGCCGCGGTGATCGAGCCGCTGGTCAACCGGGATCCGGACGGCGCCACCATGGTCGCCAGCGTGCTGGCCAACCATCTCGCGCGGCCGTTCCCCGGCGGCCCGCTGCTGGTCGCCGTGCTCGGTGGCGACCAGGTGCAGTTGGCCGCCCTGCGGGTGCCGGACTTTCCGTTGTTGTTCGTCGTCGATCCTGACATCGAAGATCCGGCAACGGTTTTCACGATCCTCGCGGACGCCGTCCTGGCCACGGGGGAAACCATTGTCGGATTCAGCGGGCGCCGCGTCGGTGCGCGCGCGCTGGCCGCCGCCTGGACCGCCGGCACCGGCGTGGCCCCGGAGCCGCGGATGTGGTCGCTGCTCTACCGGTTGACCGGGCTGGTCGAACCGGTGGGCGTGCCCGGCGCACCGCGCGCCGCCGCACTGCAGGACGCCGCCGAACTCGACGTGCTGGCGCGGTGGTTCGCAGAGTTCCGCCGGGAGACCGGCGTGGCCCGGACGCCGTCGGAGCCGGATCCGTGCGGCGTGCTCCGGCACGCCGCACGCGGCGAGGTGTTCACGCTGTGGACGAACGACGGCCAGCTGGTCGCGGTCGCCGGTCACTCGCCGGTCCGCCGCGGCCGGGCGAGGATCGCCCCGGTCTACACGCCGCCGGGGCACCGTCGGCGCGGCTTCGGGTCGGCGGCGACGGCGGCCGCGGTGCACTCCGCGTGGCGGGCCGGCGCGGTCGAGGTGACGCTGTTCACCGACGCCGAGTACCCGGCGGCCAACGAGGTCTACCGCAGGCTGGGGTTCGAGGTGGTCGGCGAGTTCGCCGAGTTCGACGTGCCGACTTCCTGAGCTGCGGCGCGCGTCGTGGCGGCCGCCACCGGGTGGGCCGGGGCCTTCGGACCGTCGCCGCCGATCTGCAGCGCCGCCACCACCAGGTCAGCCAACTGCCCGGCCAGCTCCCGATCGGTGAGCCGCGACGCGAACGTGCCAACGGCGTTGAGCATGCCGAACGCCCCGTGGACCGCGCTCCGGACCCGCTCGCGGTCCCAGTCCGGGTGCGCCAGGCCCAGCAGCTCACGCCACCGACGGAGAAGTTCCCGCTGCCGCTCGATGAGCAGTTCGCGGTCCTCCGCCGGCAGGTGGTGGACCTCCCTGATGAACACCGCCATCAACCGGCGTCGACCGGACACCGCCGAGGCGTACGTCCGCACCAGGTGACGCAGCCGGGCGGCCGGGTCCTCGTCGGCGTCACCGGGAAGCTCTCCGATGACGTCGGGATCCAGGGTGACCGCATCGATCACCCGGTCGAACACCGCGGTCAGCACCGAGGCCTTGGCGCCGAAGTGCCGGTAGATGGCCGGCCCGGTGACGCCGGCGGCGGCGCCGATGTCGTCCATCCCGACGGCGGCGTAGCCACGCTCGGCGAACAGTTGGGCGGCGGCGACCAGGATGGCCTCGCGGCGCGCCGCCCCGCGGCTCGAAGGTGCGCCGGCCGGCCGCTGGGACCCGGCCGCGGTGACCGGTGGCGCCAGCTCGGGGGAGCCGACCGGCACCGTCCCGCCGCTGCGCCAGTACTGGCCGTCGGCCCGGTCCATCAGCCCGAAGTCGATCAGTCCGCGGCGCAGTGTCACGTAGTCGTCGTAGACGGCCATCAGCTCGCGATTGACCTCCGGCTCGGTGTACCGCACCCCGGGGACGAACCGCTGGGCGATCAGGTCGTACACCGCGAGCTGGCGGGACTGCTTGGCGGGCAACGTGGTCAGCCGGCCATCGACGGAGAAGTACCGGAGCACCACCGCATCGACGTTGGCCGCCGCCGACCGCTGCAGGTCGTCGTTCACCTCGTCCTCGCTGATCGGATCGGTGCCGTCATCAATCGATCGTGGCGCCCGGCGCGACCCTGGGGCGGGGCACCCGCCACCGCCGGATCAGGCACGACCGGTTGAAGGCGTAGAAACCCAGCGACGAGCCCTTCGTCGACAACTCCGTGTTGTCCCCGTTCGGGAACTTCTGCTTGACCTTCCGGGCGAGTTGCCGGCCGAAGACGATCGAGTCCACGACGGCCGCCACGATCGCCACCAGCAGCACCAGCGGCCCGTAGGCCTGCACCACCGGGAACGGGATCAGCAGGATGACGAACGACAGCACCGCGATCGGCAGCAGGATGCCGGCAACGTTCCGGCGGGTGTCGACCAGGTCGCGGACGTAAGCCCGCACCTTGCCCCGGTCGCGGGGGAGCAGGTACTTGTCGTCACCGGCCATCATCTTTTCGCGGTTGCTCGCCGCCATGGCCCGCTTCTCGTCCTTGGTCAACGACTTGCCCTGCACCCTGGACCGCTTCATCGCCTCCCGCTGGGTCGTCGGCGGCGGCGGCACGGGGCCGCGCCTGCCTTCGGCCTCTCGACGCTTCGGCGTCGGACGGCCCTTGCCGACGGTGGGCTCCTCATCGATCGGCGGACCAACGCTGGCCCCGGTCTGTTCGGTGCCATCGGCGGGTTTGCGGCGCAAGAAACTCACATCGGCAGCCTAGAGGAATCGCCGGCTGGCTCCGCCTCCCTGCGATCTGCCCGCGCAGAGTGGGCCGGCCCGACCGGGACGGCCGAGCGGGCCGGCCGACCGGGACGGCCGACCGGGACGGCCGACCGGGGAATACGGCCGAACGGGGAATGAGCGGCTCCGGCCGCAAGGTTCTTCGTCACGTCGGCGGCGAAAGGCTGCCGTCAGGCACCCTGCGCGTGGCATCATCGAAACAGCGCACGCGACAGTCCTACGCATCGACCATCCGCGGCAGGCGATCGACCGGCCGCTCGCGACATAAGGGAGTGACAGATGACCGTTTCTGACACCGCAAGCATCACCGGCGTCGAGGCACCCGCGCACGGCGTCACGCTGTCGGAAACGGCCGCGGCCAAGGCGAAGGGTCTGCTCGAACGCGACGGCAGCAGCGACATGGTGCTGCGCATCGCGGTGCAGCCGGGCGGTTGCTCCGGACTGCGCTACGAGCTGTTCTTCGACGATCGGACGCTGGACGGCGACGCGCTCGTCGACTTCGACGGCATCGGGCTCGCGGTCGACCGGATGTCCAAGCCCTACCTGGACGGTGCCGTCATCGACTTCGTCGACACGATCGAGAAGCAGGGTTTCACCATCGACAACCCGAACGCGCAGAATTCCTGCGCCTGCGGCGACTCGTTCCACTGACCTTCAGCCTTTCCGCAAAGAAGCCCCCGGCGAACCGCCGGGGGTTTCTTGATGTCCGGGATCGGTGCCGGGCCCGGTAGGGTCGTGGACGGCCCCGTAACCGGTCTCCGCACAGCAGTGTCATCGGCACGAACGTGCCCATCAACAGGCGACATTCATCTGGCAGGGAGAGCTGACAATGCCGATCGCCGTTTCCGGATCCATCGCCACCGACCACCTGATGCACTTTCCCGGTCGGTTCCAGGAGTCGCTGCTGCCCGACCAGCTGCACCGGGTGTCGCTGTCCTTCCTGGTGGACGACCTGGTGGTGCGCCGCGGCGGGGTCGCTCCGAACATCTGCTTCGGTATGGCGCTGCTCGGGCTGAACCCCGTGCTGGTCGGCGCAGCCGGCGTGGACTTCGCCGACTACGAGAGCTGGCTGAGCCGGCACGGCGTCGACTGCTCGAAGGTGCACCTGTGTGACGACGTGCAGACCGCACGGTTCGTGTGCACCACCGACAACGACATGAACCAGATCGCCTCCTTCTACGCGGGCGCGATGGCCAGGGCCCGGGAGATCGAGATCGAGCCCATCGCCAGGGCCTACGGCGGGCTCGACCTGGTGGTGATCGCCGCCGACGACCCGGAGGCGATGGTCCGGCACTCCGAGGAATGCCGGGAACGCGGCTATCGGTTCGCCGCCGACCCGTCCCAGCAACTCGCCCGGATGGACGGCTCCGACGTCGCGTCGCTGGTGACCGGGGCGAGCCTGCTGTTCACCAACGACTACGAGTTGGGACTGCTCCGCTCGAAGACCGGCTGGACCGACGAGAAGATCAGCGCCGCCATCGGCTACCGGGTGACCACGCTGGGCTCCAAAGGCGTGGAGATCGTCGCTGCCGACGGCAGCAAGTTGACGGTCGGCGCCCTGCCGGAGAAGTCCAAGACGGACCCCACCGGTGTGGGTGATGCCTTCCGGGCAGGTTTCCTGGCCGGCAGCGCCCAGGGCCTGTCCCATGAGCGCTCCGCCCAGCTGGGCTCGTTGATGGCCACCCTGACGCTGGAGACAGTCGGCACCCAGGAGTACCAGCTGGACACCGACGTTGCCCGGGTCCGGCTGGCCGACGCCTACGGCGAGGATGCCGCGGCCGATATTGCCCAGGCGATCGCCTGGTCGGCCTAGTACTACAGGGCTAGATCATGAGAGTCTGGAGTCGCATTCGGCGGACGAAGTGTGATCGGCGGGCCCGGGGTTTGGTGCTCTCGACGCCAGTTTGACCAATGCAATGCGTGGCTGACTGGGTTCTCGTGGTGAATGACCGTGTTCAGCAGCCGGCGTATTTCGGCG
>Ga0208851_1000278_pt1 | contig 23661 bp, 23 predicted proteins | sample NGESurshal092012_FD_184481 | JGI IMG/M metagenome (GOLD analysis project Ga0208851, IMG submission 184481) | Arctic peat soil microbial communities from Barrow, Alaska - NGEE Surface sample 415-2 shallow-092012 (SPAdes) | ecosystem: Environmental > Terrestrial > Soil > Wetlands > Peat ... | reverse complement strand
CCCCTACACTTGCGCCTGCACGGTGGGCGTAGCTCAGCTGGTAGAGCTCCTGGTTGTGGTCCAGGCGGTCGCGGGTTCGAGTCCCGTCGCTCACCCCTCCCTCCTCCTTCAGCACGCACCCGGGCGCAGGCCCAGCGGGCTCCCGCGCGCTACGAAGGCACACGAGGACCGCCGCCGCCTCGATCACGGCGGTGACGGCGGCCTCGCCGAGGCTCGCTCTGCGGCTGGGGCCGTGGGCGCGAGGCGCTGTGTGCGCGGCTGGAGGCCTGAGCCGCGCTCAGAAGGCCTTTCGAAAAGCCGCGGACCGTGGATGCACGGCATCCACGACCCGCGTCTCATCTCGAAAGACCGTCTCAGCGCAGGATGCCGGTGTGCCCGATCGAGTAGCGGCCCGGCTGGGGCCACACGGCGGCGCCGTGGGGCCCGTCGCCGACCTTGATGCGGTGCAGCAGATGGCCCGTCAGCGTGCTGATCGCGTAGAGGACGCCGTCGTAGCGGCCGGTCAGCCAGAGGACCCGGCCGTTGGCGGAGACGCCGCCCATGTCGGGGCTCCCGCCGCCGGCCAGGTGCCACTTCTTGACCGATCGGCGCGTGCGGAAGCTGATCAGCGAGATCGACCCCTCGCCGCGGTTGGAGACGTAGAGGACCTTCGCGTCACGGCTGGGGTAGAGGCCGTGGGCGCCCGTCCCGGTGTGGACGAAGCCGTCCTTGCGCATTGTCCGCGCGTCGATCCGCCAGACGCCGTTCGACATCATGTCCGCGACGTAGAACGTGCGCCCGTCGGGTGAGAGCTTCACGTCCTGGGGCGCCGCCCCCGTGCGCAGCGGGATCGTCTTGACGACCCGCTCGTGCACGAGGTCGACGACGATCATCCGGCCGCCGAACTCGCACGAGACCAGCGCGGTCCGCCCGTCGGCCGTGTAGTCCATGTGGTCGATGCCGGGGCACCCGGGCGTCGGCAGCGCGTGCATCAGCCGCATCGTGTGGGGGCTGCGGAAGTCGAGCTCGCGGCGGGCCTCGGCGACGACGATCGCGCGGCGCCCGTCGGCGGTGAAGTAGAGGTTGTACGGATCGGTCACCGGGACCGGGCGACCGTGTCTGCCCGTGCGCGGGTCGATCGGCGTGAGGCTGTTGCCCTGGTCGTTGGTCACCCACAGCGTGCGCAGGTCCCACGAGGGCGTCACGTGCTGGGGGAGCGCGCCGACGGCGAAGTGGTCGATGACCTTGAACGTCTTCTGTGAGACGACGTCGACCGTCGCGCTGCGGCTGTTCGGCACGTAGACCCGCGCGGGGTCGCCCTGCACCACCGGGCTCAGCCGCCCGCGTGCGTCGGCGGCGTAGACGTTGTTGCGGTCGACGAGCGCCGGGACGCGACCGGGGCGCAGCACACCGGCCGCACGAACGGTCCCGCCGGCGGGACTCGTGGTCGAGGTCTTCGGCGTCGAGGACGTCGCCCCGGTCGTGGCCGAGTCACCCGAGCCGCAGGCGGCCAGGCTCAGCGCGGCGACGCCGGCAAGCGCCGCGATCAGCGGCCGGCGGCCGTTCATCGTGCGCCCCGCAGCGTCCAGATCTGGTCGTGCACCTGGCCCGCGGCGTCGCGGCCGCCGAGCGCGACGATCCGGTCGGCCAGCGAGGCCGCGCTCATGTCCGAGATCGCCGACGGGAGATGGCCGGCATGCGTGATCCGTCCGCTCGCGGGATCGATCGCGAGGATCGTCGCGCGCTGGGTGTCGAGTCCGTCGCCGCGGCCGCCCAGGACGAAGAAGCGGCCGCCGAGCGCGGCGCCGGCGGCGTGGGTGAGGGGGGAGGGGAGCATCGCGATGCGCCTGACCCGCCCGGTCGCCGGGTCGAAGCGCAGCACCTCGCGCCGGGCGGTCACGCCGGATGTCCCGCCGGCGATCAGCACGGCGCCACCGACTGCAGCCACGGCGGCATAGCGCAGCGGGCGCGGCATCTCGCCGACCGCGCGCACCCCGCTGCCGGGGGTGAAGGCCAGGATCGAGCGCAGGGGGACGGTCCCGGTGTACCCGCCGACGATGTACGCCGTTCCCCCGATCGTGGCGGCCGTGACGTCCGAGGCGCCGACCGGCAGCTGCCCGGCCGGCGAGGTCGCGCCGGAGGGATGGATGCGCACGATCGCGTCGCTCGTGGCGCCGGCCTCGCCGCCGCCGAAGAAGTAGCTCGCGCCGGCGACCGTGGCCGCGGCGGCGTCGTGCAGCGCGCGCGGCAGCTGGCCGATCACGGCCGCGTGCGAACCGGCGACGCGCACGATCGAGCTGACCGAGGCGTCTCCGGCGTCGAGGCCGCCCATGGCGAGGACGCTCGGGCCGCGCGCGGTGACGGCGGGCAGCTGGACGGGAGCCGGCAGCCGGCCGGTCGCGCGCGCGTGGAGCGTCACGGGTGCAGGCGCTGGGGACGCGGCGGCGCCGGCGCCCGTCGTGGCGCCCGCGGTCCGCGCCGTCGACGCGGCTCCCGTGGGGGACGACGAGCCTCCGCCGCAGGCGGCGAGGGAGACGCTCAGGGCGCCGGCGAGCAGCGCCGGCGGGAGGGACCGGGGAGGGGGCATCGCCCCCGACCCTGCCGGACGGCGGGTAAACAACTCCTGAAACGATCGCGCCACCCGGAATACTCCATGGCCGTGGCTCCGGACGTCAGATACGCGCGCAACGGCGAGGTCACCCTCGCCTGGGTGGAGATCGGGGAGGGCCCGATCGACTTCCTCTTCCTGCTGGGCGGCGTCTCGCACGTCGAGCACATCTGGGAGGAGCCGTCGCTGGCGCGCTACTTCGAGCGGATCGCCGCCTTCGCGCGCGTGATCCTCATGGACCGCCGCGGCGTGGGCCTCTCCGATCCCGTCGACGGGCCGCTGACCCTCGACGACGAGTGCGGGGACGTCGATGCGGTGCTCGACGCGGCCCACAGCGACCGGGTCGTGCTCAACGGCCACATGTGGGGCGGGCCGCTCGCGATCCGCTACGCCCACGAGCGCGCCGCGCGCGTGCGCGCCCTGACGCTGTACGCGGCCGTGCCGACGGCCCTGAACTGGACCGAGGACTTCGACCGCGAGCGCGCGGCCGAGGAGATCGACGACACGCTGATCGGCTGGGGGAACGGCGCGCCGATCGAGGTGCTCGCCCCCTCGCGCGCCGACGACGAGCGGCTGCGCGCGTGGCTGGCGCGCCTGACGCGCCTGTCCTCGAGCCCCGGCGCGATGCGCAACCTGTGGCGCAGCACCTCGACGTACGACGCGCGCGGCGACCTCGACGACCTGCGCGTCCCGACGCTGATCCTGCACCGCTCCGGCGACCGCGCGGTCGACGTGCGTCACTCGCGCTTCATGGCGGAGCGCATCCCCGGGGCGCGCTACGTCGAGCTCGACGGGATCGACAACCTGCCGAGCGTCGGCGACAGCGAGGCGATCATCGCCGAGTACGAGGAGTTCCTCACGGGTACGCGCCGGCGCACGATCGAGCGCGCGCTGCTGACGGTGCTCGTCACCGACATCGTCGACTCGACCGGCCACGCGGCCCGTCTGGGCGACCAGCGCTGGCGCGACGTGCTCGCCGCCCACGACGCGGAGATCCGCCAGCAGATCGACCGCTTCGACGGCCGCGAGGTCAAGCACCTGGGCGACGGCTTCCTGATCGCGTTCAGCGGCGCGCCCAGCCTCGCGCACCGCTGCGCGCTGGGCATCATCGCCGCGGTGCGCGACGTCGGCGTCGACCTGCGCGCAGGCCTGCACACCGGCGAGTGCGAGCTGATCGGCGACGACGTCGGCGGCATGGCCGTCCACATCGCCACGCGGGTCGCGGCGCTCGCCGGGCCGAACGAGGTGTTCGCGTCGGGGACGGCGTACGGCACGGTCGTCGGCTCGGGCCTGCGCTTCGAGCCGCGCGGGTCGCACGAGCTCAAGGGCGTCCCGGGGCACTGGCCGATCATGCGGCTGCTCGGCTAGGAGGCCCACGGGTCGGTTCCCCGCACGCGCGCCCGCGCGAGGCGTGCGAGGAGCACGCCCCAATCCATCACCCCGCCGTAGAGGTGGCCGAGCGGCCCGGTGACGAGCCATGCGCGCACGCGCGTGGGCGCGCTGAGACGGTGTCCGGCCACAGGCGGACGCTATCGTGCGCGCGATGCCAGCACCTGCCGTCAGCGCAAGGGTCACGGACCTCCCGGAGTCCCGCGTCCACGTGGATGTCGAGGTCCCCGCCGCCGAGCTCGAGCGCCGGATGGAGGCCGTCGCGCGCTCGCTCGGGCGCGACATGAAGATGCCGGGCTTCCGCAAGGGGAAGGTCCCGCCGCAGGTCATCGCCCAGCGTCTGGGACGCGAGACCGTCCTCGACGAGACGATCCGCCAGACGCTCGGTCGCTGGTACATGGAGGCGATCGACGCGGGCTCGCTGCATCCGGTCGGCGACCCCGACCTCTCGCTCGACGACCCGCCGGCCGCCGGCGAGCCACTGACCTTCAGCTTCGAGATCGGCGTGCGTCCGACCGCCCAGCTGGGGACCTACAAGGGCCTCGAGGTCGCCCGGCGCGAGCCCGGCGCCGAGGACGAGGCCATCAGCGCCCAGATCGACGAGCTGCGCGAGCGCATGTCGAAGCTCGAGACCGTCGAGGAGGCCGCCACCGAGGGCGACTTCGTCGTCATGGACTACACCGGGCGCCTCGGCGACGAGCCCTTCGAGGGCGGAACCGGCGCCGACCAGCTGATCGAGCTGGGCTCCGGGCGCCTGATCCCGGGCTTCGAAGAGCAGCTGACCGGCGCCTCCGCCGGCGACGAGCGCGTCGTCGAGCTGACCTTCCCCGAGGACTACCAGGCCGAGCATCTCGCCGGGCAGGACGCGACCTTCGACGTCACCGTCAAGGAGATCCGCCGTCGCGTGCTCCCCGAGCTCGACGACGCGTTCGCCAACGAGGCCGCCGGCCTCGAGACGGTCGACGAGCTGCGCGAGGACGTCGCCGGGCGCATCCGCGAGATGGACGCCGAGCGCGCCGAGGCGGAGTTCCGCGAGGCCTGCCTGGACGCCGCCGTCGCCCATGCGACGATCGAGGTGCCCGACGCGCTCGTCGAGGCCCGCGCGCGCGAGCTGCTCGACCGGATGCTCCACCAGCTCGAGCACCAGGGCATCAATCGCGACATGTACTTCCAGATCTCCGGTCGCAGCGAGGAGGACTTGCTGGAGGAGAGCCGCGAGGACGCCGCGCAGACGCTGCGCCGCGAGGCGGTCCTGGCCGCGATCGTCGAGGCCGAGCAGATCGCGCCCTCCGACGGCGACGTGCTCGACGCCCTGCAGGCATCCGCCGCGCGCGACAACTCCACGCCGGAGAAGCTGCGCGCAGAGCTCGAGAAGGCCGGCCGCCTGGACGACCTGCGCGACGACCTCGCCCAGCGCGCCGCGCTCGACCTGCTCGTCGAGCACGCGACCGCGGTCCCGGCCGAGCCGGCGGCGGACGAGCCCGCCGCCGAGGACGCGGGCGACGCCGGCGACGAGCCGTCCGCGTAGCCGCGCCCGACCATCCGTCCAGGCCGGCGTGCGGGGCCGTCCCGAAGGGCTAGAAACCCTGTCGGGCAGGGCACCCGCCGTTGCTAGGCTTCGCACCCTGGTTCCGGCTGCGTCGTTGCCGCCGGAAGGAATAGCGCGCAGCGACCGAAATAGAGCGGAGACCATGAGCCCCCTTGTCCCCATGGTGGTGGAGCAGACGTCGCGAGGCGAGCGTGCCTTCGACATCTACAGCCGCCTCCTGAACGAGCGCATCATCTTCCTGGGCACGCCCGTGGACGACCAGATCGCGAACCTCATCGTGGCGCAGCTGCTCCACCTCGAGTCCCAGGATGCCGACAAGGACATCTCGATCTACATCAACTCCCCCGGCGGCTCGGTCTACGCGGGCCTGGCGATCTACGACACGATGCAGTTCATCAAGCCGCAGGTGTCGACGATCTGCGTCGGCATCGCGATGTCGATGGGCGCGCTGCTGCTGGCCGGCGGCGCGGAGGGCAAGCGCATGGCACTCCCCAACGCGAAGATCCTGATCCACCAGGTCTCCTCCGGGTTCCAGGGACAGGCGACGGACATCGAGATCCACGCCAAGGAGATCATCGACGTGCGCCAGCGCCTGGACAAGATCCTCGCCAAGCACACGGGCCAGGACTACGAGAAGGTCAGCAGAGACACCGAGCGCGACTACTTCATGTCGTCCGAAGAGGCGACCGAATACGGCATCATCGACCGCGTCATCACCCAGCACTAGCGGGCGACGGCGAGGGAGCTTCCTGGGAGAGAGATGGCTCGTCCGACCGATTCAAATGAGCAGTTGCTGTGCAGCTTCTGCGGGAAGTCCCAGCGCCAGGTCAAGAAGCTGATCGCCGGGCCTGGCGTCTACATCTGCGACGAGTGCATCGATCTCTGCAACGAGATCATCGATGAGGAGCTGACGGCGCCGCCGTCCTTCGACCTCGAGAACCTGCCGCGCCCGAAGGAGATCTACAGCGTCCTGGACGAGTACGTCGTCGGGCAGGAGTCCGCCAAGCGCTCGCTGTCGGTGGCCGTCTACAACCACTACAAGCGCGTCCAGATGGCGCAGACGGCCGATCAGGAGATCGAGCTGCAGAAGTCGAACATCCTGCTGCTCGGCCCGACCGGCTGTGGCAAGACGCTGCTCGCGCAGACGCTCGCGCGCATCCTCAACGTGCCGTTCGCGATCGCCGACGCCACGGCGCTGACCGAGGCCGGCTACGTCGGCGAGGACGTCGAGAACATCCTGCTGAAGCTGATCCAGGCGGCCGACTACGACGTCAAGAAGGCCGAGACCGGGATCATCTACATCGACGAGGTCGACAAGATCGCGCGCAAGGCGGACAACCCATCGATCACGCGCGACGTCTCCGGCGAGGGCGTCCAGCAGGCGCTCCTGAAGATCCTCGAGGGCACCACCGCCAGCGTGCCCCCGCAGGGCGGACGCAAGCATCCCCACCAGGAGTTCCTGACGATCGACACGACGAACATCCTGTTCATCTGCGGCGGGGCGTTCGCGAACCTCGACCAGGTGATCGAGCGGCGGATCGGCAACAAGGGCGTCGGGTTCGGCGCGACGATCGAGACGAAGGCCCAGAAGGACACGGGCCGCGTCTTCGCCAAGTGCCTGCCCGAGGATCTCGTCAACTACGGCCTGATCCCCGAGTTCATCGGCCGCCTGCCCGTGATGAGCGCCGTCAACCAGCTCACGCGCGAGGACCTCATCTCGATCCTCACCGAGCCGCGCAATGCGCTCACCAAGCAGTTCCAGAAGTTCTTCAACTTCGACGGCATCGAGCTCGTCTTCTCCGAGGACTCGCTGAACTCGATCGCCGACAAGGCGCTCGAGCGCGAGACCGGCGCGCGCGGCCTGCGCTCGATCCTCGAGGAGATCCTGCTCGAGGTCCAGTTCGAGCTGCCCTCACGCCGCGACGTCAAGAAGTGCGTCGTCACCAGGGAGACGGTCGAGAACGGCAACCCGCCGACGCTCGTCACCGAGGCGGTCGACGACGAGGAGACCGAGCAGGAGGCCGCGGCGGGCTAGCCCGTTCGGGGTACACCGCCGGCCATGGCCCTCTCCCGTCGTTTCCGCGCCGTCCCCTGGCTGCTCGTCCTGGCGGCCATCCAGGTCCTGTACGACCACTGGCAGCGCCTCGAGCGCGACGACCGCGCCCGCGTCACCCAGGTCCTGCGCGACTCGCGCGGGCTGCCCCACAGGATGAGCGCGAAGGAGCGCCACGAACTCGTCGAGATCGCGCGGCGCTTCGACCACATCGCACTCGGCCGCGACCTCGCCAGCACGGCCGCGCCGTTCCCGGTCCCGGGGCTCAAGACCAAGAAGCCCAAGTAGATCGCAGGCCGGAGCGGCTCCGCCGTAGACTCACCGGCCCGTGTCCGACCTGACCAGCAAGACCCGCTTCGAGCCGGGCGAGGCCGAGCCCCGGATCATGGAGCGCTGGCTCGCCAGCGGGCTCTTCCATGCCGAGCCGGAGGGCACCGCTGCCGAGAACTACTCGATCGCGATCCCGCCGCCGAACGTCACCGGCGCGCTGCACATGGGCCACGCGCTGAACGGGTCGATCCAGGACGTGCTGATCCGCCACCACCGGATGCGCGACCGGCGCAGCGAGTGGATCCTCGGCACCGACCACGCCGGGATCGCGACGCAGAAGCAGGTCGAGAGGCGCCTCGTCGAGCAGGGCACGACGCGCGAGGCGATCGGCCGTGAGGCCTTCATCGAGCAGGTCTGGAGCTGGCGCCGCGAGTTCGGCGGCACGATCATCGAGCAGTTCAAGCGCCTGGGCGCCTCCTGCGACTACTCGCGCGAGCGCTTCACGCTCGACGAGGGCTACCACCGTGCGGTGACGAAGGTCTTCGTCGACCTGTACGCCGACGGCCTGATCTACCGCGACAACTACATGGTCAACTGGGATCCGGGCAGCCGCTCGGCGATCTCCGACCTGGAGGTCGAGGACCGCGAGGTCACCGACACGCTCTACTCGATCGCCTACCCGCTGGCCGACGGGACCGGCGAGGTCGTCGTCGCGACGGTGCGCCCCGAGACGATGCTCGCCGACACCGCCGTCGCGGTGAACCCCGGCGACGAGCGCTTCGCGCAGCTGATCGGGCGCGCGGTGACCCTGCCGCTCGTCGGCCGCGAGCTGCCGATCATCGGTGACGACTACGTCCGGACGGACTTCGGCACGGGCTGCCTGAAGATCACCCCGGGCCACGACCCCAACGACTTCGAGATCGGGCGCCGGCACGGGCTCGGCGAGATCGGCGTGATCGGCGAGGACGGCTGCATGACGCAGGAGGCGGGCGCCTATGCCGGCCTCTCCGTGGCGGCCGCGCAGGAGGCAGTCGTCGCCGAGCTGCGCGCACAGGGCCTGATCCGCGCCGAGGAGCCCTACACGCACACCGTGCCCTACTCGCACCGCTCCGGCGAGCGCATCGAGCCGCTGATCTCGCTGCAGTGGTTCATGAACATGGACCAGCTCGCGCCGCCGGCGATCGGCGCGGTCACCAGCGGGCGCGTGCGCATCCATCCCGAGAGCCAGTCGCGGCGCTACGTCGACTGGCTGGAGCAGATCCGGCCGTGGTGCATCAGCCGCCAGCTGTGGTGGGGCCACCAGCTGCCGGTCTGGTACCGCGGCGAGGAGACCCACGTCGGGCTGGAGGCGCCCACGGGGGAGGGCTGGACGCGCGACCCCGACGTCCTCGACACGTGGTTCAGCTCGGCGCTGTGGCCGTTCGCCACGCTCGGCTGGCCCGAGGAGACGCCCGAGCTCAGGGCCTTCTACCCGACCGACGTGCTCTCGACGGCGCGCGACATCCTCTTCCTGTGGGTCGCGCGGATGGTGATGATGGGCCTGCGCTTCGCGGGCGACGTGCCGTTCGCCGACGTCTACGTGCACTCGGTCATCCAGGCGCCCGATGGGCGGCGCATGAGCAAGTCGCTGGGCACCGGCATCGACCCGTTGCAGGAGATCGACCGCCACGGGGCCGACGCGGTGCGCTTCGGCCTGCTCGCGATGTCCTCCACGCAGGACGTGCGCTACTCCAGCGAGAAGGTCGAGCAGGGCCAGGCGCTGGCGAACAAGCTCTTCAACGCCTCGCGCTTCGTGCTGCTGAACGTCAGCCCCGACGCGCCGGCCGGGCCGCGCCCGACGACGGTCGAGGACCGCTGGATCCTCTCGCGCCTGCAGCGCGTCGTCGCCGGGACGCAGCGGCGGCTCGACGAGTTCGACTTCGCCAAGGCGGCGCTCGGCCTCTACGACTTCGTCTACGGCGAGCTGTGCGACTGGTACCTGGAGCTCGTCAAGGGCCGCGAGTACGACGCGGACCTCTCAGCGACGCTGCTGCACGTGCTGCGCGAGACGCTCGCGCTCGCCCACCCGTTCATCCCGTTCGTCACCGAGGAGCTGTGGGCCTCGGTCCCGCAGGCCGAGGGCCTGCTGGCGGGCGCCCGCGCCCCCGTCGCAGACGCGGCGCTGATCGACGAGGACGCCGAGCGACGGATCGCAGGCGTGATCGGCGCGGTCACCGCGGTGCGCTCCTGGCGCAGCGAGGCGGGCGCGCCCCCCGGCGCGCGCCTGCCCGCGCGGCTCAGTGTCGAGGGCTACCCGGAGACCGCGCCGCTCGTGGCGCGCCTGGCCCGCCTGGACCTCGAGGCCGGCGCGGCGTCGGCCGAGGAGGCCGCGGCGAGCATCCCGGTCCCGGGTGGCGCAATCGAGCTGCTCCCGTCCGAGGTCGTCGACCCGCAGGCCGAGGCCGCCAAGCGCGACGCGCGCCGGCGGGAGCTGGAGGCGGAGATCGCCCGCGCCGAGGGCAAGCTCGCCGACGCGGGCTTCGTCGCGAAGGCGCCGCCGGCCCTCGTCGACGCCGAGCGCGAGAAGCTCGCGCGCCTGCGCGCCGAGCTCGTGACGCTGTGACGGGCCCCGCGACGATGGCCGGCCAGCTCCCGAGGACCGATCGCGACTGGTCCGTCGCCGACGCCGAGCGCTGGCTGCTGTCGCTCGAGGTCTTCGGCATGAAGTTCGGCCTGGAGCGCATGCGCCGGCTGATGACCGTGCTCGGCAACCCGCAGCAGCGCTTTCGCTCGATCCACGTGGTCGGCTCGAACGGCAAGTCCTCGACGGTGCGGATGATCGCCGCGATCCTCGAGCGCCACGGCGTCGCGACCGGCGCCTACCTCTCACCGCACCTCGTCTCGTTCGCGGAGCGCGTGCAGGTGCGCGGGCACGACATCGACGAGGCCGACTTCGCCGGCGCGGTCGCCCGCGCCGCGCGGGCGACCGGCGCCGTCAACCGCAGCTCGCCCGACGACGAGCCGGTCACGCAGTTCGAGGCGCTGACGGCGGCCGCCTACGACGAGCTCGCGCGCCGGGGCGTGCAGGCCGCGGTGATCGAGGCCGGCCTCGGCGGGCGCTATGACGCGACGAACGTCATCCCGTCCGAAGTCCAGGTGCTCACGAACATCGGCCTCGAGCACACCCGCTGGCTGGGGCCGACGATCGCCGACATCGCTGCCGAGAAGGTCGACGTCGTGCGCCCGCACGGGACGCTCGTGGTCGGCGCCGGGCTGCATCCGGACGCGCTCGCGGTCGCCGCGCAGGTCTGCCAGGAGCGCGGCGCGCGGCTGATCGTCGCGCCGGCCGACCCGGGCGTCGAGGTGCTCGCGCAGGGGCCGTTCCAGCGCCGCAACTTCGCGCTCGCCGCCGCCGCCGCACACGCGTTCCTCGGCGCGCTCGACGCGCGCCGTGTCGCGGCGGCCGCTGCGGCGACGATCGTGCCCGGCCGCTTCGAGGTCGTCGGCGAGCACCCGGTGACCGTGTTCGACGGCGCCCACAACCCCGACGGCATGCGCGCGCTGGCCGAGGCGCTCGAGGGCTTCCTCGACGGGCGCCGGCTGGTCGCCTGTCTGTCCGTGCTGGAGGACAAGGACGCCGCGCAGATGCTCGGCGCGCTGCTGCCGCTCTGCGACGAGGTCGTGCTGACCGCCGCGCGCAACCCGCGCGCGCTCTCGCCCGCCACGCTCGAGTCGCTCACGCGCCAGGTCGCCGGCCGCGGCGAGGACTTCGCGCACGTCGTGCCCAGCCCGCACGCCGCGCTCGCCGCCGCGCGCCGCGCGGCCGGGCCGCAGGGCGTCGCGCTGGCGACCGGCTCGCTGTATCTCATCGCCGATCTGCTGCGCCCCGAGGGCGCCGCGAGGGGGTCGACCCTGTGAACGAGAACGGCCCGTCGGTCATCACGATGGTGATCGCGGTCGCGGTGATCGTGGCGCTCGTGATCCTCGTCTTCTTCGGGATCGGATACCTGTTCGGGCGCGCCTTCCTCTAGGCCTTTCCCCTGCAATCGGAAGGGCATCGGCGTCACGCGGCGAACGGTGCTCTACCCTGCACGCGGATCGATGATGACCACCCCTGCCATATTCGGGATCACGAACAACACCCTGAACACGGTGGCGCAGCTCGTGCTGCTCGGCATCGTGGTCATGTGGCTGGCACTCGTCTGGTACACGTTCGCCGATGCGCGCAGGCGCACCGACGACGGCCTGCTGATCGCCTCGGCGACGCTGGCCGCGATCATCTTCCCCTTCCTGGGCACGATCGTCTACATGATCGTGCGCCCTCCGGAGTACCTGGAGGACGTCAAGGAGCGCGATCTGGAGATGCAGGCGGCCGAGGCGCGGCTGCTCTCCGCCGACTACCAGCTGTGCCCGCACTGCGACGCACCGGCGGGTCGTGACTTCCTGCGCTGCCCGCATTGCATGCGCAAGCTGCGCGACACCTGCGGGACGTGCGCCAAGCCGCTCGATCCCGACTGGCTGCTCTGCCCGTACTGCGAGGCCGAGATCCCCGGCGTGACGCCCGCGCGGCGCCGCCGCCGGCGCGACGAGGACTCCGAGGCGCCGCCCGACGGCGGTTTCGAGGATGATCCCGCTGCGCTGGACGAGTCCGCCGCCGGGGACCACACGCTCGTGGCACACGAGCACGACGACGCGCCCTGGCACGAGGCGCCGCCGTCCACGCAGCACTAGTTCCACAACCTACGGAGACTCCTCATGGACCGGACCCTGATCCTGGTCAAGCCGGATGCGTTCGCGCGCAACCTCACCGGTGAGATCATCGCCCGCTTCGAGCGCAAGGGCCTGCGGCTCGTCGCCCTGAAGCACATGACCGCCTCGCGCGAGCTCGCCGAGCAGCACTACGCCGAGCACGCCGAGCGCCCGTTCTTCGGTGAGCTCGTCGAGTTCATCACCAGCGGCCCGCTCGTCGCGATGGTGCTCGAGGGCCACGAGGCCGTCGTCGCCGCCCGCCAGGTGATCGGCGCCACGAACCCGCTCGAGGCCGCCCCGGGCTCGATCCGCGGAGACTTCGCATTGGAAATCGGGAGCAACATGGTCCACGGGAGCGACGCGCCCGAGTCGGCGGCCCGCGAAGCCGCATTGTTCTTCCCTGAACTGGGCTGAGCCCCCGCCCGGGGTGGCCCCCTTCACCTGGGACGACTCGCTGCTGCTGGTGCTGGCCTCGGCCTCGCCGCAGCGGCGGGCGATCCTGGAGCAGATCGGGGTGGCGTTCGACGTGCGCCCGACGCACGTCGAGGAGCTCGAGGACGGCGAGCCGGGGTTCCTGGCGGCCGAGAACGCCCGTCGCAAGGCTGCGGCCGGCCGCGCGGCCCTGACGGACGCCGAACGGGGCCACAGCGTCGTCCTGGCCTGCGACACGGTCGTGGCGCTCGACGGGTGCGTCTACGGCAAGCCTGCGGATGCCGCGCAGGCCCGCGCGTTCATCGCCGACCTCGCGGGCGCGACCCACGAGGTCCTGGGGGCGCTCGCCGTCGCGCTGCCCGACGGGCGCATCCTGGAGCGCACCGACCGCACGCGCGTGACCTTCGCGCCGCTCGATCCGGGCCAGGTCGCGGAGTACGTCGCGACGGGCGAATGGGAGGGCCGCGCGGGCGGCTATGCCATCCAGCAGCGCGGCGGCGCGCTGATCGAGGGCATCGAGGGCGACTACCTGAACGTCGTCGGCCTGCCCGTCCCGGCGCTGCGAGCGCTCGTGCAAGGCCTCGTGCGCCCGTTTTGAGCAGGCGCCCGCCGCTACACTGGTGCGCGATGCGGCCCCCCGCGCCCGCCCGCCGGGCGCCAGCCGGACGGTGAGCCGCATCACTCGCGTCCTATGGGTGTTTTCAGCTACCTGACCGGCATGGGCGGCCGCGACATGGCCGTCGACTTGGGCACCGCCAACACGCTCGTCTACGTGCGTGGGCGCGGCATCGTCCTGTCCGAGCCGAGCGTCGTCGCGATCGACTCGCGCTCCGGTGAGGTCCACGCCGTGGGGATCGAGGCCAAGCGCATGCTCGGCCGCACCCCCGGCACGATCCAGGCCATCCGCCCGCTGAAGGACGGCGTCATCGCCGACTTCGACGTGACGGAGGAGATGCTCCGCCACTTCATCCAGAAGGTCCACCAGAACCGCTGGGCGCATCCGCGCGTCGTCGTCTGCGTGCCCTCCGGCGTCACGGGCGTCGAGAAGCGCGCGGTCGAGGAGGCGTGCCTGTCGGCCGGCGCGCGCCAGGCCTACCTGATCGAGGAGCCGATGGCCGCCGCGATCGGGGCCGGTCTCCCCGTCGGCGAGCCGACCGGCTCGATGATCGTCGACATCGGCGGCGGCACGAGCGAGGTCGCGGTGATCTCGCTCGGCGGGATCGTCGTCTCGCAGTCGATCCGCATCGGCGGCGACGAGCTCGACGAGGCGATCATCAACTACGCCAAGCGCGAGTACAAGCTGCTCATCGGTCAACAGACCGCCGAGGAGGTCAAGCTCGAGATCGGCTCGGCCCACCCGATGGAGGACGAGCTCCAGGCCGAGATCCGCGGCCGCGACATGGTCAGCGGCCTGCCGAAGACCGTCGTCCTGACGAGCGAGGAGATCCGCCAGGCGCTCGAGGAGCCGCTCGCGCAGATCATCGATGCCGTCAAGGAGACGCTGGACCGGACCCCTCCGGAGCTCGCATCCGACATCATGGATCGCGGCATCATGCTCGCCGGCGGCGGATCACTCCTGCAGGGGCTCGATGAGCGCCTGCGCGAGGAGACCCAGATGCCCGCGCACCTGGCGGAATCCCCGCTGACCTGCGTGGCCGTCGGATCCGGTCGCTCGCTCGAGGAGTTCGAGGTCATCCATCGCGCCAACCGCACCACGAGGAATCGCCGCCGGCGCTACTAGCCGCCGAGCGCGAACCCGTCACCATGCCCCTTCCAGAGAGCTTCACGTGTACGACAAGTCGGTTCGCCGGCGCCGGGTAGCCCTCGCGCTCCTCGTCGCCTGCTCGCTGCTCCTGCTCACCGCGTACTTCGGTGAGTCGCAGGGCGGCGGGCTCCACAGCGTCCAGCGCGGCGTGCTGCAGGTCGTCACTCCGATCCAGGAGGGCGCCAGCCGCGCGCTCAAGCCCGTGCGCGACCTCTTCGGCTGGTTCGGCGACACGATCAACGCCAAGAGCGAGGTCGCGGGCCTCAAGAAGCAGAACGCGGTGCTGCGTCGCGACGCGATCGCCGGCAGCGACGCCGTGCGCATGAACGCCGAGCTGCAGAAGCTCGTCGGCCTCGACCAGAGCGCCGGCCTGCAGGGCACGAGGCCGGTCGCGGCGCGGGTCATCGGCGGCTCGCCGACGATCTGGAACTCGACGATCAGCATCGACGTCGGCACCGGCGACGGCGTCCGCGTCGGGCAGCCGGCGATCACCGGCGACGGGCTCGTCGGCGAGGTCACCTTCGCCGCCTCGGACTCCGCCGTGGTCACGCTCATCACCGACAGCTCGAGCGCCGTGCCCGCGCGCATCAGCAGGACCGGGGCACCCGGCATCGTGCAGACCGGCCCGGGCGGCCCGAGCGACCTGCGCTTCAACTGGCCCGCGGGCACCGGGCGCATCGACAGGGGCATGGCGATCGTCACGGCCGGGACGACCTCGAGCTCGGACAAGTACGAGTCGCTCTACCCGCCGGGCATCCCGGTCGGCGTCGTCACGCGCGTCGACGACGCGGGCACCGACACCCAGCAGGTGCATGTCGATCCCTACGCCGACATGCAGCGCCTGGAGTTCGTCCAGGTCCTGACCCGGCGCGTCAACGGGAATCGCGGATGACCGCCGACGTGCGCTCACTGACCTGGCGCCTGGCCGTGCTCGGCATCGTCACCGTGCTCGTGCAGATCGCCGCGATCTCGCAGCTGAAGCTGCTCGGCGCCAACGCGGACCTCACGCCGCTCGTCGTGGCCGCGGCGGGCCTGCTGGCCGGCTCGCTGCCGGGCGCCGCGTTCGGCTTCGCCGTCGGGCTGTTCCTCGACCTGGCGCTCGTGCAGACGGTCGGCATGTCCTCCCTGATCTTCCTGACGGTCGGCTACGGCGCCGGGCGCCTGCGCGAGCTGCGCGATCCGCAGGGTGCGGTCGTCCCGATCGTCGTCGGGGTCCTGGCGACCGTCGTGGCCCAGCTCGGCTTCGCGCTGATGCAGTTCCTGCTGGGCAAGGACGTCCCGATGGACATCGACCTCATCTGGCAGATCGTCCTGACGGTCGGGATCAACGCCGTGATCGCCTTCCCGGTCTACTCGCTCGTGCGCCGCTGGCTGCTGCCCGCGCTGCCCGAGGACCCGCGCCGGCGCCGCCGGCGCGCCTACACGACGGGCGGCCTCTCGCCGCTGAGCCGCGCATGATCGAGCCCGCAGGCAGCCCCGGCCGCTCAGGCACCCCGACGACGCCGCAGCTCGCGCTGCGTGTGGCGATCCTCGGCGGGATCGCCTTCGCGCTGTTCGCGATCGTCTTCCTGCGCCTGTGGTTCCTCGAGGTGCTCTCCGGTGATCAGTACCGCCAGCAGGCGCTCGACAACCGCGTGCGCATGGTCGCGGTGCCCGCACCGCGCGGCTCGATCCTCGACCGCAGCGGGACGGCGATCGTCGAGAACCGCCCGGCGACCGTGATCCAGCTCGACCCGCGCCGCCTGCCGGCCGGCGAGCGCGACGCGGCGGCCGCGTGGGGCCAGCAGATGAGCCTGCGCGCGCTGAAGCCCAAGGGGCAGCGCGGTAGGCCGATCCCCATCCCCGCCCCGACGACGCCGGAGCTGCGGGTGCGCTTCGCGCGGCTGGCGAACGCGCTCGGCGTTGCCCCCGCGCGCATCCAGGAGAGGGTCATCCAGCAGCTGGCGGTCCTGCCATACGCCAACGTGCGCGTGAAGGTCGACGTGCCGGCGACGGTCCGCAACTATCTGCTCGAGCGCCAGCGCGACTTCCCGGGCATCGCCGTCGAGCGCGTCTACCTGCGGCGCTACCCGCTCGGCTCGACCGCGGCGCAGCTGCTCGGCACCGTCGGGCAGATCAGCCCGGCGCAGCTCGGCACGCAGGCCTTCCGCGGCGTCCACCAGGGCGCGATCGTCGGGCAGGGAGGGCTCGAGCACGCCTACGACCGTTACCTGCGCGGGACCGACGGCGTGCAGACGATCACCGTCGACGCCTCAGGGCGCGCCAAGAGCTCGCGGCTCGCGCGCCAGCCGCACTCGGGCGACCAGCTGCGCACGTCGCTGGACCTCGACCTGCAGAAGACCGGGCAGACGGCGATGGCGAACGTCATCGCCTCGGGCACCGGGACGGCCGGCGCGTTCGTCGCCATGGATCCGCGCAACGGCCGCGTGCTCGCGATGGGTTCGTTCCCGACCTTCGACCCCAACGTCCTCGCGCGGCCGATCACGCAGGCGAAGTACAACGCGATCTTCGGCCCCAAGGCGGGCGCGCCGGACTTCAACCGCGCGATCGCCGGCGCCTACCCGACCGGCTCGACGTTCAAGCCGATCACGGCGATCGCCGCGCTGCAGAAGGGGATCATCACGCCTGACACGCCGGTCGACGACCCGGGCGTGTTCGTCGCCGGGACGCAGAAGTTCTACAACGCCGGCAAGGTGCCCAACGGGGTCGTGAACCTGCGCCGCGCGATCCAGATCTCCTCGGACGTCTTCTTCTACCGGCTGGGCAGCGAGGCCAACCCGCTCGGCCCCGTGATCCAGAGCTGGGCGCGCAAGCTCGGCCTCGACCACCCGACCGGCATCGACATCCCCGGCGAGGCCGGCGGGACGATCCCCGACCGGGCCTGGCGCGCGCGCCAGAACGCCAAGGAGGTCGCCTACGAGCACCAGCACCACACCCAGTGCCCACCGAACTGCCTGTTCTCCGACAAGCGCCCCTGGTCGGTCGGCGACAACATCCAGCTCGCGGTCGGCCAGGGCGACGTGCAGGCCACCCCGCTGCAGATGGCGACCGCCTACGCGACGCTCGAGAACGGCGGCACGGTCGTGCGCCCGCACCTGGGCCTGTCGGTCGAGGACGACACCGGCAGCCCGCTGCAGCAGATCGACACCCCGCCGGCGCGCCACGTCACGATGAACCAGGGCGACCGCCAGGCGATCCTCGACGGGCTGCACATGGCGACGATGGCCGACGGCACCTCGGCCGACGTCTTCCAGGGCTGGAACCAGAGCGCCTACCCCGTGTTCGGCAAGACGGGCACCGCCCAGCGCCCGCCGCGGCCCGACCAGTCCTGGTACGTCGCGTTCGTGCCCGACAAGACGCGCCCGGTCGTCATCGCCACGACCGTCGAGGACGGCGGCTGGGGCGCGCAGGCGGCGGCGCCGATCACCTGCCTGATGCTCAAGAGCTGGTACCACCAGAAGGCCGCCTGCAGCCCCGGCAGGTCGAAGACCAAGTGAGCACGCGCACCGCCATCCAGCCGGGAGCCGGCGAGACGGTCGCCCTGCCGCGCAGCGGCGGGCTGAACCTGCCGTTCGACCCGGTGCTGCTGCTCGCGACGCTGGGCCTGATCGCCTGCTCGCTGATCACCGTCGCCGACGCGACCGCCGACGACATCGCCGGCAACCCGCACTACTTCGTGACCCGCCAGGCGATCTACTTCGCCGTCGGCGCGGCGGCCGCGGCGCTGCTCTGGCGCCTGGACTACTCACGCCTGCGCGAGCTCAAGTATGCGACCTACGGCTTCCTGATCGCCTCGATCGTCGCCGTCATGGCGCTCGGCTCGGTCGCGCGCGGATCGCGCCGCGCGATCGACTTCCCCTTCTTCTCCTTCCAGGCCTCCGAGCTCGGGAAGGTCCTGCTCGTCGTGTCGCTGGCGGCCTTCATGGTCGACGCGTCGCGGCGGCTCGCCGACCGGCGGACGACCTCCCGGATGCTGCTCCTCGGCCTGGTTCCCGCGGCGCTCGTGATGTTGCAGCCGGACCTCGGCTCGGCGCTCGTCTTCATCGCGATCACGCTCACCATCCTGTTCGTTGCCGGCGCGCCGTGGCAGCACTTCGCCGCGCTCGGCGCGCTCGCCTGTGTGGCGGTCACGCTCGGCCTCGTCGTGCTGCCGGCCGCCGGCGTCAGCATCCTGCACGGCTATCAGAAGGACCGCCTGACGGCGTTCCTCCATCCTTCGAAGACCGCCGACAAGGCGGGCTACCAGCAGAACCAGTCGCGCATCGCCATCGGCTCCGGTGAGAAGACCGGCCGAGGAGATCACGCGACGCAGACGAAGTACAACTTCCTCCCCGAGCACCACACCGATTTCGTGTTCGCCGTCGTCGGCGAACGGTGGGGCTTCGCGGGAGCCGCACTCGTCCTCTCCCTCTATGCGCTGCTCATCTGGCGCTGCCTGCGCATCCTCACGCTCTCGAAGAACCTCTACGGCGCACTCGTCGCGGGCGGCATCGTCGCGATGCTGCTCTTCCAGGTCTTCGTGAACGTCGGGATGACCATCGGGATCATGCCGATCACCGGCATCCCGCTGCCCCTCATGAGCTATGGCGGCTCGTCGATCATCGCGACGATGCTGGCCATCGGGCTCCTGCAGTCGATCTATGCACAGGGGCGTGCCGCAGCCGCGGGCAAGGGACGGGTGCTCACATTCTGAATCGGAAGCGAGTGACGCACCAGTGAAAAAGCAAGTGCACGTCAGCGTGGACCCCTGGGAGACCAGGGTCGCGCTGCTCGAACAGGCCGGCACACCGGCCCCCAAGGGCGGCGCGCGCGCCGCCCGCAGGAAGGACCCGAGCGCGGGCTACCGCGTCGCCGAGCTGTACATCGAGCGGCGCGGAAGCCGCTCGATCGTCGGCAACATCTACCTCGGGCGCGTCGACAACGTGCTCGACGGCCTCGAGGCGGCGTTCGTCGACATCGGGCTGGAGAAGAACGGCTTCCTGCACATCGACGAGATCGTCCTGCCCGGGGTCGAGATCCCGCGGCGCGGGCGCGGCCAGGAGGGCGGCAAGCGCATCAGCGACATCCTCAAGCCCGGCCAGGAGATCGTCGTGCAGGTCGTCAAGGACCCGCTGAAGACCAAGGGCGCGCGGCTGTCGATGGACCTGACGATCGCGGGCCGCTACATGGTCTACACGCCGACCGGCGAGGGCATCGGGGTCTCCAAGCGCCTGGAGGACAAGGAGCGCGAGCGCCTGCGCCGCGCCGTCAAGGGCCTTGAGCTCAAGGGCGGGGGCGCGATCGTGCGCACCGCCGCGCACGGCGCCCGGCGCGAGGACTTCGAGCGCGAGCTGCCCTACCTGTTCAAGCTGCACGAGGTGCTGCAGGGGCGCGTCGCCCGGCAGTCGGCGCCGTCGCTCGTCTTCCAGGACGCGGACCTCTCGGTGCGCGTCGTGCGCGACATCTTCAGCGCGGACTTCGAGCGCGCGGTCGTCGACGACGAGAAGCAGTACCAGCGGCTCGTCTCGTTCTTCACGCGCACCGCGCCCGAGCTCGTCGACCGCGTCGAGCTGTGGGAGGGCTCCAAGCCGCTGTTCGAGGAGACCGGCGTCGAGGAGGTCATCGACGGCCTGATCTCGCGCCGCGTCGACCTGCCCAGCGGCGGCTACCTGATGGTCGACTACGGCGAGGCGCTCACCGTCTTCGACGTGAACTCCGGGTCGTTCGTCGGGCGCGGCAAGCAGGCGCGCCTGGAGGACACGATCACGAAGACGAACCTCGAAGCCGCCGAGGAGGTCGTCCGCCAGCTGCGGCTGCGCGACATCGGCGGCATCATCGTCATCGACTTCATCGACATGGCCAAGGCGCGCAACCGCGACGCCGTCATGAAGGTGCTGCGCGGGGCGCTGGACCAGGACCGCACGAAGACGTTCACCGCCGAGATCTCCAAGCTCGGGCTCGTCGAGATGACGCGCCAGAACGTCACCGAGGGCGTGCGCGAGATCATCTCCCGCACCTGCCCGACCTGCGACGGCGACGGCGTCGTCCTCAGCGAGGAGACCGTCGCGATCGAGCTCGATCGCAAGCTGCGAGAGCTCGCGGCCCGTGCGCCGCGCGGGGTGGAGGCGTTCCTCGTCCAGGTGCACCCGCTCGTGAGCATGGAGTTCACGGGCCTGGGCGCGCGCATGCTGCACGAGCTCGAGGCGGCGACCGGCAAGGTCTTCCACTTCGAGGGCTCGGACAGCCTGTCGCTCGACCACTTCGCCGTGACCATGGAGGGGACGGTCGAGGAGGTGCGCGAGCGCGCGGTGCCCTTCCAGGAGGGCGAGGAGGTGCTCGTCACGATCGTCGAGCCGCACATGTACAACGTGGACGACGCGGTCGCCAAGATCGACGGCTACGTCGTCTCGGTCACCGGCGGCGGGCGGTTCATCGGCGACAAGCGCCTCGTGCGCATCGAGGAGGCCGGCCGCAACTCGGCGCGCGCCACCCTCGTCGGCGGCCCCGGGCCGCAGCCGAAGGCGCAGAGCACCCGCCCGGGGCGCTCGCAGGCGGTCTCGGACGGCGCCTCCGCGGCGGGCGAGACCACCGGGAACGGCGATGCCCTAGAATCGAAGCCTCGGCGCCGCGGCCGCAGAGGCGGACGGCGCCGTTCCGCTGCCACGGCGGAGGCCGCTCCCGCGGCCGAGAACCCCACCGAGTAGGAAACACTCATGTACGCGATCGTCAAGACCGGCGGAAAGCAATACCGCGTCGAGAAGGGCCAGACCCTGCTCGTCGAGCGCCTGCCCGAGGACGAGGGCGCGACCGTCGCGCTCGAGCCGCTCCTCTTCCGCTCGGACGACACCGTCTTCGACGCCGACGGCCTCGCCAAGGTCAAGGTCGACGCGAAGATCGTCGAGCACCTCCGCGGACCCAAGATCCGCGTGTTCAAGTTCAAGCCCAAGAGCGGCTACAAGCGCACGGCGGGCCACCGCCAGGAGCTAACCCGCATCGAGGTCACCGACATCAAGCAGCTCTCGCGCAAGCCGGCGGCCGAGACGGCCGACGCGCCCGCCGAGGAGCCCGCCGCAGAGACGAAGGAGTAGCAGCGACCGATGGCACACAAGAAGGGGCTCGGCTCCTCCCGCAACGGCCGCGACTCGAACGCCAAGCGCCTCGGCGTCAAGACGTTCGCCGGCCAGAGCGTCACCGGCGGCGAGATCATCGTCCGCCAGCGCGGCACGGTCTTTCGTCCTGGCGACGGCGTCGGCATGGGCCGCGACCACACGATCTTCGCCACCAGCCCGGGGCTCGTCGAGTTCACGCGCGGCCGCCGCGGCCGGATCGTGAACGTCGTCGCCCCCGACGCCGAGTAGAACCATCCGATGAGCGCGCGCACCGCGATGCGCGTCGTGGGGGCCGGTCGCCTGGCGATCGGCCTCGGGATGGTCGCTGCGCCCGTCGCGCTCGGGAAGCCGTGGGTCGGCGAGGCCGCCGATCTGCCCGGCGGCCAGGTGGTGGTGCGCTCGCTCGGCGCCCGCGAGGTGCTGCTGGGCTTCATGGCGGTGCATGTCGCGGGCGCCCGGGATCCGCTGATCGCCGCGCGCTGGTCGGCGGCGATCGCCGTCTGCGACCTCGTCGACGGCGTCGCGACCGGCGCCGCGCGCGATGACGCCGGCCCGAAGGCCGACGCGGTGATCGCGATCGCGCTCGGGACAGCCGTCGCCGGGTGGGGGATCGCCCGGCGCCTGCGCGCCGCCTGACAGCGGCGCTCAGACCGACTGCTGCGTCGGGCGCACGAGGATCTCGTTGACGTCGACATGCGGCGGCTGCGAGACGGCGTACATCACGGCGTTCGCGATGTCCTGCGCCACGAGCGCGGCCTGCGGGCGGTTGTCGAAGAACGGCGTGTCGACCGCCCCCGGCTCGATCAGCGTGACGCGCACGCCGGAGCCGGCGAGCTCGGCGCGCAGCGACTGCCCCATGCCGGTGACGGCCCACTTCGTGCTCGAGTAGAGGCTGCCGGGCATCGCGACGCGCCCGGCGACCGAGCCCGTCAGCAGCATGTGCCCCGTGGTCTCCTTCACCGCGTCGATCGTCGCGCGGATCGTGTAGGCGCAGCCCAGGACGTTCGTCAGGACCATCTCGCGCCAGTGTTCGTCGGTGTCGCCTTCGGCCCTGGTGAAGCTGCGCTTCGCGCCGAAGCCGGCGTTGGCGAACACGACGTCGATCCGCCCGAAGCGCGCGAGCGCCGCGGCGGCCATCGCCTCGGTGTCGGCCGGGCTCGTGACGTCGGTGACGACGGCGAGTGCGGCATCCGGGCCGCCGCACTCCTCTGCCAGCGCTGTGAGCTTGTCCTGCGAGCGCGCCGCGAGGACGAGCCGGTAGCCGGCCTGCGCGGCCGCGTGCGCGGTCGCCGCGCCGATGCCGGACGAGGCGCCGGTGATGAGGAAGACCTTGTCGGCCATCGTGGTGCTCCTGTCGTCGGTGCTGCGAGGATGGGATGGGCGGGCGCCCCGTGCGCCCGCGGGATACATGCTCTACGACAAGGCTCGCATCTTCGTTCAAGGCGGCCGCGGTGGGGACGGCTGCATGTCGTTCCGCCGCGAGGCGCACGTGCCCCATGGCGGCCCCGACGGCGGGGACGGCGGCCACGGCGGCAACGTCGTGCTGCTCTGCGACGACTCCCAGCGGGACCTGCAGAGCTTCAAGCGCCGCGCGCACTACAAGGCCGAGCGCGGGCGCCACGGTGAGGGCGCGCTCAAGCAGGGCCCCGCGGGCCCCGACCTCGTCGTCCATGTCCCGCCCGGCACGGTCGTGCGGCTGCCCGACGGGACGCTGCACGATCTCGTCATCCCCGGCCAGCAGGCGGTCGTCGCCCGCGGCGGCACCGGCGGGCGCGGCAACGCGCGCTTCAAGAGCCCTAC
>Ga0208851_1000276_pt1 | contig 23710 bp, 23 predicted proteins | sample NGESurshal092012_FD_184481 | JGI IMG/M metagenome (GOLD analysis project Ga0208851, IMG submission 184481) | Arctic peat soil microbial communities from Barrow, Alaska - NGEE Surface sample 415-2 shallow-092012 (SPAdes) | ecosystem: Environmental > Terrestrial > Soil > Wetlands > Peat ... | reverse complement strand
GCCGAGCCAGGCATGGACCTCGGGGCTTTGCCGGTGCACGAGCAGGGCCTGCGCATCCTTGTTACCGAGCAGGAACTCGAGCGCACGGTACTGGGCCGACTGGAACCCGCTCGCAGGCCCGAGCACCGACCGAAACTCGAGGTATTCCGAGGGGGTCAGGGTCTCGAGTACGCTCCACTGCTCGAACAGCATCCGCTGGACCTGCCCCACGCGCGCGAGAATCTTGAACGCCGGCTCGAGCCGATCCTCGCGCATCAGGGCACGCGCCGCGGTCAGCTCGTGGAGGAGCAGCTTCATCCAGAGCTCGGACGTCTGGTGCTGGATGATGAAGAGCAGCTCGTCGTGGTGCTCGGGCTGGCTCCGGGTCTGCTGCGCCGAGAGGAGCAGATCGAGCCGCAAGTAGTCGCCGTACGTGGTCTTTCCGGCGAGGTCGAGCTTCAGCCCGGGGTCCGGGGTCCGGATGTTGGCCATGCGATCAGGGTGCGCCCAGGGGTTGCGCCGGGCACCTCCCCGAGGAATGACACGTCCCATGGACGCGCGCGAGTTCGGGGGGGGTCTCGCCTGGAAGGACCGTGCCCGGGCCGCGCTCGCCACCTCGCGCCGACGGCTGCTCGACCTGTTGTGGCCCCTCCCAGAAGAGGTGCTGACTGCGCAGCACTCCCCCCTGATGTCCCCGGCGGTCTGGGACCTCGCGCACGTCGCGAATTTCGAGGAGCAGTGGCTGCTCCGCGCCCTCGGCGAGGAGGGAGTCGCCGGCGTCGAGACGGATCGGCTGTACGACGCGTTCCGGACCCCGCGGCCGATCCGGGGGAAGCTCCCGCTGCTCGGGCTGAAGGAAGCGCTCGCCTATGCCGAGCAGGTGCGTGCCCGCGTGCTCCGGGTGCTGGATGGGCTGGACGAGGACACCGTCCTGCGGATCGGTGCGCTGGTGGATCGCGGATTCGTGTACGGAATGGTGGCCCAGCACGAGCATCAGCACATCGAGACGCTCGTCGCGACGTTGCAGCTGGTGACCACCACGGCGATCGCGCCGTTCCCCGCGGCGACCGTCCGGCTCGCGGACCGGCCGTCCGGGCCGCGCGAGGTGCAGGTCCCGGGTGGTGTCTTCGGAATGGGGACCGACAGAGCATGGGCCTACGACAACGAGCGTCCCCGCCACAGCGTGGACGTGCCCGCGTTTCACATCGACCGCCATCCGGTCACCAACGAGGAGTTCTCGGCCTTCATCGAGGATGGGGGGTACCGGCGGGGGGAGCTGTGGGACGAGGCGGGCTGGCAGTTCCGGACCGCGGAGAAGCTCGAGCACCCGCTGTTCTGGCGACACGCGGGCGGCGGCTGGGAGCGGCGCCGCTTCGGAGTCTGGGAGCCGCTGCCTGCCCGCGAGCCCGTCTGTCACGTCTGCTGGTACGAGGCGGGCGCGTACGCGCGCTGGGCAGGGCGGCGCCTGCCGACCGAGGCCGAGTGGGAGAAGGCAGCGTCCAGCGCACCCGACGGTGTCGAGCGGCGTTTCCCCTGGGGCGACGCGCCGCCCGGTGCCGACCGGGCCAATCTCTGGCCCGTGTCCGGACAGCCCGGCCCGGTGGGGTGTTTCCCTGCTGGGGCCAGCGCGTGCGGCGCCGAGCAGCTGGTGGGGGACGTCTGGGAGTGGACTGCGTCCGATTTCGTTCCCTACCCGGGGTTCCGCGCCTTTCCCTACGCAGAGTATTCGGCGGTGTTCTTCGGCCCTGAATACAAGGTCCTGCGTGGCGGGTCGTGGGCGGTGGCGCCCGAGGCGGCGAGGAACACCTTCCGAAACTGGGATTACCCCATTCGCCGGCAGATCTTTGCCGGCTTTCGCTGCGCTCGAGACGCCTGAGCGCGCCCACGAGGTCTGGAGCCGGCATGGACGTCCATCGTCTCGAACATGACTGGCGTCCGCACCCGCGGGTGACCTGGGACGTGCTGCTCGGCCCGCACGACCTCCGGCGATCGCTCGAGCACGACGTGCGGCAAGGCCTCGGCCGCCGCCCACGCGAGCTCCCGCCCAAGTACTTCTATGATGCGCATGGCTCGCGCCTCTTCGAGGCCATCACCCGGCTCCCCGAGTACTACCCCACCCGGCGGGAGCGGGAGATCCTCGCGGCGCGGGCTCCGGAGATCGCCGCCCGGACGGGCGCAGAGACGCTGATCGAGCTGGGGAGCGGGACCTCGGACAAGACGCGGCTTCTCCTCGACGCCCTCGCGGGCGGCGGCTCGCTCCGCCGGTTCGTCCCCTTCGACGTCGACGCGGTGACCTTGCGGAGCTCGACGTTGCGGATCGCTGCGGAATACCCCGCGCTCTCCGTGCACGCGGTGGTCGGCGACTTCGAGCGCCACGTCCCGCGGCTCCCGGAGAGGGGTCGGCGCCTGATCGCCTTCCTGGGGGGAACCATCGGCAACCTGGCGCCGCCAGCGCGCGCCCGCTTCCTCGCCGAGATCGCCAGGGAGCTCGGCCCGGATGACGCGTTCCTGCTCGGCACGGATCTGGTGAAGGACATCCCGCGCCTCGAGGCGGCGTACAACGACAGCGAAGGCGTGACCGCCGAGTTCAATCGAAACGTGCTCTCGGTCCTCAATACCGAGCTCGATGCAGACTTCGAGCTCGACCGATTCGAGCACCTGGCCCGCTACGACGCCCGCCAGGGGTGGATCGAGATGCTCCTGCGCTCGACGCAGGCGCAGACGGTGACAGTGCAGGACCTGGCGCTCCGGGTGGACTTCGGCCCGGGCGAGCTGCTCCGCACCGAGATCAGCGCGAAGTTCACCCCTGCGCAGATCGACCGGGAGATCGAGGCGGCGGGGATGCGCACCGAAGTCCGCTGGACCGACCGCGCCGGAGACTTTGCGGTGACGCTCGCGGTCGGGGGGTGACGCGTCCCTCAGCCGCCGCTCGCGGGGTCAGTCCCAGCACGGCAGATCCGCTCGATCGCATCGAGCGTCGCCGGAGATGCGCCACGGAGCGAGGCGCAGAGCAGCGTGTCCGAACCGAGCGCGGTGGCCGACAAGAAGACCTCCTGGTCGGGTCCCCCGTCACCCGGCTCGCTCACCACCATCCGGATTGCGACGAACTCCCGCTCGTCGATGGACTGGGTGCGCCGCACGCGCCAGCGCCGGAGCCCCTCGGTGAAGCCGCTGCGCAGGGTCTCCGGCGTGGGCATCCCGACGCCGCTGCGGATCTCGGCACGGAGCACCACGTGACCCGGTGACTCCGAGACCCTGAGCGTGCCATCGCCGCCGGTCACCACCGACCAGCCAGACGGAACCTGGAGGAGTCCCGACGGGCGGGTGCCCGCGACACCACCGTCCTCGCGAACGGTGACCGGGTGCGGGGTGCGCGTGCAGCCGCCAAGCGCTCCGGCGAGCACCGCGCAGCAGATCAGCGCCCCGCGGCGACCCGGCACCCGTTCACCGCTTCGGTAGCTCTGGGGGGGCTGCGGCCGAGAGGGAGGTCGGGGTGGACGCAGTCTTCCCCGCACTCTCCATCTTGCACGAGCCCTCGAACATCACGCCCTTGTCGACGCTGAGGGAAGGCGTCTCCAAATTCCCCTTCACCCGACCAGGGGTATGGAGCTCGATGTGCTGCGTCGCGCGGATGTTGCCCTCCACCAGCCCGTTCACGATGACCGTGCCGGCGTTGATCTCCGCGTTCACCCGCGCCCCCTCGCCGATGACCAAGGTGTCCTTGGTGAAGATCTGCCCGGAGAACTTCCCGTCGATCCGGACCTGACCTTCGAAGGTGAGCTTCCCGTCGAACTCGCTTCCCTTGCCGAGCAGCGTGTGCACGTCTCCACCGCGAACCACCACGTTCTCCTCCTCGCGCTTCAGCACCGCCATCGGGTTCCTCATCCTTGTCCTGGAGGCGAAGCCCGGGATGACGCTCGAGCGACGAGCGGCGGCGGGCTCCCTGAGCGCCGCGGCCTCAGCGCCGCAGCAATGCGAGAATACGCTCCAGGTCCTCGTACGAGAAGAAGTCGATCTCCAGCGTGCCCTTCCCGCCTCGATCCTCGAGTCGCACCTTCGTCCCCAGGCGGCGCTGAAGGTCCTCCACCACCGCGCGGGCGGCGGTGCTCCCGGCCGGCCGGCGCGAAGGTGACTCTTGCGCGGTGCGCGCAGTTCGAACCAGGCGCTCGGTCTCCCGTACCGAGAGCTGCTCGCGCACGATCCTCTGCGCTGCGGTCACGATCTCCGGCCCCGCGCCCATGCCGAGCAGCGCGCGCGCGTGGCCCATGCCCAGTGCTCCCGACGCGAGCAGCTCCTTCACGCCGTCCGGCAGCTGCAGGAGGCGGAGCGCGTTGGCGACGCTGGTTCGATCTCGTCCGACGCGCTCACCGACCTGCTCTTGAGTCAGCCCGAACTCCTGGATGAGCCGGCGGTATCCCTCGGCTTCCTCGAGCGGGTTCAGGTCGGTCCGCTGGAGGTTCTCGACCAGGGCCAGCTCGAAGGCCTCGGCCGCGGTGACGTCGCGGACGACGGCGGGCACCTCGTGCAGCCCGGCGAGCTGGGCGGCCCGCCAACGGCGTTCCCCGGCGATGAGCCGATAGTCCGCCCCGTCGCGACGAACGAGGATGGGCTGGATGACGCCCTGGGTGCCGATTGACTCAGCCAGCTCCCGGAGTTTCGCGTCATCGAACGTCTTCCGTGGCTGGGTGGGGTCTCGGAGGATGCGTTCGACTGCGATCCGGACGATGCCCCCAGTCGGCGGCAGGTCACCCTGGACCGGAACGGAGGCCTGGGGAATCAGGGCCGAGAGTCCCCGGCCCAGCGCGCGCTTCGGGCTTCGGTCGGAGGGGCTCGAGGGCATGGAGGGCGCGGTCATCAGGCGGCCCGCCGATCGGTCGGACCCTGGTCGCGCCGCAGAATCTCATGGCCGAGGGCCAGGTAGCTTTCGCAGCCCTTCGATTTGATGTCGTAGAGGAGGATGGGTTTGCCGAAGCTGGGGCACTCGGACAGCCGGACGTTTCGAGGCACGACGGCCTCGAACACGAGGTCCTTGAAGTACCCGCGGACGTCGCTGGCCACCTGATGGGCGATGTTGGCCCGCCCATCGAACATGGTCAGGAGGATGCCTTCCGTGGCGAGTGCCGGGTTGAGGCCGCGGCGAACCAGCTCGACGGTTTGCATGAGCTGCGAGAGCCCTTCCAGCGCGTAGTACTCGCACTGGAGCGGGATGAGGACCGAGTCGGCGGCAGTGAGCGCGTTGAGGGTGAGCAGGCCCAGGGACGGGGGGCAGTCGATGATGATGTAGTCGTACTCGGCTACCAGCGGAGCGAGGGCCTCTCGGAGCCGGTATTCGCGGCGAGGGAGGCCCACGAGCTCGATCTCGGCGCCGGTCAGGTCCGGCGTCGACGGAACGACCTGGAGGTACCGGAGCTCGGTTCCGTGGACCAGCTCGGCCATCGGGCGCGCCCCGAGCAGGGCGTCGTACACGGTGCCGGTCAGCGTCTCGCGCTTCACCCCGAGTCCGCTTCCGGCGTTCCCCTGAGGGTCCATGTCCACCAGCAACACCTTCCGCTCGGCCGAGGCCAGGCTGGCGGAGAGGTTGATGGCCGTGGTCGTCTTTCCGACCCCGCCTTTCTGGTTGGAGATGCAGATGACACGTCCCACGGACCCCTCCGGCGCGTTCAGTGCGACTGGATGCAGGGCGTAGCATGGTCGGATGACAGGGCAACTTCGAGCCTGTCAGGACGCTCGCTTCCCACAAGGCGGCGACGTTCCACGTGGAACACGCTCGCATCGGCCTCTGCGGCGTACGCGAATTCGCGCCATCGTGACGTCCCGGCGTCCAAGTGGCCCAACGAGGTGTCTGACACCTCGCCAGGGCGGTTCACCTCTTGGGGTTGGCTGCCGAAGGGAGGCGTCAGCCCAGGAGCAGGGTGACGAATCGAGGTCTCCGAATCAAAGTGTCTGACACCTCGTGCAGTGCAGGAGACACCTCGTGCAGCAGGGCGCCTCACAGGCCCGCCACCTGCCCACGGAGAGCGCCGCATGCTCCGGCCGCAGTCGAATTTTCGGCTGTCAACAGGGTCGCTGGCATTTTGGTCGAAGGCGTGGCAGAGCATTCGGCGCTGAGGGGGCGGCGCTCTCGTAGGGCGCGAGCAAGCGGACGGTCGATCGATTGCCACCTCTGCCGCGACCTGCAGCACCTCTCTGAGGGGCTCGGTCCCCCCTCTGTGGGAGACCTGGGGAAAACATCGTGCCAGCGGCTTCCCTGATTGATTCCGGGAGCTTGGAGGCAGCGGGTTTCGCCGTGCCTGTGGAGAAACCAGCGATTTCTGGAATGCTAGTGCAGGGGGCCCGGGCGCTCGGGTGTCCTCTGACCCAACCCCAGGCAGACGCGCTGTCGTGGCTGGCGGGTGAGCTGAGTCGGTGGAGCTCCCGCATCAACCTCACAGCCATCCTCGATCCGAACGAGGTAGCGGACAAGCACATTCTCGACTCCCTCGCTGTGCTTCGAGCCCTCCCTCCAGGAGCATGCTCGGTGCTCGACGCGGGGTCCGGAGCGGGGTTCCCCGGGCTTCCGATGGCCGTCGCCCGAGAGGACCTAGGCATGACCTTGGTCGACTCTGTTGCGAAGAAGGTCGGGTTCCTCAAGCACGCGATCGCCCAGCTGGGCCTCGCCCCACGCGTCCGCGCGATTCACCTGACGTTGCGGGGAAATCCGGCATCGGAAGGCCTCGCGACTTTCGATGTTGCGGTCTCCCGGGCTCTGAGTGACTCCGCGCGCTGGGCCGCCCTCGCCCGCCCGTACCTCCGGGAGGGCGGCGCCCTCGTCGTGATGGCAGGGACCAGCGCCCCCGCGACAGCGCTGCCCGGGTGGACGGGCCCCACGACCGACCGCTTTCAGCTGCCTCTGAGCGGGGACGGCCGGACCCTGCTGACGTATCGGAAGACCCACGCGTAGACCGCGGGGCCCAGCGGATGCGCGTTCTCCACCACGCTCCGGAGGAGCCGACTCGTTGCGACCGCACCGATCAGCCCGAGCCCTGCCCACCCAAGTTCCTGACCGACCACGCCAGAGGACCGTCGGCGGCGGAGCCCCCAGCGCCAGCAGGGCGAAGAGGACGAGCTGGAGCGCGAACCGCTGGCCGTCTGGAGCGAGGCGTCTGACACCTCTGCGTTGGTGAGCCGCCGGCCGAGCGGCTCAGGCAGGCGGCTTGCCGCGGGCGGCGGCCTCGACCGCGGCGCGGTTCTGGTCGATGAATTTCTCCACGGCCTCGTCCTCGAGCTCGAGGTCGCGGAGCACGCCCGGGTAGATGCCCTTGAAGGCTGGCGACTGCTCGTCTCCACGCAGCCTGAAGCTCATCTTCAGCACCGCCGCCCCGAACAGCCTGTCCTTCAGCCCCTTCGGCTTTCCCAACGGGCCTCCCCGCGTCCGTCAGTCGTCTTCAGGCAGACCATCCACCGGAAGCCGCTGCCGTGGCATCGGCACGACCTTATCCGGCGTCAGCACCAGGCGGCGAAGTCGAGCCTCGCCCTCGGCCCGGGCGGTCACGCCGGGCACGGCGTCCGCGGCCTTGAGAACTCGCCCTCGCTCGAGCGCGCCCAGCGTCACGAGCGCGTAGACCCGACCCGAGCTCGCGCTCCGCTCGGCGAGCGCGCGGGCCGCGTCGTCGAAGGCCGGATCGGCCTCCGTGACAAGTGCGCGCTCATCCGTCTCGGCCGACCTCGACGGCGACGGCGGACGGATAGGTGGAGACGGTCTGGACGGGACCGCGCCGTTTCCGTTGGCCGCCGGCGCCGCCGACGGGGCTGGTGCGCGCTGCTGCGGCCTCGCGCCTCTCGGTTCGGGATGGACGCCCAGCCCGACCGCGATCCACCGCCGCTCCATGCCCGGCTTGTTCACCAGCTTGTTCAGCAGATACTGCAGCGCATCTCCCAGCGGGGACCGCCGACCGAGCGCCACCCCGGGCAGCTCCACCCCGGGCATGACTGCGATGCTCACGGTGCCGTCGGGCAACTCCTTCGCCTCGAACGTCGCGGGAACCTCCATGGTCCGGAGCAGCTGCTCCAGCAGAGTCACCGCCTGCGCCCGTCGGTCGTCCACGGCTCCCACCGCCACCGCCACCTGCGAATCGGTCACTTCCGCTTCTCCAGGGCCGGCTTCAGCGGCGGCGCAGGCGTGCTCCCGACCATCCGCCGCAGCACCGACTGCTGCGCCACCGTGAGAATGTTGTTGGTGAAGATGTAGAGCAGGAGGCCTGCCGGGTAGTTCAGCATGATCACCGTGAAGAAGATCGGCATGAACCACACCATCATCTTCTGCTGGGCCGCATCGAGCGCGGGCGGCTGCAGACGGCTGGTGATCACCTGCGAGACGCCCAGCAGCAAGGGGAGCAGGTACGTCGGGTCCTTGATGGTCAGGTCGGTGAGGAAGCGCGAGGTGAACGGGGCGCCATACAGCTCGTAGCTGTTCCGCAGCGTGGTGAAGAGCGCGGCCCACACCGGCAGCTGGATCAGGATCATCAGGCACGACCCGAAGGGGTTCACGCCCGCCTCCTGGTACGCCTTCATCATCTCCATCTGCTGCCGTTCCTTGTCCTCGGGGAACTTCTTCTTCAGCTCCTCGATCCTGGGCTGGAGCTTCTTCATCGCCTCCTGGCCCACCATCGCCCGGTGAGTCAGCGGGATCAGCAGCACCTTCACCAGCACCGTGAGGAGGATGATCGCCACCCCCCAGTTCCCGACCACCCCGTGGAACCACCGGAGCACGACGAGCATCGGCTTGCAGATGGCCGCCCAGATTCCGTAGTCCACCGCGCGGTCGAGCTGGACCGGAGTGTTGGTGTCGGGGGCGCGATTGGAAGGGAGGCTCGGCACCGAATCGAGCAGCTCGTGGTCCTTCGGGCCGAGGAACGCACCGAAGGCGCGCGTCACCGACTGCCCCGGACCGACCTGGATCGGGAACCGCGCCGTCGCCACGCGCTCGGTGGGTGAGGTGGTCAGGACGCATTTGCCGTCGACGGCCGTCCCCACCGGGAACATCGCGGAGAGGAAGTACTGCTGGTTGATGCCCACCCAGCGGACCGGACCGACGAACTCCTTGGTCTCGCTGCTGTCCTTCACCGTCAGGTGCTCGAACGAGTCCTTCACCAGGCACGCCGAGTCGGAGACGTTGCCCACGCCTCCGAACATGCTGGGCTTCTCCTCGTGCGCCGGGTCGATGGCCCGCGGGTAGGGGAGGACCAGCTCGCCCGAGAGCGCGCGACCGGTCAGGTTTCGCAGCGTCACCCGCGTCGAGAGCTCGTACCCGTCCTCGGCCCACGAGACCTCCTTGGTGATCTCCCAGCTCTCGGTCCGGCCCACGAAGGTGATGCGGTGATCCCCCTCCTGGGCGGCGTAGCGCAGCGCCGCCGGGATGGACGCCTCGCCCGCGACTTCCATCGAGAGCGGGAGCGGCGCCCCGGCGACCGGCTGGGCCAGGTTCATCTGCGGTCCCCTCGGGACCTCCCTGCCGAGCAGCTGCGCCCAGCCCTGGGCGATGGTCAGTTGCACCTGTTCCCGCTGCTTCTCGCCCTGGAGCCGGGCCGAGACCAGGCCCGCGCCCTCGGTGGAAAAGACGTAGCGGGTCGTCTTCCGGGAGGCCTCGATCTGCCGGACGGGCGGACCGGCGGACGGCTCGCGATCCGATGCGGCTGGCGTGGGCTGCGAAGCCCCCGGGGAGGGAACCACCTCCGCAGTGCTCGAGGCGGCCGACCCCGCGTCCACGGCGGACACGGTCGAGTGCGGCGGCGTCGCGCTCGGGGCGAACCACGTCATGTACACGGCGGTGAGCAGGAAGATGAGCCCGAAGGCCACCGCCGTGCGCTTCTTGTCTGTCTCCACGAAGGTCAGATCCTCCCTGGACGGGGCGGGACGGGGTCGAGCCCCCCGGGGTTCAAGGGATGGCACCGCCCGAGGCGTCGGACGGCGAGGAGCAGGCCACGGAAGGGACCGTGCTCCCGCAGTGCCCCGAGCGCATAGGCAGAGCACGACGGATGAAAGCGACAGGCCCGCGGAAGCAGCGGGGAGATCGTCCACCGGTAGAGGTGGATGGGAAGGGCGAGCAGGAGGCCGAGCAGCTTCAACGGGGACGGTTCTCTAACGCGGACAGCAGGGCGTCCGCGGCGCGCTCCAGCGCCGCGAAGCTGGATTCCCTGGCACTTGGACGGGCCACCACCACCAGGTGCATTCCTCCTGGCCACCGGTCGCGCCGCTTGCGAAACAACTCGCGCAGCCGACGTCGGACGGCATTTCTGACCACCGCCGTCCCCACCTTGCTCGACACCGTGAGTCCGAGCCGGGACGCTCCGTCCGGGCTTGGTGAGACCAGGCCCACCAGCGGCCCGGCAGTGACTTTCTTCCCTCGCTCCTGGACTGCCAGGAAATCGCGGCGCTTGAGGAGGCGAGCCTCCCTGGGAAACGCCGCGGTCAACCCTACTTCTTGGCCGCCGACACGGCCAGGCGCTTCCGCCCCTTGGCCCGCCGCCGGCGAAGGACGGCCTGACCCGCGCGGGTGCTATTCCGCTTCCGGAAGCCGTGGGTGCGGTTCCGCTTCACTTTCGACGGCTGGTACGTGCGCTTCGACACGGGGCGATGCTCCGAGAATGGGATGCGACGGACTGAGGGGAGGGCCGCGCGCATAACCCAGCCTGCGCGATCGAGTCAATGCGCCGGGCGCGCCACCAGCCGTTCACGGCGCGGCCGGGCCGCGCGTTTTTGATCCCCAACCGACCGCGGGAAGTCGTACAACACGCCCCCCGCCCCGCTCCACAACACCGGTGTTGTCCCTCCCGAGGTCGCCCTTTCGTGTCGGCTTCTCCCGAGCAGTCGCCCGTGCCCGCAAGCGCCGATGAACTCTGGGAAAAGACCCTCGCCCTGCTGCGCGAGGACGGCAAGTCTTACGCGCTGACCTGGCTGGACCGGATGCAGGCGCTCGAGCTCCGAGACGGAGCGCTGGTCCTCGGGGTTCCCGACCGGTTCTTTCGTGACTGGGTGGACGACCATTACCGCCCCCTCCTCGAGGATGCGCTCACCCGGGTCAACCGTGGGCCGATGGCGATCGGTTACGAGGTCGTGGGGACACCGAGCGCCGATGCAACGGAGCCGGCAAGCAGCGGCCGGGGTGCGAGCTCGGCGCCGCGCCCCCCTCGGCTGAACGAGCGCTTCACCTTCGTCAACTACGTGGTGGCCGAGAGCAACCAGCTTCCGGCCGCTGCGGCGGCCGCGGTCGCGGAGAGCCCGGGCCGCGCCTACAACCCGCTCTTCATCTACGGGGGCACGGGGCTCGGCAAGACCCATCTCCTGCACGCCGTCGGCAATGCGATCTTCTCCAGGAACCCGTCGGCGCGGATCGTCTACCTCTCGTCCGAGGAGTTCACGAACGAGTTCGTGGAGAGCGTGCGCGATCACAAGATGACGGACTTTCGCCGCAAGTTCCGCGACGAGTGCGACGTCCTCCTGATCGACGACATCCAGTTCCTCGGAAAGCGCGAGGAGACCCAGAAGGAGTTTTTCTACACGTTCAACGCGCTCCACGAGATGTCGAAGGCCATCGTGCTCACCTCGGACGCGGTGCCGGCGGAGATCCCCGGACTGGAGGACCGCCTCCGGAGCCGCTTCACCATGGGGCTGATCACCGACATCCAGGAGCCGAACTACGAGACGCGCGTCGCGATCCTGAAGAAGAAGGCCGAAGCCGACGGGTTCGATCTTCCGGACAACGTCTGCCACTTCATCGCCAAGCACGTGCAGAAGAACGTTCGCGAGCTCGAGGGCGCGCTGATCAAGATCTCCGCCGTACACAGCCTCACCGGGCAGCCGATCACCGAGGAATTCGCCGCCCAGGTGCTCCGCGACATCCTCCCGGCCCAGCGCCCGATCGACATCGATCACATCCAGCGCGAGACGGCGCGGTACTACAAGGTCGCGGTCGAGGAGCTGCGGGCGGACCGCCGGACCAAGCAGCTGGCCCACGCACGTCAGGTGGCCATGTATTTAGCACGGAAGCTGACCCGGAGCTCGTTTCCGGAGATCGCCGCGCGCTTCAACAAGGACCACTCCACCGTCATCTCCTCGGTGCGGAAGGTCGAGCGGCAGCGCGAGCTGGACGCCAGCGTCCGCAAGGAGCTGGATGAGCTGGAGAGCAAGCTCGGACCAGGCTGAGGCCTCCACCAGTTTCCACAGTGTGGAGATGTTGGGCGTTGTTTGTGAAAACGCCGGCCGAGTTGGTCATGTTGTCTGCAAGTTGTTGGCAGATCCTGTTGGCCGCTGGTGTCGAGAACTCCGTGGGAGAAACGGCGAGCGGCGTGGATCTGGTGTGGACATCCCACGACCCTGGAACACGCCGTGTGTAGAGCGGTGGACAACTTGCGGCGTTCCCCACAGCATCGCTTCCGGATTCGCCAGGAGGTCTAGGGGCTTGGAGTGCTTTCCCCAAGTTTGCAGGACCGACCTCCACCACCGCTAAGATCATGAATTGAACTCAAGAGAAGCCACAGCCGTTGCGACTGGGGCCTGCGATGCATGGCGCGTCTCAACGCTCGACGGTCGGAGCCGCCACGTTCACCCCTGCATCCGGAAAGCTCGGAGCCGTGGAGCTGAACGCCACGAGGTAACGCTCCATCACTGCCTGGTCGACCGCGGGAACTTTGACCTTCTTCTCTCGTTTCATCTTTTCGACCAGCCCCGGCCACTGGTCGGCGCGGTACTCCCCAGGCCCATGGAGGGGGTGACAGCTGCTGCATCGCTGAACGTAGACCGCCCGGCCCTGCTGCATCTCCGCGAGGGTCAGACCGGGCTCGATCGGCTGCACCCTCTCCACGTCCGCGAACGTGGGCTGAGGGACGAACCCGGCATGGGCGCACGCCAGGACCAACACCGTGCCGAGCACGGCGGAAACGAGGGAAACGCGAGCGAGCGCCATCACTCTGGCGGCTTACTTGAGAACGCGTCGCAAAATCAAACTCCTGGGGATCCTCACCAGGCGTTCCCGAGAGATAGGGCCGGGGGTCGTCACGCAAAAGGCCCGCCTCTTCAGCGCGGATCGTTCATGGACTCGGTGCTCCACCACGTTTGACGCACCTCGCGTGCGCGGGCTACACGTCCGCCCGGGCGGAGTGGCGGTGTCTCCTCCGCGGGAGACGATGGGCACATGGAATTCCGCATCGCTGCGGAGGAGCTGAAGCGAGCGCTGTACCGGGCCCAGGGCATCGTGGAGCGGAAGACCACCATGCCCATCCTCTCCAACGTGCTCGTGAACGCGACGAAGTCCGGCGTGCAGATCACCGCCTTCGACCTCGACGTCGGCATCGTCAGCGAGCACCCCGCCGAGGTCACCAAGCCGGGCAGCCTGACTCTCTCGGCCAAGACGCTCTTCGACATCGTCCAGAACCTGCCCGAGCCGCAGGTCACGGTGCGCAAGCTCCCCAACCAGTACGCTGAGCTCCAGAGCGGCAGCGCGCACTTCAAGATCGTGGGGATGTCGCCCGAGGAGTATCCGAAGCTGCCGAGGGAGGAGAACGCGCATCTGGTGGTGGTGCCCGGTCCGGTGCTGCTCGAGATGATCCGCAAGACGTCCTTTGCCATCTCCACCGACGAGACCCGCTACATCCTCAACGGCGTCTTCTTCGAGCCGCGGGAGGGCGGGAAGGTCAGGATGGTGGCCACCGATGGGCACCGCCTCGCCTTGGTCGAGCGCGAGCTCGCGGGAGACTTCAAGCTCAAGGGCGGAGTCATCATTCCGCGGAAGGGCTTGCACGAGCTCCGGCGCCTCCTCGACGAGGCGCCCGATGCCGAGTGTGCGCTGGGCTTCGCCGAGAACTCCGCGCTGTTCAGGAAGCCGGGCCTGACGATGGTGATGAGGCTCATCGACGGACAGTTCCCCGAGTACCAGCGGGTGATCCCCAAGGAAGGGGACCGCAAGGTGAGGGTTCCGCGCGTTCGTTTCACCGAGGCGCTGAAGCGCATCGCGCTCCTCAGCGTGGACAAATCGAACGCGGTGAAGATTGGCCTCACCCCCAACCAGCTGCGGATCAGCTCGCAGAACCCGGACCTCGGCGAGGCCAAGGACGATCTCGAAGTCCAGTACGACGGCGCGGACATCACCGTCGGCTTCAACGCCCGCTACCTGACCGACGTGCTCGCCGCCCTCGAGGGAGACGAGGTCGCCTTCGAGCTCGGAGACGACCACAGTCCGGGGGTTCTCCACGCTCCGGGCGACCGCAGCTACACCGCGGTGGTCATGCCGATGCGGGTGTAGTGCTCCTCGAGCGACTTCAGCTCTCGGACTTCCGGAACCTGCACGCGGTCACGCTGCGACCGTCACCGCACGCCACCGTGGTGGTCGGGAGCAACGGCCAGGGAAAGACCAGCCTCCTGGAGGCAGTGTATTTCCTCTGCACCCTCCGCCCGCTCCGAGCCAATCGATTGTCGGAGCTGATCCGCTTCGGAATGGAGCAGGCCACCGTCACCGGTCGCTTCACCCTCGCGGGTGCCGAACGGGAGATCTCGGTCCAGGTGGCGGCGGGGGTGCGGCAGGCCTTCGTGGACGGCAAGAAGGCAGCGAAGCTCGAGGACTACTTCGGCGGAGTGAGCGTCGTGGCGTTCACGCCCGATGATCTCGCGGTGGTGAAGGGCGGACCGGAGGTGCGCCGGACCTTCCTCGACCGCGCCGTGTTCAATCGCTTCCCCGCCTACCTCCGCGAGCACCGCGCCTACCAGCGGGCATTGAAGAGCCGGAACCGACTGCTCAAGGAGCATGCTCCGGCGAGCTACGTGGAGGCCTACGACGAGACGGTGGCCCGGACCGGCGCCCGGGTCCTGGTCCGGCGCCGGGCGCTCCTGGACGAGCTCGGACCGCGGACGGTGGCCGCGGTGAAGGCCATTTCGCAGCTTCCTGACGTGGGCGTGGGCTACACCGCACTCCACCTCGGAGCCCACCACCCGCAGACCGAGGAGGGACTGGAGTCGGCCCTCCGCCACGCGCTGGACGAGCGACTGCCGAATGACCGCGAGCGCGGTTTCACCTCGGCCGGACCACACGCGGACGATCTCCAGTTGACCCTTGCCGGAAGGAGCGCCCGCGCTTACGCCTCCCAGGGGCAGGGCCGCGCACTGGTGCTCGGCTGGAAGATCGCCGAGATCGAGAACGTTCGCGCCGCATTCGGCAGACCCCCCCTGCTGCTCCTGGACGATGTCTCGAGCGAGCTCGACCCGGAGCGCAACGCGTTCCTGATGCACACCGTGGCCGAGAGCCGCGCCCAGGTGCTGCTCACCACCACCGACTCCTCGCTCGTTGCCCGGGCCGCCGGGCCGGACACCCTCTGGCTGCGCGTCGAGGCGGGTGCGGTGACCGAGGACCTTCATCTTCGCCCTCCCCGCTCCGCATGACCGCGCGCTTCTTCCCGTACCGTCCCACGCGGCTCCGAGCCATCCTGGCCGGGTTTGCGGTGATCGGCCTCGCCTTCGGGATCGCCCTCCTGGTGCGGTCCGGCGAGGACGGTCTGCTGGCGTCCGCGCGTGGCGTGGCAGGACTTGCGCTGGGCTGCGGGTTCCTGTGGCTCGCCTGGCGGTTGCGTCCACGGGATGGGTACGGCGTCCGCGTCGACCTCGCCGGGACCGAGGTTGCACGCCCGCTCGACGGGCGTCCCGAGCGCCTCCTGTGGCAACACATCGGGGGCGTCTCGCAGACCGGGCGCTGGGCCCCCCGCTGGGTGCTCACGTTAACCGATGGAACACGTCGCGAGCTGCCCCGCGCATTGTTCTCGGACCCGGCCGTTTTCGGCGATCTCGGGCGGGCGCTGAGCCGCCCCGCGGCGTCGACTCCGCGGGATGCTTGAGGCGCAAAAACAGACCCGCTCTCCACCGCCGGCAACAGCCGATTTCCCCTGCAACCACAGAGACTTATGGCTCGCCCGTTCCCTTGTGGGCGTCCTGGGTGCGTGTTAGGAACAGCAGCAGAATCCCCCTTGAACGGCACGACCAAACACGAACCCGCTGCCCCGGCCGCGGTCGGAGCCTCCGTGCCCGAGTACGGCGCGTCATCCATCACCGTGCTCGAAGGCCTGGAGGCCGTCCGCAAGCGCCCCGGCATGTACGTCGGCGACACCAGCACGTACGGCCTGCACCACCTGGTCTACGAGGTGGTGGACAACAGCGTCGACGAAGCGCTGGCCAAGGCTGCGACGGAGATCACCGTCGTCATCCATGTGGACGGCAGCGTCAGCGTGAAGGACGACGGGCGCGGCATCCCCGTCGGGCCACACCCGACGGTTCGGGGCATGGACACGGTCGACGTGGTGATGACCAAGCTCCACGCGGGAGGCAAGTTCGAGAACAGCGCGTACAAGGTCTCGGGCGGCCTGCACGGCGTTGGCGTCTCGTGCGTCAACGCGCTGAGCGAGTGGCTGAAGCTGGAGATCTCTCGCAACGGGAAGGTCTACGAGCAGAAATACGCCCGGGGCATTCCCCAGCAGCAGGTCACCGAGATCGGCACCACGGACAAGCGCGGGACGATGGTGTGGTTCAAGCCCGACCCGACCATCTTCGAGACCACTGACTTCCAGTTCGACACGCTCAGCCAGCGGCTCCGCGAGCTCGCGTTCTTGAATGCGGGGCTGAAGATCAGCATCACCGACGAGCGCAGCCAGAAGAGCCACCTCTTCGAGTTCGGCGGCGGCATCGTCAGCTTCGTCGAGTTCATCAACAAGTCGAAGGAGACCCTGCACACCCCGGTCTTCTTCAAGGCGGAGAAGGACGGCGTCGGGCTGGAGATCGCGATGCAGTGGAACGATGCGTACGACGAGCGCATCTACACCTTCGCCAACAACATCAACACCCACGAGGGCGGCAGCCATCTCATCGGGTTCAAGAGCGCGCTCACCCGGACCATCAACGGCTACGCCGAGCGCGGCGGGCTCTGGAAGGACCTGAAGGAGACGCCCACCGGAGAGGACGCCCGCGAGGGTCTGGCGGCGGTGATCTCGATCAAGCTTCCCAGTCCGCAGTTCGAAGGGCAGACCAAGACCAAGCTCGGAAACTCCGAGGTGAAGGGCCTGGTCGAGCAGATGGTGAACGAACAGCTGCTCACCTGGCTCGAGGAGAACCCCTCCGGGGCGAAGAAGATCGTGGCCAAGATCGGGGACGCCACCCGGGCCCGCATCGCTGCGCGCAAGGCGCGCGAGACGGTGCGCCGCAAGGGCGTGCTCGACGGCATGTCGCTGCCGGGAAAGCTCGCGGACTGCCAGAGCAAGGATCCGAGCGAGAGCGAGATCTACATCGTCGAGGGTGACTCGGCCGGCGGCTCGGCCAAGCAGGGTCGCGACCGGCGCAACCAGGCCATTCTCCCGCTGCGCGGGAAGATCCTGAACGTCGAGAAGACGCGCTTCGAGAAGATGCTCACCTCCCAGGAGATCGTTGCGCTGATCACCGCGCTGGGGACGGGCATCGGCAAGGAAGACTACGACCCGGGGAAGTGCCGCTACCACCGGATCATCCTCATGACCGACGCGGACGTGGACGGAAGCCACATCCGTACCTTGCTGCTCACGTTCTTCTATCGGCAGATGCCGGAGCTGATCACCCGCGGCTACCTCTACGTGGCGCAGCCGCCGCTCTACAAGGTCACGCGGGGCAAGAAGGAGCTGTTCCTCAAGGACCAGCGCGGCCTCGACGAGCACCTGATGCGCATCGGCGTGGACCGCTGTGCGGTCATTCCCTCCGAGCCGGACGGCGTGGCCGAGTTCCGCGGGCAAGATCTGCGCGGGCTCCTCGAGGCCATCCGGCAGTACGAGGAGCGGCTCGGGAAGCTCGCTCGCCGACGAGACCCGCGCATCCTCGATGCGCTGGTGCAGGCGGCGCGGGTGGACGAGACGACGCTGCTCGACATGGACCGCCTCGTGGCCGAGGTGGAGAAGATGCACGCCTGGCTGAAGGACCGCTACCCCGAGGTGCTGGCGCAGCTGAAGTCGTTCCGCAAGGACGACCCCGAGCACCAGGCCAAGAAGCTGGTCTTCCGCACCGAGGTGAACGGCAGCCCCAAGGAGACCGTGCTCGACCACGCATTCCTCTCCAGCCCCGAGTACGGCGAGCTCCTGAACCTTCGCCGCACCTTCGAGCTGCTCGGCCCGGCGCCGTGGACGGTGAAGCTCGAGGAGGCCGAGCGGACGGCGCTCCGGGTCCAGGACGTGCTGGCATCCGTGCTGGCAGACGCCTCGCGCGGGCTGTCCATCCAGCGGTTCAAGGGCCTCGGCGAGATGAACCCCGAGCAGCTCTGGGAAACCACGATGAACCCGGACTCGAGGACGCTGCTTCAAGTCAGGGTCGAGGACGCCGTCGAGTCCGACGAGATCTTCAGCCTGCTGATGGGCGAGGCCGTGGAGCCGCGGCGCGAGTTCATCGAGAAGAACGCCCTCGACGTGCAGAACCTCGACATCTGAAGAAGCCGAAGCCCTTCCACAACCCGTTCGAGGGTCTGAAGCTCCCGAACCCGCCGCCCCCTGAGGCGGCGGGGCGCCCGGGTTCTGGTCCGCCGCCGCCGAGGGAGCAGCGTCCAGAGGCCGGTGCGGACGACGAGGCTGCCCAGTTTCTCGCTGCCGTGGGCGCCGTGGAACCGGTGAAGCAGGGGGCAGGTCGGGTGGAGCCGGCGAAGAAGTCCGCGCTTCCACCCCGGATGGACGAGGACGCCGAGGTGCTGGCGCAGCTGTCGGAGCTGGTGGCCGGCGAGGCGCCCTTCGACCTGTCCGACTCCGACGAGTTCATCGAGGGACACCTTCCGTCCCTGGATCCCCAGCTGCTCCGGAAGCTCCGGAAGGGCGAGATCGCGGTGCAGGGACACGTGGACCTCCACGGGCTCACCCGCGAGGAGGCGAAGTCCGCCCTCGAGCGCTTCCTGATCGCCGCGCGTCAGGGGGGCAAGCGCTGCGTCCTCGTGGTCCATGGCCGAGGACTGCACAGCAAGGATCAGATCCCGGTCCTCAAGACCGGAGTGCAGCTCTGGCTCACCCGGGGGCGCATGGCCCGCTCGGTCCTGGCGTTCTGCACCGCCCGGCCCCACGATGGGGGCTCCGGAGCTGTCTACGTGCTGCTGCGACGGTAACGGACGCCCCCTCCGCACCTTTGGTTTCGACAGGAGGGAGAAGCCCTTATGCTGGCCTGGGCAGTTCGTCGACACCACTGGGGCGTCGTCTAACGGCAGGACGTCAGACTTTGGATCTGACTATCAAGGTTCGAATCCTTGCGCCCCAGCCTCACCGCCTCCCCTAGGAGGGTCCGTCCGTGGCTCCCCGAGTGCTCCAGCTGGTCGCCGTCGGCAACGCCCCGCTGACCCTGTTGCGGGAACTCGAGCCACCCCTCACCACCCAGCTCGGGCTCACGCTCGGCCATGGAAAGCCCGCCCTCGGGTCTCCGTCGTACGCTTTCAACAAGGATCGCAACCAGTACCACTCGAACGCCATCATGCGGCGTCTCGTCCCGTTGCTCGATCGCGAGGGCTCGGTGCTGGGGGTGACCGACGTGGACCTCTTCGTCCCGGACAGCCCGTTCGTCTTCGGTGAGGCGGACCGGGAGTCACGGGTGGCCATCCTCAGCGTGGCCCGGCTCCGGCAGGGTGCGGATGACACCACCTTCCGGCGGCGGGTGCAGATCCAGGGGCTCCACCAGGCGGGGCACCTGGTCGGCCTCAGCTACTGCGAGGACGCCCGGTGCGCCATGTTCGCCGCCACCTCGATCACCGACGTCGACCGCCAGCAGCCGTCGTTGTGCCACATCTGCCGCAACGAACTGGTCAAGCTCGGGCGCTGAACGACAGTGCCCCACGTCCGGCTGCGACCCTGGGACGGGTGACCGTGCTCGCCGCGCTGGGCGACAATGCCCGTGCTCGCCTCGATGTCTCCCCGGCTCCGTCGTTGCACCCTGTGTCTCGTCCTGCTCTCGCTTTCGGCGGAAGCCGGGTCTCCTCGTGAGGACCGCCGGGCAGCCCGTCAGCCTCCCACGGGGTCCCGTCCCGCGCGCGACGAGCCAGGCGCTCCATCCGTGCAGGAGGTCGCGGCATCTGCCGCGGACGCGACCGGAGTGGACCTGGCTGGCTTGCTCGGCATGCTCACCGCCTTGGGCGTGACGTACGTGTACGGCCGGGGGCAGCGTCTCTCGGTCGACCGGGGCCCGGTGCGCTCCTCGCGCACGCTTCCGCCGGTCGAACGTCGGTAATCCCGGCGGCGGGCCGTGGCAGAACAGGGGGCGGAGGACGCCCGATGCCTGCCGAGGACTCGCTGCTCGCCGAAGTTCCGCTCTTCCAGGGGCTCGACCCTGCCGAACGCGCCACGCTGGCCTCGGCAATGCACCTCCGTGACTTCCCGGCGGGAGGCCGCATCTTCCGGCGCGGAGACCCCGGGGACGCGCTCTACGTCATCTCGGAGGGAGCGGTGGACATCTCGGTCGACACGACCACCGGGTCGACGGTGCAGCTCGCGCGGCTCGGGTCCGGGGACTTCTTCGGCGAGCTCTCGCTCCTCGACGGGCGGGCGCGCACCGCCGACGCCGTCGCCACGGAGGCCACGCGCGCGGTGGAGGTCGACCGGGCCGCGCTCGAGGGGCTGTTCCGGAAGCACCCCGATGCCGCGCTCGACGTTCTCACCGTCATCGGCCGCCGCCTCCGCGAGGCGGACGAGCTCCTCCAGTCCCAGTCGCGGGTCTCTCCGAACGAGGAGGTCGCGCAGCAGACCACGCGGCTGCAACGGGCGGCGGAGTGGCTCGCCGAGTTCAGCGGCAGCATCCCCTTCCTCGTCTTGCACGTGCTCCTGTTCCTCACCTGGATCGTGGTGAACCTGAGCTTCCTGCCGGGGGTGCGCGCGTTCGATCCGTTCCCCTTCGGCTTTTTGACCATGGCAGTCTCGCTGGAGAGCATCTTCCTCAGCTGCTTCGTGCTCATCGCGCAGAATCGTCAGGCCGCGGGGGACCGGATCCGCAGTGACGTGGAGTACGCGGCGAACATCAAGGCGGGTCTCGAGGTGACGCAGCTGCACTCCAAGCTGGACGCGCTCTATTCGGAGACGATGGCGCGGTTGGCTGGGCTGGAGCGCGGCCTGACGACCGGCAGGTGATGTTCCGGGGCGAATCCCAGCTGCGCCGCCCCCTGGCCGTCGTGACGTCCTGGCTGGTACGGTCCGCGCCCTTCACTTCGGGGGTACCTCCATGCCCGTCTCGCCGGACACCGAGGTCGCCGTGCTTCGGGTGCTCGACCGCATCCAGCGTGCCTGGCGGTCGGGACCCCTGGGGGACATGGCCGAGGTGCTCGATCCGGACGTCACGTTCGTGTTCCCCGGGTTCAGCATGCGCATGACCGGGCGGGATGCGCTGCTGGAGAGCTACCGCGAGTTCACCGCGTCGTCGCGGGTGCGGACCTACCGTGAGGATCGACGGAGCGTGGTGGGAGGAGCGAAGGCCGCACTCGCGGAGATCGCCTTCGACATGACCTACGCGAGGGCGGGGGAGAACTGGCGCACCCACGGCATCGAGCTGTGGGTCCTGGAGCGCCGGCCCGAGGGCTGGATCGCCATCTGGCGGACCCTGCAGGAGCTCACCGAGGAACCGGAGTCAGCCACGCCACAGGAGTGACCCCCCCGGTAGCCCCCCGTCGGTCACCAGACGCGGACCCGGTCCTTTGGCGCGAGGTAGAGCGCTTGTCCCGGCTGCACGTCGAATCCCGGGTACCAGGCGTCGAGGTTTCGCACCGTCTGGGCGCGGTACTTGTCGGGCGCGTGCCCGTCACTGACGACGAGGCGGCGGAGAAGCGGCTCCCGGTACTTCTGCCGCCAGGACTGGGCGTATCCGAGGAAGAACTGCTGCTCTCCGCTCAGACCCTGGAGGACGGGCGCGGGCTTTCCGCCGAGCGAGGTGAGCCACGCATCGTGAGAGGCGGCGATGCCGGCCAGGTCCGCGATGTTCTCGCTGAGCGTCTGCTTGCCGTTGACGTGCAGGTCGGGGAACGGCGCGTAGGCGTCGTACTGGGCGGCGAGCTGGGCGCCCGACGCCTCGAAGTGCGCGAGGTCCTCCTTCGTCCACCAGTTCCTGAGCTTGCCGGTGGAGTCGAAGAGCGCGCCCTGGTCATCGAAGCTGTGGCTGATCTCGTGCCCGATGGTCGCGCCGATCCCGCCGTAGTTGATGGACGCCGGAGCGTCGGGATCGAAGTAGGGCGGCTGGAGGATGCCGGCGGGGAAGCTGAGCGCGTTGCGCATCGGCAGGTTCACCGCATTCACGATGTGCGGGTTCATGCACCATGCAGTCCGGTCCACCGGTCTCCCGAGCTCTGCGAGCTGCTGCTGGAGGCGAAGCCGTTCGGCGCGTTCGATGTTCCCGACCAGGTCGTCGCGGGAGACCTCGAGGCCCGAGAAGTCGCCCCAGTGGTCGGGGTAGCCGACACCGATGTAGAGCGCGGCCACCTTGGCCTTCGCCTCGGCCTTGGTCGAGGGCGCCATCCAGTCGAGTGCGTCGATGCGACGGACGAAGGCCTCGGTGATGGTCTTCACCATCTGCGACGCCTTGGCCTTGGCCTCCGGAGTGAAGTGCCGCTCGACGTAGAGCCGTCCCACCGCCTCCCCGACGAAGGCATCCATCCAGTCCTGCGCCCGCTTCCAGCGTGCGGCCCGCTCCGTCGCCCCGCTGAGCGTGCGGCCATAGAAGGCGAACGCCTCGTCCTGGAACGCCTTGCCCAGGAACGCGGCCCTGCGGTCGATCGCGTGGAAGGTGGCCCAGTCCTTCCATGCATCGAGCGGCTCCCTGGCGACGAGCGAGGCCAGCCCCGCCATGGCCTTCGGGTGCCAGGCGAGGAGGACCGCCTGCCCGCCGAGGCCCGAGGCAGCGAAGAAGCGGTTCCAGTCGAGCCCCGGGGCATGCCGTGCCCAGTCGGCGCGAGGCCATGCGCGGGCGTTCTTTACCTCGAGCGACTCGAGGCGGGTGGCATGGGCCCGGGCCATCTTCGTCTCCAGCGCCAGGATCCGGTCCGCCCGCGCCGAGGCATCCTTGATGTCGGCCAAGCCGAGCACCGCCTCCACGTGCGCCCGATACTTCGCCCGCGTCTCGACCATCTTCGGCGCGGCCGAGAGGTAGTACTCGCGGTCGGGCAGCCCGAGGCCGCCCTGGAGCAGGTACGGCACGTTGCGGGTGGCCGTGGTCAGGTCGGGCGCAACCCAGAGCCCGAGGAGCCGGGAGGTCTGGAAGTTGGTGCAGTCCATCACGTCCACGTCCGCCCGGAGCTCCTCTCCGAGATAGGTGGCGAGGTCGGCCCGTGACTTCAGCGCTGCGATCCGGGCGAGCGCCGGCCGGAGCGGCGCGAGCCCCTTCTTCTCGGCGGCGGCCTCGTCCATCGCCGACGCATAGAAGTCCCCGATCTTTCGCTCCAGCGTGCCTGGCGCCGCGTTCGAGACCGCGGCGGCCTCGAGCAGGGTGCGGGTCTGTGCGTACAGCTTCTCCTGGAGCTCTCCCGAGACGCCCCACGACGCGCGGTCGGGTGGAATCTCCTCCTTCTTCGACCACGTTCCGTTCGCGTGGCCATCGAAGTCGTCCCCGGGCCGGACCGACCGGTCCACACCGGCGAGGTCGATGCCGTGTGCAGGAGCCACCGGGGCCGTGGGAGCCGTCTGCGCGGACGCAGCCAGGGAGAGCAGGAAGAGAGCGGACGCAGCCAGACGAGGACGCATGGGTCCTCCGTGGCTACAGGCGG
>Ga0208851_1000275_pt1 | contig 23762 bp, 19 predicted proteins | sample NGESurshal092012_FD_184481 | JGI IMG/M metagenome (GOLD analysis project Ga0208851, IMG submission 184481) | Arctic peat soil microbial communities from Barrow, Alaska - NGEE Surface sample 415-2 shallow-092012 (SPAdes) | ecosystem: Environmental > Terrestrial > Soil > Wetlands > Peat ... | reverse complement strand
GCGCTCGAAGGCGACGACGAGATCGTCCAGCTGACCGGACTCGGTGATCTGCGGATGCGGCGAGACGATCTCCAGGTCGTTGAGCTGACCCCGGTACTGCATGCGCACCAGATGGGTGAACCGGATGTCCTGCGCCTCGACGCCGGACTTCGCGAACTCGGCCAGCACGCGCTCGCGCAGCCCCATCCAGATGCTCGTGAGCCACTGGCCGGCGCCCGCCCTGTCCCCCTCCGCAGCTCCCGGGACGATCGGCATGTCGACGGTCTGCTCGAAGCGGTACTCGAAGTCCGCGCAGGCGCATCCGTAGGCGCTGAAGCCCGCCGCCCAGGCGGGCACCAGCACGTCGCGGTAGGGGACGCCCGCCGTGTAGCCCGCGACGTGCAGCGGGCCGCCGCCGCCGTAGCAGAGGAGCGCATAGTCGACCGGCGAGTAGCCCTTGCCGAGGATCCTGCCGACGGCCTCGTGGCGCAGCGTCTGCTCGAAGAGATCGACGACGCCGGCGGCCGCGTCCGGGACGCTGAGCCCGAGTGGCCCGGCCAGCTGCGTCGCGACCGCGTGCTCTGCGCGCTCGACGTCCAGCTCGAGGTCGCCGCCCAGGAAGTAGTCCGGGTTCAGGCGCCCGAGTACGAGGTTCAGGTCGGTGACGCTGATCGTCTCCAGGCCGCCCTCCGGCCAGCAGACGCCGACCCGCGCGCCCGCCGAGTCGGGCCCGAGCTCGGGACGGTTCGAGTTGGGGTTCAGGCGCACGAACGACCCGGTGCCCGCCCCGATCGAGTCGATGCGCACCAGCGGCGTGTTCAGGACGAAGCGCGCGATGTCCGGGGTCGGCGTGACCTCGTGCGTCCCGTCGGTGATCAGGGCGATGTCGAACGACGTCCCGCCGATGTCGGTGCACAGGACGTTCGGCATGTCCAGGCGGGCGGCGACCTCGCGCCCGCCGACGACACCGCCGATGGGCCCCGAGACGAGCGTGCGCGCGAGCTCGCGCGCCTCGATCGAGATCGTCCCGCCGTGCCCCGCCATGACGCGCAGCTCGAAGCTCGCACCATGCTTCCGCGTGCGCTCGTTGACGGCGCGCAGCGTCCCGCGCGAGGGCTCGGCCGCGTAGGCCTCGACGACGGTCGAGTTCAGGCGCGGGAGGTCGCGCCTGGACGGATACAGCTCGGAGCTGACGAACAGCGGCGGCGCGTCGCCGTTCATGCCGCGCGCGGCGATCTCCTCGCGCACGATCGCGGCGGTGCGCAGCTCGTGCGCGGAACTGCGGTAGCTCGAGAGCAGGGCGATGACGATCCCCTCCACCTTCGCGTCGAGCAGCGCCCGGGCGGCTTCGCGCACGTCCTGCTCACGCAGCGGGAGGACCTCCTCGCCGAAGAGGTCGATGCGCCCGCGGACGCCCTTGACGAGGTCGCGCGGCACGAGCGGAGCATTGTGGTGGTGCGTCGCGACGTGGAGCTTGTCGGCGTACGGGTACCCGAGGTGGGTCTGGATCGCGCGCTCGATCCGCAGCGTGTCCTCGTGGCCTGCGGTCACGATGGCCCCGACGCGCCGGCCGGTCCGCGAGAGCAGCCGGTTGAGCATCGCCGTGCCGGAGAAGATCCCGCTCAGGACCTGTGGCAGCGCGGTGTCGACGTCCATGTCCCACTGGGCGAGCGCGTCGACCATCGAGCGCATGAAGCCATCGGACTCGTCCTCGGGCGTGGTCTGGGCCTTCCCGACGACGAACGCGCCGGCCGCGTCCACGATGAACGTGTCGGTCATGGTCCCGCCGGCGTCGATCGCCAGGACTCTCGGGATGTGGCCTGCGGTGGCGCTCACGTCCGACCTCCGGATCGTTCGACACAGTGTCAACCTGCGTGCGAGAAAGATGACACATGCGTCATCTTCGTGTCGGTCGCCACCGATGAGTGCGCCCTCCGCCGCCACCTGAAGCTGTGCCTGCGCCGCTTCGTGGAGGTTTGGCACGCGAAACCTGCGCAGCACGAGCAGGGAGTCCAGAAAGCGTCCACCGCGGACCGACAAGCGGGGAGTCGCGGTCCTCATGCCCCGGCGCAGGGCTTCGCCCCGGGCCCTCCCTCCAGTGCGGCCGGCGGCGGCTCTGTCGGTCCCCCTCTCCCACCCTCCAGAAGGAGCCCCAGTGATGCACGCGCTCAAGCGCAACAAGAAGGTCCTCGTCCCGTTCATCGTCGTGCTCGCCCTCGCCCTCGCAGGCGGCGCGATCGCGTTCTGGACGAGCACCGGCACCGGCAGCGGTACCGCAACGGTCGGCACCACGTCGGCCCTCACGATCAACCCCGTGACGTTCACCGGCACGCTCTACCCGGGCGGCACGGCGGCGACCTCGTCGATCAAGATCAACAACCCCGGCGCCTCCGCCGTCCAGGTCTCGAACCTCGTGCTGGACACCTCGCTGCCGGCGACCGGCAACGGCGCGCTCAGCGGCATCGGCGGCCTCCCGGCCGGCTGTCTGGCGGCGGACTTCACGTTCAACGCGAACATGGCGGCCGCTGTCACCATCCCCGCGACCGGCGGCAGCGTGACGGTCACGACCGGCACACTCTCGATGGCGAACACCGCCGTCAACCAGGACGCCTGCAAGGGCGCGACGCCCACGATCTACCTCAAGACGGCCTAGTCCCCCAGGCCGAATCCATCCGACGGAAGGGAGCGGCCGCCGTGCGCGGCCGCTCCCGACCGCTGGGATCCTCATGCGCCGCGCCCGCCGCATCGCCGTCCTCGCCTGCGTCGCCCTCTGCGCCGCCGCAGGCCTGGCCTACGCGGGCGTCAAGACCGGGGTCCTCCCGCTCGCAGGGAGCACGCGCGCCAAACACCACGTGCCGATCATCCGGGTGCGCCTCGCGCCCTCCACGGTCAGCGTCACCGCCCCGGCAACGGTGCGCATGCGCGTCTCGATCACCGGGCGCGGCTGGCCCCGCACCGGCGGCGTCCCCGCCCGCTCCTCAGCCGTCCACGTGGCGCGCAGCCCCGTGCGCCTCACGCTGCGCGTCCCGCGCGGCATCACCGCCACCTTCGGGCCGAAGGTCACCGCCACGCGGCGAGCGACCCTCACCCTGCGCGTCGCGACGGGCAGCCGTCCCGGCCGCTACCGCCTGCGCGTCGTCGCGACGCGCGTGCGCGGGCGCCACTCGCACGCGCGCGTGCGGCGAGCGTTCCGCACCCTCGTGCTCACCGTGCGCCCCGGCGCGACCGGCGGCTCGGGCAGCACACCCGTCGCCGTGCCGCCGACGACGACACCCGGCCCATCCTCCGCGCCCGCGCCCGACACCCGCCGCCTGCTGATCGGCGGCAACCTGAGCGCCGCCCTCACGCCCGGCGCGGTGCAGCCGCTCGACGCGAAGCTCGGCAACCCGTTCGACGAGCCGCTCGACGTGACGTCGATCGAGCTGACCGCAGTGCGCATCAACGCACCCGCAGCGACGCCGGCGCTGCCGTGCGACTCCTCGGACTTCGCACTGCAGCCCCTGACCGGGCCGCCGGTGCGCGTCGGCGCGGGCGTCGTCGCCTCGCTCGCGGACCTCGGCGTGCCGCGTGAGCGCTGGCCGGCGATCACGATGCTCGACCGCCCGGCCAACCAGAACGGCTGCAAGGGCGCGGTCGTGACCTTCAGCTACCGCGCCGTCGCGGGGAGCACCTCCCCGTGAGCACGCGGGCGGCCATCCTCGCCGTGCTCGCGGCGCTGGGCGTGCCGCTCGCCGGCGCGCCTGGCGCGGACGCCTTCTGGAAGGGCTCGGGCGCCGGCGCGGGCGGCTCGGCGGTCGGCACGCTCTCGGCACCGGCCGCAACCGTACCCGCCACCGCGACCGGCACGGTCACCGTCACCTTCACCGCGTCCACCGTCACCCCGTCGAGCCCCGCGCTCAACGCGGAGGTCACCTACCTCGTGCAGCGCAGCTCCGACGGCGGCGTCACCTGGGTCGCGACGAGCGGCACGTGCGGCGCCGGCCTCGCGGCGCCGGCGACGACGTGCACGGACGCTCCGCCAGCGAGCGGAAGCTACCGCTATCGCGTGACCGGCCGCTTTCGCACGTGGACGGCGGCCGGCGCGACCAGCACGGCGGTGACCGTCACCGTCCCCGTCCTGACCGCGCCGACGATCACCGCGCGCCCTGCGGCGCGCAGCGCCAACACGGCACCGAGCTTCTCGTTCACCGGTGGCGGCGGGACGGGCTACGAGTGCCGGCTCGACGGCAGCGCCTGGGCGGCGTGCACCAGCCCGAAGGCCCTCAGCGGTCTCGCCAGCGGCTCGCACACCTTCGACGTCCACGCGACGTCCTCCGGCGTCGCGGGTCCCGCCGCAAGCGTCACCTGGACGGTCGACACCGCCGCCCCGGCCATCACGACCGGCGTGCCCGACCCGTCGGCGTCCACGACCGCGGCCTTCACCCTCACCCAGGCCGGCTACACGACCATCCAGTGCCGGCTCGACGGCGGCGCCTGGGCGACGTGCGCGAGCCCGAAGACGTTCACCGCCCTTGCCGACGGCTCGCACACCATCGACACGCGCGCGCTGGACGCCGACGGCGTCGCCACTGCGACGGCGTCACGCACCTGGCGCGTGGCGACCGCGGCGCCGACGATCACCGCCCAGCCGCCGGCCTCCAGCTCGCAGACGACCGCGAACTTCACCTTCACCGATACGGGATTCACGAGCTTCCGCTGCCGTCTCGACGGCGGCGCGTTCGGACCGTGCGACACGGGCAGCGCGGCCTACACCGGCCTCGCCGTCGGCAGTCACACATTCACCGTCCACGCGCTCGACGCGGCCGGCGTCGCCACCGCCGACCGCACGGTGACGTGGACGGTCACGGCCGCGCCGAACATCACGTTCCTCGGCGGCTGCACGCTCGGCAGCGGCGGCGGCCAGGACCGGATCATCGGCACCACGACGATCTCGACCGGCACCGTCACCGTGCAGTTCTTCGCCGGCGCGACGGCGACGGGGACGCCGGTCGCGACGCTCACCACCGGGACGTTCATCATCGGCCCGCTGTGGACCGTCCAGAGCGCCGTCGGCCAGCTGACGAGCGGCGCGACCTACACCGCGAAGGGCCAGCAGACCGACGGGACCGGTGGCCTGAGCAACATCGTGACCTGCACGTTCACGGCGAGCTAGGGTCAGTCCCGGTCAGCCTGCTCGACCCCCCGGGTCGCTCAGGCGCTCTGCAGATTCACGACCTCGGCGACGCGCTCCTCCGGGTGGCCGCTGAAGCCGCCCTCGACGGGCAGCGCCGGCATCAGGACGTCGCTCATGAAGGCGTCCGCGGAGTCCTTCGAGTCCCAGATCGCGCTGATCAGGAACCCACCCTCGGTCGGGCCGGCAGCGTGATGCAGCTGGCCCGCCGGCAGGCCCCCGCCGGGATGGACGGTCGCCAGCTGCGTGCGGTACTGCTCTTCGGTCGCGCCGGGCCAGAAATGGGTCATGAGGTAGGCCATGCTGCTCCTGTCGTTGGTGTACGGCCAACCTACCCGAGGGAGCGAGTTCCGGAGCAACCTCGCGCCGGATAGGTTCTCGCCATGAGCGAGCGCGTGGTCATCCTCGGTGCCGGCTTCGGCGGGCTGGAGCTCAGCACGATGCTGTCGGAGGCGCTGGGGGACGCCGTCGACGTCACGCTGATCGACAAGGGCGAGGCCTTCACGTTCGGCTTCTCGAAGCTCGACGTGATGTTCGGGCGCACGACACCCGCGGCGGTGCAGCTGCCCTACCGCGACATCGCCAGGCCCGGCGTGCGCGTCCTGCGCGAGACGGTCACCGCCATCGACCCCGCGGCGCGCCGCGTCACGACGGACGCGGGGGTCCACGAGGCGGACGTGCTCGTGGTCGCGCTCGGCGCGGACTACGACATGGACGCGACCCCCGGCCTGGCCGAGGGCGGCAACGAGTTCTACTCCGTCGCCGGCGCCGAGCGGCTCGCCGGGATCATCCCCACCTTCTCCGCGGGCCACGCCGTGGTCGGGGTCTGCGGCGCGCCGTTCAAGTGCCCGCCCGCGCCGAGCGAATGCGCGCTGCTGCTGCACGACGAGCTCACCGCGCGCGGCGTGCGCGCGGACTGCCGGATCACGTTCGTCATCCCGCTTCCCACGCCCGTGCCGCCGTCTCCCGAGACGTCCGCGGCACTGGCACAGTCGTTCGCCGAGCGCGACATCACGCTCATCACGGGACGGCGCGTCAGCGCGCTCGACCCTGGGCGCCGGGTCGCCGTGCTCGATGACGGCGCCGAGCTCGAGTTCGACCTGTTCCTCGGCGTTCCGAAGCACCGCGCGCCCGACGTCGTGATCGCGAGCGGCATGACCGAGGACGGCTACATCCCCGTCGACTCGGCCACGCTGAAGACGAGGTTCGAGGGCGTCTACGCCGTGGGGGACGTGGCCACCGCCGGCGTGCCGAAGGCCGGCGTCTTCGCCGAGGGTGCCGCACGCGTCGTCGCGCAGAACCTGATCGCCGAGTGGCAGGGCGGCGAGGCGCCGGGCCCGTACGACGGCCGCGGCTCGTGCTACATCGAGTTCGGCCACGGGCAGGTCGGGCGGGTCGACATCGACTTCCTGTCGGGCCCGGAGCGCACCGGGGTGTTCAACGCCCCGTCGGCGGAGCTCGTCGCGGAGAAGGAGCACTTCGGCTCCAGCCGCAGCGCGCGCTGGTTCGGGGCCTGAGGCCCTCGACCGCCGGGAAGTCAGCCCGTGCACGGACCCCAGGTGGAAACCACGGTTGACCTCGACGGATCGCGCAGCCATACCTCGTGTTGTGATCCCGCGCCGCACCATCAGGATCGGAACGTTCGCCGGCATCCCGTTCGGCATCCACCCGCTGTGGCTGGTGATTCTCGGCCTGATCACGTGGTCGCTCGCGGTCGGGTGGTTCCCGCCACGGGTCACCGGGCTCGCCACCGGCGCCGCGTGGGGTCTCGGCTTCCTGAGCGCGCTGCTCCTGTTCGTGAGCATCGTCGCCCACGAGTACGGCCACGCGATCGTCGCGCGCCGGCGCGGGATCGAGGTCGAGGAGATCGACCTCTGGCTGCTCGGCGGGGTCTCGCGGATGCGCGGCGCCGCGCGCCGGCCACAGGACGAGCTGGCGTACGCGACCGCCGGCCCGGCCGTGACGCTCGCCGTGGCGGCCGCGTGCGGCGCGCTGCTGCTCGTGCTGCCCGCCCACGGCGTGCCCGCGCTGCGCGCACTCGTCGCCTACCAGGCGCTGGTCAACGCGGCGCTGCTGGTCTTCAACATGCTGCCCGCCTTCCCACTCGACGGCGGCCGCGTCATGCGCGCGCTGATCTGGCGCGCGACCGGCGACCCGCTGCGCGCCACGAGGAGCGCGGCGACCGTCGGCCGCGCCTTCGGCTTCGTCTTCATCGGGATCGGGGTGCTCGGGGCGCTGTCCGGCCAGCCGACCGGCCTGTGGCTCGCGGTGATCGGGTTCTTCCTGCTCGGGGCCGCAGGCGCCGAGGCGCTGCACGCCGAGGCCCAGGAGCTCTTCCAGGGTGTCGCGGCGCGCGACCTGATGAGCGCGCCGGCGCTGTGCATCGCCGCCGGGACGAGCGTCGCGCAGGCCGTGCGCGACGTGATGGTCCAGCACCCGCATCCGGCGTTCCCGGTCGTCGAGGGCGGCCGCGTGATCGGCATGCTGCCCAGCGACGACGTCGAGCACGTGCCCGCCGCACGGCGCGAGACCCTGCTGGTGCGAGAGCTCACCGATCGCGACCCGGCGCTGCTGGTGCCCCCGGACGCGGACGTCGCCGCGCTGCTCGACGTTCCAGCCTTCGGACGGGTGATGCGGGCCGCGGTCGTCGACGCCGCGGGCCACCCGCTCGGAGTGCTGTCGGTCACCGACGTCCAGCGCGCGCTCGAGGCCCACCGCCGGCTCGCGGTGCCGGGCGGGTAGCTTCTCGAGCTGCCCGAGGCTCCCTTGTCCACCGGTCTCATCATCGCCATCCTGCTCGCGCTCGCCTTCGCCCTGACGAACGGTTTCCACGACGCCGCGAACGCGATCGCGACTCTGGTCGCCACGCGCGGCGCGAGCCCCGGCCAGGCCATCGTGGTGTCCTCCACGTTCAACATGCTCGGTGCGGTGCTCCTGGGAACGGCCGTGGCGGACACCATCGGGAAGATCGTGCAGCTGAGCCCCGAGAAGACCGTTGCAGCGATCGGCGCGGGCCTCGCCGGCGCGACCGCGTGGAACCTCATCACCTGGTGGCGCGGCCTCCCGTCGAGCTCCGGGCACGCGCTCGTCGGCGGACTCGTCGGCGCGGCGCTCGCCGACGGCGGGACGGGGGCCGTGAACTGGGGCGGGTTCGACGGCATCCACCCGGTCGGCGTCATCGGCACCCTCGCGGCGCTGTTCATCTCGCCGATCATCGGGTTCGTCGGCGGCTTCGCGCTCCTCCGCCTGCTGCGACGCATGAGCAGGCGCTGGAGCGACCGCTGGCGGGGGCCCACCGTCGGCGCCGAGTGGACCGCCGCCGCCGCGCTGTCCTACAGCCACGGCGCGAACGACGCGCAGAAGGCGATGGGCGTCATCGCCGCGCTGCTCCTCGCCACCGGGCACCTGTCGAGCTTCAGCGTGCCGCTGTGGGTGAAGGTCGCGACCGGCGCGATGGTGACGCTCGGCACGGCGATGGGCGGATGGAGGATCATCCGCACCGTGGGCCGGCGCATCTTCACCCTGCGGCCGATGGACTCGCTGGCGAGCCAGACCTCGTCGACGGGCGTGATCCTGGGGATGTCGCTGATCGGCGGCCCGGTGAGCACCACCCAGGTCGTGGCATCGTCGGTGGTCGGGACGGGCGGTGGGCGCCATCGCTGGCGCCACGTGCGCTGGCTCGTCGTGCGCGACATGGGCGTCGCCTGGGTGCTCACGATCCCGGCGGCCGCCGCGCTCGCGGTGGGCTTCCTCTACGTGTGGCAGGGAGTCGCGGGCCTGTGAATCTCCGTCGCGGAGCCCGCTGGTTCCTGCCCGACGCCCCGGACGTGCTCGGCATGCTCGCCGACCAGACCAGGGTCACCGTCGACGGGATGAACGCGTTCGCCGCCTGGGCGGCCGGGGACGCGACGCGCGGGCGCGACGTGCGCGACGCCGAGCACGCCGCCGACGTGTGCAAGGTCGCGCTTGCCGATGCGGTGCGCGAGGCGTTCACCACGCCGATCGACCCGGAGGACCTGTTCGACCTCTCGCGCGGCCTCGACGAGGTGCTCAACGGCGCGAAGAACGCGGTGCGCGAGGCCGAGGCGCTCGGGCTGCCGCCGGACCGCGCGATGGCCGACATGGCCGGGTGCCTCGCGGAGGGTGTGGCGTGCCTGCAGCGCGCGTTCGCGGGCCTCGGGGATGGGCGCAGGGACGCGGACGAAGGCGCTGCAGCGGCGGTCAAGGCCCAGCGCCGCCTGGAGCGCGTCTACCGGACCGCGATGTCCGAACTGCTCGGCTCGGGCGCCGACCTGCCCGAGGTCGTCGGTCGCCAGGAGCTCTACCGCCGCCTGACGGACATCTCCGAGCGGATCCTCGCGGTCTCGGACCGCGTCGGCTACTCGACCGTCAAGGAGGCGTAGCGGCCGCGACCGCTCGCCCATCCTCGAGGTACACGCAGTGCTCCGCGCCGGCGCTCGCGGCGACGCGGCGCCGCACGGGTCCGCTGAGGAGCCGCTGCGCCTCGTCGAGGTCGACAAAGCGGTGCTCGGAGATCTCCTCCTGCTGGAGCGTGATCCCCGCCAGCTGATCGTCGGTGAAGGTGCCGCAGTTGAAGACGAACCGCATGCCGCCCGGGCGTCGCGGCCTGGGCCGCAGGAAGTCGACGCAGACCAGACGTCCGCGGGCGATCTCCAGCCCGCACTCCTCGCGCGTCTCGCGCCGGCACGTCTCCCACGGCGTCTCGCCGTCGGCCTCGACCTGGCCGCCGGGGATCGTCCAGTGCTTCTTGTACGTCGGGTCGAGGATCAGCAGGCGTCCACGCCGGTCGAACACGAGCGCGCCGGCCGACGCGGGGATCCGTGGAACGTCCCAGAGCTGTCCACCTGCGAGCGGCGAGGTCGTCAGGAGCCGCCCTCCATGCGCTGCTTCAGTTCGCCTGGACGGGCGTTGACGAGCATCGAGCGGATCACGGACTCGACCGGCCCGCGGATCAGCATGCCGATCATGCGGCCGGGGTCGCTGTCGAGGATGTAGGTGGCGCGCGTGCGCCCCTCGCCCAGGTCCTCGAGCTCCCATGCGCCCTCGACGGACTTCAGATCGCCCTTCTCCTGCGTCCACCCGAGCCGCGCGGGCGGCGCGTACTGGAAGCGCACCTCGGTCTTCACGTGCCGGACCTTGATGTCGTTCTCCGTCTCGACGAGCGTCGGCCGACCCTCCCCGTCGCGTTCGAGCGCTGACATCGCGACGAGGCCACCCTGCCACTGCGGAGCGGTGAGCACGTCCTCGACGACGGCCCAGACCTCCTCGATCGGTGCGTCGATGTCCGCGCTCGCGGTGCCACCAATGCGTCCCATGTCGCCCTCCTCCTGTTCGCCGCTGCGTTGTCCGGTGACGCTACTTCAGCGGCCGGTGCTCGTCGTGGGCGCATCGCTGATCCGCCTGGTCGTCATCGCGGCGCCTGCTCGTACAGCCCGGAGAGGACATCCGCGAACTGCTGATAGACGACGTTGCGCTTGAGCTTCAGGGTCGGCGTGAGCTCGCCCCCCTCCTGGGTCAGGTCGCGCTCGAGGATGGCGAAGCGCTTGATCTGCTCGATGCGCGCGAAGTGCGAGTTGGTCTCGTCGACCGCAGTCTGCAACGCCGCCCGCACGCGCGGGTCCCGCGCCATCGTGGCGACATCGGGGTCGACGCCGAGGTGTGCGGCGAGCTTCGGCGCCTCGTCCTGGTCGAGCGTCAGCAGCGCCACCAGGTACGGGCGGTTGTCGCCGAACACGACCGCCTCGGAGATCAGGGGACTCTGCTTGAGGGCGTTCTCGAGGTTGGTGGGGCTGATGTTCTTGCCGCTGGAGGTGATGATGAGGTCCTTCTTGCGACCGATGATCGAGACGAACCCGTCCGTGTCGATCGCCGCGAGATCGCCCGTCGCCAGCCACCCGTCGTCGAGCGTCTCGCGTGTCGCCTCGTCGTTCTTGAAGTAGCCGCGGAACACGCTCGGCCCGCGCATCAACAACTCGCCGTCCACCGCGATGCGCATCTCCACGCCGGGCAGCGGACGCCCGACGGAGCCGAAGCGCAGCTCCTCGATCGTGTTGATCGTGCCGGCGGCGGCCGTCTCGGTCATGCCCCAGGCTTCGAGCACGAGCACGCCGCAGGCATCGAAGAACTCGAGCACCTGCTTGGAGATCGGCGCGGCGCCGCTGGCGGCGAGTCGCAGTTCGCCGCCGAACAGGCCGCGCACCTTCGAGAGCACGAGCCGATCCGCCACATGGTGCCGCCACGCGAGGGTCGTGGGAACGCGCCGACCGGCGCGCTCGAGCTCGCGGACATGCTCGCCGGTCTTCACGGACCAGTCGAAGATCGCCCGCTTGGGCAGAGGCTGCTCCGCGAGCCCGCTGTGCGCGGCCGCGTAGATCTTCTCGAAGATCCGCGGCACCGACGGGAGGTAGGTCGGCCGCGACTCGCGGATGTCGTCGAGGAGCAGTTCGGGCCGGCGCTGCCAGAAGACGAGCGTGCCGCCCATGTCCAGCACGCACACCTCGGTGATGCGCGCGAGCGAGTGGGCGAGCGGCAGGAACATGAAGAAGACGATCGGGACGCCCTGCGTGCGCAGGTCGAGCCGCTCCTCGTAGGCGCGCGCGGCGTCCAGGAAGTTGCCGTGCGTGAGCACGCAGCCCTTCGGCGGACCGGTCGTGCCCGAGGTGTAGATCAGGGTCGCCACGTCGTCCGCTGCGATGGCCGCCGTGCGCTCGTCGACGGCAGCGTCGGGAACGCCTGTGCCGCGCGCGCGCAGGTCGTCGAGCGACATCGCGTCGGCGCTCGTTCCCTCGATGAGGACGAGGTGCTCGAGCCGCGGGCACTCGTCGCGGACACTCTGGACCTTCGCGAGCTGCTCGTCGTCCTCGCAGAAGACGACGCGGGCGTCCGAATCGCGCAGCACGTAGGCGCACTCCTCGGGCGCGTTGGTGTGGTAGATCGGCGCGACGACCGCACCGGCGCAGAAGGCGCCCATGTCGATCAGCGTCCACTCCGGGCGCGTGTTGGCGAGAACCGAGATCCGGTCGCCCGGCTCGATGCCGAGTGCCATGAGGCCGCGAGCGATGTCGCGCGCGTCGCGCGCGAGCTCGGGGTAGGAGATCTCCGTCCACTCCCCGGCCCGCTTGTGACGGATCGCGGCGCCGTCGTACATGGCCCCTGCGCGCAGGATCATCGCGCCCAGCGTTCGCGCGGCGGTGCCCGGGCCCGGCGAGCCGCCCGATGGAGCCTCCTGCTTCGCCGTTGCGGACGCGGTCACGTCGCTGGTACCCATCTCACACCTCTTTCTCCCCACCGACTCGCCGCCGGAAACCCGACGACGAAGCTCAGCCTAGATCGCGAGCGGCCGGCCGGCATCCGCAGTGGCTACGGTTCTTCACGCTGCCGTCGTCGAGGTTCAGCGGCCGCGATGGGTGTCTGCCTGCGGGGCGTTGGGGTGCGGTACAGGAGCTCACGGTCGGGCGAGTTCGACGATCGTCGTCGAGCGCTGGTCCTGGCTGGTCCGCAGGGCGATCAGGTGGCGGTCGTCGCGCTGGGCGATGACGTCGAACTGCAGGCAGGTGGTGCCGATGAGCTTGCCGCCGCCGGTGAACACGCCCGGCACGCTGTACAGGCGGGTCCCATGAAGGTGGGTGCGCGGCACGCTGCCGACGAGCGTTCGGGACGTCCCGAAGCTGACGGTCGCCCCGCGCGGCAGCTGCGGGACCGGGAGCGGTGCGCCCGTGGCGAGCGAGATGCTGACGGCATGCGGCGGTGGGCCGGCCGCGCCCAGGAGCCGGGACCCGGCGATGCCGCTGATGACACCCAGGGAATCGGCATCCGCCCCCGGAAGTGAGGCACCCCAGGAGGGAACCTGCTCGCCGGTCATCACGTCGAACGCGTCGAACAGTCGCTCGACGTGTTCGTCGGCGCGGACACCGACGAACACCTGCCTGCCGTCGGTCGCGACCGACCCCATCGAGTACCCCGGGTTGATGCGCCACAGCGGGGCGCCGGTCCCCGCGTCGAACGCCCCGAGCGTCGGACCGGGGCCGGTCGGTGGCGCGCTGGTGATGACGATCCTGCCCGCGGTGTAGACCATCCCCGACAGGAGACCGTCCTGCAGGTCGGCCGGCGGCTGGAACGACGCCAGCGCTGCTCCTGAGTCGGCGTCGAAGGCCTGGACATGTTTGCCCTCGCCGAAGGGACCGTCGGGACCGGAGGCGACGTACAGCGCGGACGGGGACGCCGCCATCGCGATCACCCGGTCGCCCGGAGGCAGAACCGGGCGAAACGACGCCAGCTGCTTCCCGGTCCGCAGATCGATGGCCACGATGGAGCCGGTCCTGCCCGCGGCGGGAACACCATCGACGTACAGGGTCGTCCCCGCCCGCGCGGGAAAGCCACCCGCTACGCCCTTGACGAGCACGTTCAGATGCGCGTCGGGCCGCCACTCGAGCGCCCCGCCGCCCGGAGCCGGGCCGCACGGCGAAGCCGACTTCGCCGCGGCCGATCCGCCCGCGTCCGATCCGGGACCACTCAGCGTGAGGACCGTGAGGCCCGTGAGGACGAGTGTCGCCAGCAGGCGACGCACGCGGTCCGCCGGCACGAGCGGGGTTCTGCTGAACCTGCGCACCTGATGCTCCCTTGCGTCGGCCGAAAGGTGCACGCTACCGGGGCTGATGGGGTGGCTGGGTTCCCGCGCCGAGCTCGGCTGGTCGGTCCTTACCGGCAGTGCCGCCGGGCTGGTCCGTCAGAGGGCGTAGAGAGCGAGCACGGCGGCCGTCGCGCCGATCGCCGCGAACGCGAACGCGAACGCAATCGACGATGACCGGTCGCGGAGCCCTGTCACCAGGAACGCGATGTAGACCCAGGGCGCCGCGAACTGCGAGAAGACGTCGAGTTCGACCTCCAGGACGTTCTTGGCGACGACCGCCTTGACCAGCAGACACGCTGCCACGACCAGGCTCAGCCGCAGCAGGTAGGTCAGGCTCACGAAAATGTTCGCCGGTCTGTTCACCCTCGCGGGGACCAGGAGCGAGACGATGACCATGATGCTTGGAATCAGGATGTAGATACTGGTGAGGACAAGAAACGCCTGGTTGATCTCAAAGCCTGCGCCGGGGACTTTGCCGGCGAGTGCCCCGTTGATCACATCGGCCCGCCAGAGTCCGAAGATGTCGACGTACGCGAACACGAAGAGCATGGAGATCCACAGTCCGCACAGGACGACCTTCACATCCACTTTCGTGTCGTGAAGGTCCGCTGTCCGATTCTTGTTCACTGGGGTACTCCTCCGGCTTGCAAGGAGCGGCATGCGATCTCGAGCTCGACGCGACAAACCCGGCGCAGCCGCGTGAGGTCCGGGCAGCCTACGGTCCGGGCCGCGGCTCCAGGATCACCACCGCAGTCTCCATCGAGCGGCGCGTCGCGTAGGCGTCGAGGCCCTTGTCGATCTGACGCCAGCGCTCCCACAGGCGTTCGCGCTCCTCGCCCCGCGCGGCGCGAGCCCTGACCAGGCGCGGCCCATCGGCCAAGTCGGCCCGCACCTCGGGATGAGCCTGAAGGTTCAACCACCACCCCGGCTCACCGTCACCCCAGCCATTCATGGCCAGCGCAACCAGGTCCCGGCCATCTTCGAAGTAGCCCACGATCACCGGCCGCTCGCGGCCCGTCCGCCGTCCGATGGTGGTGAGCCGCATCGCCCCCCACTTGCCCGGCTTCGGCCGCCACAACCCGAATCGGCCACCGCTCAGGCGACACAGCCACCGGTGCGTGACCCAGAAGAGGCGCATGAACCAGCGCGGAGGAAGGCGTGGCTTCTTGGGCGTCGGACTGGACATCCAGCTCCTCGATCGAAGGCTCTGGCGCGAGCCTAGCCGAAGGACCGCGGCCACTCGACCGCGGAGCCCGGCGCATCGACCACCTGGTCCTCGGCAGACTGCGCCGCTCGGAGACCGCTGCGAGAACCGCAGCGCCCGCCGCGTACGCGGCGCACCGGCGCACTCCGCACGAGGCGGCGTGCTGACCTGCCCCGCGCCCGTCTCCCATGCAACCTGAGCCGCCGGCATCCACCGATCCCCGGACACCCGCCGCGCCTCCTTTGCATGAATGGCGGGAGTCTGCGTTTGTAGCGGGTGTTGGCGCTCAGGTGCCGTCGCGGGTGCGGATGAGCTCGTGCGGTGGCTGGCGTGGCCTGCCTGGTGCCAGCGAGCGTCGGAGACCGACAGGCATGGGCACGTTAGAACAGCCCGGCACACCCGGAGCGGCATCCCGCTCGCGCTGGAGCCTTCGTTGCGACTCTCGACCTTGCGCCCGACGCCTTGTGGCCAGGGCCCACATTGGGCGCAGCCCGTGGCTCACGGCCTTCGGACCGTCGCCACGAGCCGGCGATCGGTCGTCTGCCAGGCGAACGCGGCGAAGCCACCGGCCGCCGCGAGGCTTTGGGCAGCCGGCGCCGGACGGCCGGCCGGAGGGGTGATCGCAGCGAAGCCGGTCCCGGAGCGGTAGAGCGCCGCACCGAATCGCCGCACGGTCCAGACGATGAGCGCGCGGCCATCGCCCGTCGAGGCGAGCTGCGGGCTGGTGACCGCTGTTGTCGTCAGCGTTCGCCGGGGGCCGAAGGTGCCGCCGGGCCGGCGCGTGGCCCAGTAGAGCGGCGCGCCTTTCCAGGTCGGGACTCCGCGAGCCTTCTCCCGCCAGAGTGTCACCAGTTCGCCCTGCGAGCCGCCCGCGAGCATCGGGCCGAACGACCGCCGGGCATTGACGAATGGGGCGTCGACGGGCGTCTCGAATGCGCCTCCAGTGAGTTGCGCGGAGGTCTGGATCGCACCGTACGGGTCGGTCTCCGGGCCGTTGGCACGCTCCCAGGCCACGGCGACCGTGCCCTGGTTGGAGATCGTCGCCGTGGTCGCGGACGTCGGCGTGCTGGAGACCGTGACCGGCGTGCCGAAGCGCCCGCCGGCGCGACGAACGGCGACCTGGGCCACCGACGTCCGCGAGTACGGCACGGGGAAGCGCCCGCCGGTTTCGACCACTTGTGTCCAGCTGGCGACCGCGTCACCGCGCGCATTCAGCGCGACGCGGACGCCCAGGCCCGTGCCGAGACTCGACGGGGAGCTGAAGCGGCCGCCAGCCGGGCGGGAGACCACCTCGACCTGGCTCTCGCGCCCGCGGAACGCGAGTGTCCACGCCACGAGCGCATTGCCGCGTCGGTTGAACGCGACGACCGGCGAGTAGAAGAGCCCGCAAGAGGTCCCCGAGATCCGTTCGGGCCGCCCGAAGCGTCCGCTCGGCGAGCGCACAGCCGCCATGACGGAGGGTCCTCGATCCTCCCACAGCACGACCGCCGTCCCGTCGTCGGCGATCGCGGCGACCGGCCGCGCACCGGTGCTGGAAAGGACCACGGCGCGTCCGAACCGCCCGCGCACATCGCCCACCACAACGGACACGCCATGGCCGCCCTCTTCGCTCCAGGCAACCAGCGACTGACCGCGGCGGTTGACGGCGACGGTCGGCAAGCGGCCGAGCAGACCCCGGTCACCGGCGAGCGGACCCGCGAGGCGGGCAGGCCCAGACCAAACGCCGGCCACGACGGTCGCGGGGAACGTCATCGCCACCACCGCCAGCAGCCAGGCAAGCGCCAGCCACATGCACCCGACGAGGGCTGGACGGTGGGCCAGTCGTTGCAAGCGCATGATGATCCTCCGGCGTCGCAGGGCCACCACTGATCCTCCGCCACACCCAGGCTCACGGCGACCGTGCAAAGTACGCCGGGTCCTGCACCAATACCACGGCCGGCCATGACGACCACGCTCGACGCGTCCGGAGCGGAAGCCGGCCGCAGCCCCAGCGAACACCACACGCCGCTCTCCCGCAACGGACGACGGATGAAAGTCAAGTGGTGTTGTCGGTGGCGTGGTCCGAACGGCGCCGACCCGCCCGTCGCCGGCGCGCCCGTGCCTCAGGCCACAAAGTCGCGCTCGCGATTCCGACATCAGGTAGTCGCGTCGTGTGTCGTGACCAGCGCGGCTGGCGATCATGTGCTCCGCCGCTCCACCGTTTCCGTGCCCGCCTGCAGGCGACCTGCTCGATACGCGGCCGGGAAATTGGACCCCAATTGGACCCCGTCGACATCAGCCCGCCGGCGGAAGAACGCCGAGGGCCCCGGTGGAACGGGGCCCTCGACAGTCGGGGAGACAGGATTTGAACCTGCGACCGCCCGGCCCCCAGCCGAGTCACCGACCGTCAGATGCGTCCCAGACGCGTCCCCTGCGTCCCACCCGTCCCCGACCAGCGACGGATCGAGCACTTGTGACGGGGTGGCCGGTACCACGCTGGTACAACGGCGCCGAGCCGGCTCGTGGCGGCGAGCAACTGAGTCGACGAGATCTCATGGGGTCTGACCCGTGCAAGCTGGCAACGTTGCCCCCACTTTGCTGTCGCCGAAGTGTTCAGCGACCACGATATGGGGCGTATTGGGGTCGGATTGGGGTGCTATTGGGGGTAAGCGACCCTTGACGGGAACACGCTCGTTCCTACTTGTTGAGCCCCGAAGGCCCTGATTCCCTCCCAGAGATGTTCCCTTACGCCGCACTCACGACCGCCGCATGACCGAGCGACGCTTCCTGCCGCTCGAGCTTCCCGAACGATTCATCCTGGAGGTCCAAGACGGCAAAGGCGGATGGATGGACCACGGCTTCTACGAGGCTGACAAGTTCGCCCGCCTCGAGGACGGCACGCGGGCGTGCACCGGCTGGGGCGGCTCGCCACTGTTCTGCGCTGTATCCGCCAAGAGGGCAACGTCATCGACGTGCTCGACGGTGGAGGCGACCAGTACACCTACCGGCTGGTCCCCTTCCCCGGCGGCGGCTACACCGACTCGACCCGACCCGGGCGCGCCCGTTCGGCAGTCAGGCCCCGCCACGTTGCGTCGGTCCGTCCCTCATCGTCCCACGTCCCAGCGCTGCTTGTTGTCGTCCGAGGCGGCAGCCGAAGGCCCGACTTGGCCGAGGTCATGCCGCGGTAGCGAACGGCCGAGGGCGCTCACAGCAGCTTGCGCGCGGTGCCCCGCTCACGCCAGACAGCATCCCGGCGAACTACCGCCCACCGCAGGCGAAGCCCGCCGCCATCCAGTAGCTGCTGCGTTCCATTGTGAGCGCCGTCACGGTCGAGTCGCTGGCCCGTGATTTCCACGGGGTCTGCGCTGTGGCGTTCCCCGATGACGGTCGCGCCCCGCGCTGCCACGATGGGGAACCGTGCGCCGCCTGCCCCTCATCGCCGTGGCCTTGGTGGGCGCCCTGCCCGGGCCGGGCGCGCAGGCGGCCTGGACGGAGCCGCAGTCGGTGTCGTCAACGGCAAACGAGGTCTCGGCGGGGACGCTCGCGATCGACCCCGGTGGTAGGGCGCTCCTCACGTGGTCGCCGATGCAGTACCGCAGTGGGCAGTTCGCCGCGGACGGCGGGCGCTCGGCGACCCGCCCGGCGCGTGCGAGCGCATTCGACCAGCAGCGCGGCGCCCCAGTGTTCGTTGCCGGGCCTGTGTTGTTCGCCGGCACGCGCGCAGTCGGACTCGACGAGCGGACGGGGGCGTGGGAGCGCTGCGGCGGTCCTTCGACGTACAACCACTCGACGCAGGGCGTGACGCTGCGCGCGCGCTTCGGCCGGTCCACCGGCGCCTTCGAGCGCCCGGTGACGATCGCCTCCTACCGCGGGCCTGGCGGCGACGGCGACCCGGCCGTTGCGGCGAACGCGGCGGGCCAGGTCCTGGCGGCCTGGTCGCAGTCTCCCGCCGGATGCGCTCGGTCCCTGATCGAGGTCAGCCAGCGCCGCCCCGGGGCGTCCGCGTTCTCGGCGCCCACGGTGCTGCGCGCTCGTGGCGACAGTCGGTCGCCGTCGGTCGCCGTCGGTCAGGGCGGCGACATGCTCGCCGCCTGGGCGCGGCAGAACGGGGAGGGACGCACGACCATCGAGGCGCGCTACCGGCCCGCCGGCGGCTCCTGGGGGCCGGTCCATGCGCTCGGCACAGGGTCCAACAACGGGTACCCGCTGACGACAGCAGTCACCCAGAACGGCCGCGCCTACGTCGCCTGGGGACGGCAGACGTTCAACGCGGACACCGGCGTACACGCGAGCCTGTACGTCGCAGTTCGCCCGGCCGGCGCACGCACGTTTCGTGCGTCCACGCTGCTCGAGCGCGTCAACCTGAGGCCGCTCTCCTATGTCTCGCTCAAACCGGTGCTGGCGGTCGCCGGGAACGCGGCGCTGATCGCCTGGACCGGGCACGACACGACCTGGGCGGTGCGCGTCGCCGCCGCCGGACCGACCGGAGGATTCGGCAGAGTGCAGACCGTCTCGTCCCCGGCCACCGGCGCCCTCCTGGGAGGACTGGCGCTGCTCCCTGGTGGGACGGCCGCCATCGCCTGGTCGACGCTCGACGCCGAGGAACTGCCGGCGGATGTGACCGCCGCCGTCCGTCCAGCCGGGGGCTCGTTCATGGCGCCCGAGCGGGTCAGCGCCGCGACCCGCTCGCTTCCGCAGATCGCGCTGAGCCCCGCCACGCTCCAACCGACGGTCGCCTGGACGCAGAACTTCGGGCCGGCGAGCACGAGCGCCGCAAAGCTCGACGTCCGGCTGCGCGCGGCCAGCCGCGTCGCTCCGTGATCCCCACGCGATCTTCGGAGAGAGGAAGGCGAACGCCGACAGGCGACGACCTACACCCGCCCGCGGCGCTGTCGCCTTCTCCTTGGCTCAGGTTGGTGCTGTTCCAGGGAAGTGGGCGACGCATACGAGCCGGTGGCCGCCCGCGCTGCGCTTGATCGACCGTGATCTGACTCGGGAGGAGGCGCGGCCGCCGGCCTGAGCTGGAGCCCGGTCGAGACGTTCCAACTACTGAGAGCGATCAGTGGTGCAGCCTGACGCGGGCTGGGCACTGGGCTTCTACGGTGGCGTGATGTCCCGGTTGCGGATCCTCACGGTCCTGCTGGCGTGCTGCGGGCTCGTGCTGCCCGGCGCTGCACTCGGCGCTTGGAGCACGGTGCTCGACCTGGGCGCGCATCCGCGTTCGGCGCCCGAGCTTGTTGGTTATCGTGGCGGCGGCGCGCTGCTGGCCTGGGTCGAGTTCGCCGGTGACCGCCCCGGCGTGCCGATGGAACCGGGCGCGAAGGGCGTGCTGAAGACGGTGCGCCGCGCGTCTGGTGGCGCCGGGTTCGGCGCGGTGGAAACGCCGGCGGGCACGAGCTCGAACGTCCGCGTCCTGTCGTCTGCGAGCGATGGCGGTGGCGGCGTCGCTCTCGCCTGGCGCGCGGGCGCAAGTTCGTCGGGGGCGCACCTGCGCATCGCGCTCGGAACGATGGCCGGCGGACTCGGCAGGCCCGTGACGCTGAGCGGGCTGGGCACGCTGCCGGACTCCCCCGCCCAGTTCGGCGGCGACCCGACGTCCCGGCCGGTGATCGCGCTCTCAAGCCACGGCGATGCGCTGGTCGCCTGGCTCGCACGCGCGAAGCAGGGCTGCGGGTATGTGGTGCGCGCGTCGGTGCGCAGGTCGGGTGGGAGCTTCAGCGCCGGGAAGATCGTCTCGGCGAGCTGCGCCCGCGCCGCACACCCGCGCGTCGCGCTCGGCTCGGATGGTGCGGGCGCGATCGCCTGGGACGCGGGCCCCAGCTGCCCGAGCATCGTGCACGCGTGCGCGCACGAGATCATCACGCTGCGCGTGACGGCGGGGCGCTTCGGCCCACGGGCCGCGGTCACGCGACGAGCCGCACCCGCCGCACCGGCGATCGCGATCAGCCCGAGCGGGCCGATCTACGCATGGCGTGACTTCCTCGGCACGTCGAGCTATGGGATTCGCGGGAAGGTCTTCGCGCGGGCGCCCGACAGCAGTGGCAGGCTGCGCGAGCGCAAGGCACTCTCCAGCAGCGAGTGGATCACCGGCACGCCGCGCCTCGTCGTCGGGACTGACGGATCGGTGCTGGCAACGTGGCAGGCACGGCCGCGCGGCAACCCGGGGCACGTGCAGGTCGTGCTGCGGCCACCAGGCGCGAGCGCGTTCCCCGTGGCCGAGTCGTTCCCTGGCCTGGGTTCGGGAGGACCGCAAGTCGCGAGCCTGCAGGCCGGTCTGAGCGACGCAGCCGACGCGGGAGTCATCCACTGCAACAGCAGCGGACGGCTCGTGCTGTCCCAACGGACGCGCTCGGGCGGGCTGATCTCACCCGAATGGGTCGGTGGCACGATTGCGATCGCCCAGGGACCGTGCGCGGGCCCGTCGTCGCCCGCGGCTTCCGTGGCCATCTCAGGAGCCGGCGCGACGCTCGTGTCGGCGCCGGATGGTGGGTACGGCCACATCTGGCTCGTGGAGCGTCCAGCGCCGATCGGCTGAGTGGCCGCCGGTAGCTGCGAGACGCGGCACCCGCCTCCGCTTCTGCTTCCCCGTGCAATCGAGCTGCGGGCGCTGGCGCGCGCACCGACCGCGCCCTTCACGATCGCCGTGGCAGCGTGGGGTAGAACTCGCTCGGCAATGACGGCGATGCTCGCCTCTCCTATCCGTGCCTTTTGGGGAGAGCGGTCCGTAGCCCCGGCGGATGCGCCGGTGCTTCGCGGACGGGATATTCGGAACGTCGACCGGAGGTGACCCATGCGCCGCATTGCCGCAGTCGTGGCTCTTTCCGCGCTGATGGCCGGGCTGCTCGGTGCTGTCGCGGCGTCCGCGGTCGCACCGTCGGTTTCGGTTTCGCCGACGAGCGTCGTGCTCGGTCACAGCGTCCTGGTGACCGGCCGACACTGGCCGCGCCAGGTGCGGGTCGAGTTGCTGATCGGCCCGCCGCAGAGCGAGGCGAGCCACGTCGCGTGGGTGACGACCACGAATTCCGGCACGCTGCGCAAGCGCCTTGCGATCGCGCGTCGCGCCGCGACCGGACGCTTCGTGCTGCTCGCGTGCCGACGCTCCTGCCGCGTGAAGGTGCAGGCGTCGTTTCGCGTCGTCGCCGGGTTCGCCGGTGCCGCAGCGGTGAGGGCGCGAAACGGGTAGTCCCGCGGTACGGTCGCTCTCATCGACTGGATCGAGCGAGCGGCAGAAGCCGACCCCGCGTGGCCCGTCCATGAGCTCCGAAAGCATCTCACGCACCTGATCGTCGCCTTCAAGATGAGCGATGGTCGTCAGATCAGCGGAGTGCTCGACCTCGTCGCGTCGGACCGGATCGACCTCGATACCGACGCCGGCCCCGTGCCGGTCGACGTACGCGACATCGTCGCGTACGCGATCGTGTCCAAGAACATCGAGCGTGCCTGAGGGCACCACCCCTGCCACCGCAAGCCGCGCCGACGGCGACGGCATTCGCATCGAAGTCTTCTGCCGGCAGCGACCTGATCTCTACGCGTCAATCCGACAGGCCAGCGATGGTTGACGACCACCGAGGCACTCCGACCGCCGCTGCCCCTTTCATGCGGAGCGGCAAGACGCTTCGCGTCCCAAGCGGGAGTCAGGGCTGGTAGGTCGTCAGGTACAGCCGCCCTGCCCCTTGATCGTTCACGTCCCGGATCCACGTGATGACTGCTTCACGGGGTGAGGCTGCTGCTCTGAGCCTGTTGGTGTCGATCCCAGGGGCGGGCAGGGAGCGCAGCGCGGTCCAGCCGTGACCGACTGGGCGTACCGCGATCCGCACGCGCGGACGACCGGGGCCGCTCTCCCCCCATGCGGCGACCGTACGGTCGGTCAGCGCGCCCGCTTGGGGCGTGCCGGCAAGCCAGCCGCTCGCCGAGAGCTGCTTCGCGGGCGAGAACACGCCGCCGGACGGTCGGCTGCTGCTCTTGACGGCGGCGAAGATCGGGATGAAGCCGTTCGAACGGACCTCGCGCCACAGCGCGACGTTCGAGCCGCCGGCGGGGAGCCCGAGCGCGACGTGGTCGCCCAGATCCGCGTCACCCTCGCGGCGATGCTGGTACGGCGGCAACAGCACAGGAGGCGCGAACACGTTCCCCGGGGTGAGCGAGGCGAGTCGCACCTCGGTGGCGGCCTGGCGCCATGTGACCGCGGCGCCGCCCGGCCCGCCGGCAGCTTCCGGGCCGAAGGAGCCGGCGCCCATCGTGCCGAGCTCAGAGTGGCGCCCGAACCGCGCGCCTCCCTCGACCAGCGTCGCGGCGAGCACGCGGGCGGGGCCGCCCGCCGGCGGCGGCGCGGGAGGAGGCTGCGGCGGGGCCGGGGTGTCCAGCCAGGTCACGAGGACCGTGCCGTTCGGCGCCACGGCGACGGCGGGCACGTTCTGCCGGCTGGTGCCGAGCGTCTGTGCCGCGCCGAACGCGTGCCCCGGCGCCGCGAGCGCGGCCTGCACGGGCGTCGCGCTCGTCCCGCGGCGCCACACGACGACGGCACGGCCTCTCGGGGTCACGGCGACGCCGCCGAGCGCCATCGAGCGCGCGTGCGACAGCCCCTGCACGCGTCCGAAGCTGTGGCCCGGGCGCGCGACGGCGACGCGCAGCACCGGTGTCGACCCCTGCCGCTGCGCGACCCAGGCCGCCACGACGGTGCCATCCGCCCCCACGGCGACCTGCGGGAAGCCCCCACCGGTGTCCAAGCGCTGAAGCGGGCCAAGGCCGCGGACGCCACCCGTTCGCGCCTGCAGGGAGAA
>Ga0208851_1000272_pt1 | contig 23838 bp, 16 predicted proteins | sample NGESurshal092012_FD_184481 | JGI IMG/M metagenome (GOLD analysis project Ga0208851, IMG submission 184481) | Arctic peat soil microbial communities from Barrow, Alaska - NGEE Surface sample 415-2 shallow-092012 (SPAdes) | ecosystem: Environmental > Terrestrial > Soil > Wetlands > Peat ... | reverse complement strand
AGCGCGTCCGCCGAGCGCGCGCACTGATCGACCGGGCGGGCTTGCGGGGCCGGGAGGACGCCGACCTCTCCGAGCTGTCGGGCGGCGAGCGCCAGCGGGTCGCGATCGCGCGCGCCCTCGTGCACGAGCCGCGTCTGCTGCTCGCCGACGAGCCGACAGCCGCGCTGGACGATGCGACCTCCGAGCGCGTGCTGGAGATCCTCGAGGAGGCGCGGCGCGAGCGCGGCATGACGATGCTGGCGGTCACCTACGACCCGGCCATGATCAGTCACACCCAGCGGATGCTGCGCCTGCACGAGGGGACGATCGACGAGCTCCCGGCCGCGGCGGTGACCCCCGCCGGAGGCCGTCGATGATCCCGCTCGTCCTTGCGACGCTCCGCCGCCGCCCGGCCCGGGCGCTGCTGTCCGCGCTGGGCACGGCCGTCGGCGTCGCGACGATCGTGGCGCTGCTGGGCGTCACCGACGGCCTCAAGCAGACGGCCGGCGGGCTGGTGCGGCTCGGCGCCGGCGACATCGGCCTCTTCCAGAAGAACGTATCGGACCCCTCGGCCTCCGTCCTGCCGGCGAGTCTCACAGCCCGGCTGCGGCGCGTCCCGGGCATCGCCGACGCGACGCCGATCCAGCTGCTGATCGAGGCGCTGCCCCAGAACCCCGCGGCCGTCGTGTTCGGCGTCGAGCCGCGCGGCTTCGTCGCCGCGCGACTGATCTTCGTGCGCGGCCGCCCGGCACAGCGCGCGCGCGACGTGGCCGTCGGCGACGGGCTGGCCCGCGAGCTGAAGCTCCGTCCGGGGTCGACGCTGCGGATCTCGCGGCGGCCGTTCCGCGTCACCGGCGTCTACCACTCGGGGATCCTCTTCGAGGATCAGGGCGCGATCGTCTCCCTGCGCGACGCGCAAGGGATCACGGGGCGCCCCCAGGACGCGACGACGATCAGCGTGCAACTCGGCGCGGGGGTGCACCGCCGGGAGGTCCAGCGGGCGATCCAGCGGCGCTTCCCCGGGCTCACCGCGATCGGGACGCCGGAGGAGGCGGCGCGCGCCGGGGCCAACGGCACGCTGATCAGCAAGGCGGCGCTGGTGATCGTCGTGCTCGCGCTGATCATCGGCGCGATCAGCGTCGCGAACACGATGCTGCTCTCGGTCGTCGAGCGCCGCGGGGAGTTCGCGGTGATGTCGGCCGTCGGCTGGAGCGGACCGCAGGTCGCCGGCGTGGTCCTCGCCGAGGGGGTCGCGATCAGCGTGCTCGGCGCGGGCATCGGGCTGCTGCTCGGCGCCGTCGGCTCACGGCTGCTCGTGCACGCGCTCGGGGTGCAGTCGTTCGTCAGCCCCGTGATCTCCGCGTCCGTGCTGCTCGACGGCCTGCTCGTCGGCCTCACGATCGGCATCGTCGGCGGCCTGTACCCCGCGTGGCGGGCGGCCCGGCTGCCGCCGGCGCCCGTCCTCGCCGGCCGCTGAGGGCCGCGGGACGCGGCGGACGGCACGCGGTAGGGTCCGCTGCCATGAGCGCCGGCAGCATCCACGGCCTCGACGGGGCGCGCGTCGACCGCCTGCTGGCGAGCGAGACCGAGCGCTTCACGCGTTCGCATGCGCGCTCGCTCGCCTGGCTCGACGAGGCCGCCGATGTGCTGCCCGGTGGCGTCCCGATGAGCTGGATGCGCGAGCTCTACCGCCACCCGCCGCCCGTGATCGACCGCGCCGCCGGAATCGTCACGACCGACATCGACGGCAACGAGTACCGCGACTTCAACCTCGGCGACATGAGCGTCCTCGCCGGCTGGGCGCACCCGGTCGTGCTGCGTGCCGCCGCCGAGCGGCTCGCGCGCGGTGCCCAGTTCCTCCTGCCCAGCGAGGACGACGTCGGCGTCGCACGCCGGCTGGCCGGCCGCTGGGGGCTGCCGTTCTGGCGCTTCACCCTCTCGGCGAGCCAGGCCAACGTCGAGGTGCTGCGCATCGCGCGTGCCGCGACCGGCCGCCCGGTCGTGCTGATGTTCGACGGGAAGTACCACGGCCACGCCGACGAGCTGCTCTACGGCGGCCTCGACCGGGCGGCACCGGAGATCCGCGGCGTGCCCGCGGCAGGAGCCCAGGCCGTCCGGCTCGTCCCGTTCAACGACGGCGCGGCGGTGGAGCGCGAGCTCGCGCGCGGCGACGTCGCCGCCGTGCTGATCGAGCCCGCGTTGACGAACGTCGGCGTCGTCCTCCCCGAGCCCGGCTTCCACGCGGCGCTGCGCGCGGCGTGCACGGCGACGGGAACCGTGCTCGTGCACGACGAGACCCACACGCTGTCGGCCGCGCCCGGCGGCCTCGTCGAGGCGTGGGGGCTGCAGCCCGACGCGGTGACGATGGGCAAGGGCATCGCCGGCGGACTGCCGATCGGGACCTACGGGATGTCGGCGGCGCTCGCGCACGCCGTCCTGTCGGGCTCCGAGGAGGTCGCCAGCGGCGGCACGCTGTACGGGTACGCACTCGGGCAGGCGGTCGCCGCGGCGTTCCTGGCGGAGGTCCTCGTCCCGGAGGGGTACGAGCGGACGGCGGAGCTCGGGGCGCGGCTGGCCGACGGCATCGACGCCGCGGCGAGCGCGCATGGACTCGACTGGCGGGCGCACCGGCTGTTCAACCGCTCGGGGCTCACGCACGGCCCGACGCTGCCGCGCACCGCGGCCCATGCCAGGGCGACCTTCGACAGCGCGCTGTTCAACCTGCAGCGGCTGTACCTGCTCAACCGCGGCATCTGGGAGGCGATCGATTCGGCCGGCCCGGCGGTGTCCTTCGCGGCGTCGGAGGCCGACGTCGACGCCTACCTCGGCGTGTTCGACGACTTCCTCGCCGCCCTCACCTGACCCCGGCCGCTACCCGACGAAGCGCGGCGCGCGCGGCAGCACGAGCACCCGCGCCGCCGCGGTGTTGCCGACGAGCGAGCCCTCGCTGCTCGAGGTGTTCACGACCACGCGGTTGGGGATCCGGCCGACGCGCCGGGGACGCACGTGCGCGACGAGCGTCACGCTGCGCCCCGGAGCGAGCGTGCCGATCACGCAGACGGGAAAGCGCGCCCGGATCGTGCAGTGGCTGCCCGCCGGGGTGACGGAGGTGATGCCGGTGCCGGAGGCGAGCAGCTCGACGAGCGTCACGTTGTACGCGATCACCCCGGAGGCGTTGTGCACGGTGAGGCGGTAGTCGATCGTCCCGCCCAGTCGGATGACGCGGGCGCTCGGCGTCTTGGTCACCGTGAGGTCGGTCTGCGGCGTGGGGTCCGGATCGGGCGTCGGCCCAGGCGTCGGCGGCTCGGGAGAGATCGCCTGGCCGGTGAACTGGTCGTGGAACGCGCACTCGACGTCCGGGTGGGCCGCCGTCAGCGTGATCCGCACGGAGCCGGCGTCGCTCGGGAGCGGGATGCCGTTGCACTCGACGTCGGTCAGGCGCCACTCGCCGGTCGCGCCGCCGGCGGGCGTCGTCTCCTGGATGTCGTAGGAGCCGAGGGGGAGCGCCGAGGTGTCGCTGCCCTTCGCGAGCACGGCCTGCCCCTCCCGGGTCGTCGTCGCGCTCTGGCGGAACTCCACGGCGCGTCGAGCCGTCGCCGCCGGGGTGATGACGAACCCGGTCGTCCCGACCGCGCCGACGGTCGTCTTCAGGATGCGGATCGAGCCACTCGGCGTGAACGTGTTCGTGTACGTGCAGACGCTGCCCTGACCGGGTGCCAGCGTCAGGCGCACCGGCTGGACCGCCGAGATCACCTCCTCGTCGCAGACCACGCCGCTCACCTTCCAGCTGCCGCTCTTCGAGGCGGGCAGGTGCTCGTCGATGCGATAGCTGCCTGCGGGCAGCTCGATCGGCCCCGGCGTGGCCGCGACCGCGAGCCCCTGCTGGGTCGTCGTCGCCGACGCGCTGACCGCCTGGCCGCCCGTCTCCGGCGTCACGTCGAAGCCGAACGTGCCAACGCCGCCGAGCGTGACCTTGCGCAGCAGCAGCCCCGCCGGCGGGGGGACGAGGCGGTCGACGTACGTGCACGTGACGGTGTCGCCCGCGGCCAGGCGCACCGAGACGCCCGGGCCGTCGATCGCGACCTGGCTGCCGGTCGTCGCCGAGGTGCACGTCAGGCTCGTCAGCGCCCAGCCCGCGGGCACGTCCTCGCGGAAGGTCCACGGCTCGTCGGCGGCCGCCGTCGCGGCGCGGTAGAACGACGCCGAGCCCGGGCTGCCGGGGCCCGCGGCGATGGCGAACGACTGGTCCGGTGCGTAGGAGATGTTCCCGTGGAAGCCGAACGTCTCGGGCGCCGTCCCGGCGGGCGCGTCGACCTCCTTGCGCACGATGATCGTCCCGCTCGTCGGCGGCGGCTTGACGTAGTAGGCGTAGCAGAGGACGTGCCGGTAGCCGAGCGGATAGGAGATCCACTCGACGTTGTCGCCGTTGAGGTTGTCGATCGCGCAGCGCAGCGCGCCGAAGCCGTACTCGCCGGGGAACTGCTGGTCCAGGATCGGATCGGCCGGCGTCCCGCCCTGGATCCACAGGGCGCTGGGACGCGACGCGAGCTTCGCCTGGTCGGCCGTCAGCTCGATCGTGACGGCGCCGGCGATCTGCCTGCCCGTCGGGCTGCCGAGCGTGTCGAGCAGCGGCGTCGCGGCCTTCGTGCGGATCGCCGTGCCGAACGGGTTCGTGACGATCGAGAGCGCCCCCCACGGGCCGGTCACCGCGCGCGAGCGGATACCCGTCCCGAGCGTGAAGCTCCAGTCGGGCAGGGGGTGGCAGAGCGGCTGGTTCTTCGACTCGAGGTCGGGGTCGATCGGCTGGCCGGAGGTGTACGCCGTGTCCGCGCCGAGATCCTTCAGGCTCTCCTGGATGTTGTTGCGCGCGAGGTTCGCGGTGATCGACTCGTAGGTCGGGCACTGGCGCGCGACGATCGTCACCTGCAGGCCGCTGCCGGACGCCGCGAGCGCCGGGGCGACGCCCGGTCCGGCGAGCAGGATCGTCGCCAGCGCGCCGAGCAGCGCCAGCGGGCCGGCGCAGCGGCGTGGGACGGCGATCATCGCCGGACCGTATCGCCGCCTACGGCGGCTGTCAGGTTCCACACCGCCGGGCGCGCGATTCCCGCCGCGGAGCGCGGCGCGACCCACCACGTACTCTGGGCGTGTGACGCTGCACCCACTCGCCGTCCACTTCTCGACGGTCGCCGATGCCTACGAGCGCGGGCGCCGCGAGTACCCGCCGGCAGCCGTCGGTGCGCTCGCCGCCGAGCTCGCGATCGTGCCCGGCGCGCCGGTGCTCGACCTCGCCGCCGGGACCGGGAAGCTCACGCGCGCGCTGCTCGCCCAGGGCTTCGACGTCGTGGCGGTCGAGCCGCTCGAGGCCTTCCGCGAGGTCCTGGCCGAGAGCGTCGGCTCCGAGCGCGTGCGCGAGGGCGTCGCCGAGGCGATCCCCCTCGCGGACGGCGCGGTCGCGGCGGTCACCGTCGCCGACGCCTTCCACTGGTTCGATCAGGCGACGGCGCTGGCGGAGATCCGCCGTGTCCTGCGGCCCGGCGGCGGGCTCGCGCTCCTCTCGACGGTGCCCGACTGGAGCGGGTGCTCGTGGGCGCCCGAGGTCGGCGCGCTGATGCAGCGCCTGCGCCCCGAGCATCCGCACTTCGACGGCCCGTCGTGGAAGGACGCGGTGCACGCGGGCGGCGGCTTCACCGCGCTGCGCGAGATCCAGGTGATCACCTCGCAGCCCGCACAGCCCGAGCGCATGGCCGACTTCCTGTCGTCGATGAGCTGGGTCGCGGCGATGCCCGAGGCCGAGCGGGCCGGCACCCTGGCCCAGGTCACGGCGCTCGTCGAGGCCGGCGAGACGCCCGACGAGCTCCCGGTGCGCGTCGTGATCGGCCTCACCGCCCGTGCCTGACCTCCGCCGGAGGGGCAGGGGCGCCGATGTGCTTCGCCGCTGAGGCCGACGTCACCGCAGCGGCCGGCGTCGTCGCCGTCACGTCTTACGGTGACCCGTGGCGCGCGCGACGATCCCCACGAACGGGAGCAGGATGATCACGCCGATGATCGCGCCGACCAGGCCGCCGAGGTCGAACACGGCGGTGTCGCCGATGCCGATCCAGACCGTGAAGATGAGGTAGCCGAGCATCGCGCCGGCGAGGCCGAGGCAGAGCGAGAAGAGCCAGGACTTGGGGCCGCTGAGCCCGCTCCACATGTCCGGGACGAGCAGGCGGCCGATGGAGCCGGCCAGGAGGCCGAGCAGGAGTGCGCCGATCATGGGATCACCTTCGAGGAGCGTTGACGACGTGTCACGCCCAGCCTTGCAGGTCGCGCAGCGCGTTTCCAGCGCGAAATTCGGATCGCGCAGGCGCGATTGCAAGGCCGCGGCGTCGCCACCGGGCCGAGATCGATCCCGCCGACATGCCGCAGGCCTGCCAGGGGGCCTCGGGCCCGAGCCGCAGGGCTAGAGCGGGCTGCCGGCGAGCTGGATGTGGTCGGCCTCGGCCGGCCCCGGGAACGGCCGCTCGAGGCCGAACTGCTCGAGGGTGCCCTCGGGAACGCCCTCGACGCCCGGGGTGTCCGAGGCCTGCCCGCGCGTGTGCGGGTCGTTCGCGAAGCCGCCGACCTCGACCGAATGCGCGGGCGAGCGGTAGCCGGAGATGCCGATCAGGTGCAGGTGCAGCGCCCGGCCAAGCGCGTCCAGGCGCGCGGCGATCGCCGGCTCGTCGCCGACGCCGTAGTTCGTGCCGGGCGCCTGGAAGAACCCGAACGACCCGCCGTGCGGCGCGAACGAGCCGGTGACCGGCGGCGCGCCGGTCACGGCGGTCGTGCCGTAGCCGGCATTGCCGGTGGCCGCGGCCTCGCGCGCCTGGATCCGCGCGAGCTGCTGCTGGAGGCCGCGCTGGCGCGCGGACAGGCCGCGCAATGCCGATGCCCTGCGGTCGCGCGCGCGCACGTAGACGAGCTGATGGCCGACGATCTGCAGCTTCAGCCGCGCGACCTCGTCGCGCTGGACGAGCTGCGCGGCGGTGATGCGCTGCTGGCGCGCCTCGAGCACGGCCAGCCGCGCGGCCTGGGCCCGGACGGCGCGCTGCTGTGCGAGCGCGCGAGCGGTGACGCCCGCGTTCTGATGCGCGACGAGCTTCATGTCGTCGACGCGGTCCAGCAGGGCGGCGAAGCCGTCGGCGTTCAGCACCACCGAGACGAGGTTCGGCTGCGGCGTCTCGTAGGCGGCGACGAGCTGCTCGGCGACGACGCGCCTGTCGGTGGCGAGCTGCTCGCGCAGGACCACGAGCCGCGCACGGGCGCCGCGCAGCTGCGCCTGGAGACTGCCGAGCAGGCTGCGCTCGGCGTCGAGGCTGGACTGGATCCCGGCGAGCTGGCGCTGCAGGTCGTCGATGCGCGCCTGGTAGCTGCGCACATGCCCGTTGTCGGCGCGGATCGCGTCCTGCAGGCGCTTCTGGCGCGCCTGACCGGCGGCGATCCGGCTCTGCAGGTCGGCGTGGGCCCCGCCCGCGTTCGCCATGCCCGCGACGAGCAGCGCGAGCGCGCAGGCGCAGATCAGGCGGCGTCGCAGGCTGGAACGTGGCATGGCTGAACGGCGTGAGGACGGACGGGCGAGCCCCGCAGGGCACCCTGCACCGCGCCCGCCACACGCGTGGCCAAGCTAGCAGCGGGCGGCGCGCATTCCCGCAACTTGCCATCCAGGACCGGCGCGCCCGCTTTACCGGTGCTTGGAGGATGCAGGGGTAGCGTCGGGCGGCCCGAAGCCGTGCCGACCGCCCCGATGCCGCCCGCAGCCGCCAGCCCCCGAGAACCTCCGCGCCGCGCGTCGCCGCTGGTGGCCTCCGCCCGTCGGCGCGCGGACCGGGCCAAGCTGCTCGTCGCCGTTGCCGCGGCGGTCCTCTTCACCGCCGGGCTGGGACTCGCGCGCCGCTCGTACGCGAGCCATCCCAAGCACCGCGCCCAGCCGCTCGCGGCGCCGCCGCGCTTCGAGTCGATCGTCCAGCAGAACAGCGTCGGCGTGGTGGCGCCCGCGCAGGCGCCGCAGAGCGCCCAGACCAGCACCTCCTGAGCCGCGCATGCACCTGACCTCGAGCCCGATCGACTGGTACGCGGCACGCGCCGGCGGTGTCGTCGCCTACATCCTGCTGACGATCGTCGTGGTCCTCGGGACGACGATGGCGAGCGGCGCGCGCAGCCGGCGCTGGCCGCGCTTCGCGGTGCAGGACGTGCACCGCTTCGCGGGGCTGCTGACCGGCACGTTCCTCGTGCTCCACATCGTCGCGATCGCGATCGACTCGTATCTGCCGTTCACGCTCAGCTCGATCCTCGTCCCCTTCACGAGCAGCTACCGGCCCGTGTTCGTCGGGCTCGGCGTCGTCGGGGCCGAGCTGCTGGCCGCGCTCGCGATCACCAACCGCCTGCGCGACCGGATGCCGTACGAGACGTGGCGGCGCCTGCACTACCTGAACTTCGCGGTCTGGGCCGGCGCCACCGTCCACGGCCTCGGCTCGGGCACGGACCGCAGCGCCCCGTGGCTGCTCGCGATCGAGGCGCTCTGCGTCTTCGCGGTGCTGAGCGCGATCGGCTGGCGGATCCTGCGGGCGCGGGACGCCGTACGCCCCCCCGCGCTGGGCCTGGTCGCCGGCGGCGCCGCCGTCGTCAGCGCCGTGCTCGTCGCGCTCGCGCTCGGGCCGCTCGCCTTCCACCCGCGGCCGTGGAACGCCGGGACGTTCTCGGACAGCCTCGAGGGCCAGATCCTCAGCCAGAACGGGACGACGCGCGGCATCGTCTCGATGGCCGGTCGCGGCACCGGGACGCAGCGCGTGCTCGTGCGCGCGGACCTGCTCGTCGGCGTCCAGCAGCTGATCGACACCGAGTTCCAGATGGAGTACCTGCCCAGCGGCGCGGCGTGCCGCGGGCGCGTCCAGCGGATCGACCCGGGCGGCCTGGGCTTCCGCGCGCGCTGCCGGATGGCGGACGGGCGCGCGCGCTCGATCCACGCGCGCTGGGACGCCGCCGACGGCGGCGTCCTCAGCGGCGGCGTGATCGTCTCGCGCGCCCTGGCCTAGAGGCGGCCTAGAGGGCGCCGGCCGGGGCGACGATGTCGAGCGACGCGCGCAGCGCATCGCGCTCTGCGGCGAGTCCCGCGTCCGGCGCGTCGTCGACCGCGGGCAGCGCCTCGAGCGCCAGCAGCACCTCATACGGCTCGTCCCGCGCGCGCGCCTCCGCGAGCGAGGCCTGCAGCGCCTGCAGCGCCTGCTCGTCCTCGCCGGCCGCCGCCAGCGCCGCGCCGCGCACGCGCAGCAGCAGCGGGCGGACCGCCGCGCGATCGCTCTGGGCGAGCTGGCGGTCCGCCTCGGCCAGCGCCTCCACCGCGCGGCCCATGAGCAGCAGCGCCTCGGCGAGGTAGGCCTCCGAGAGCGCCGCGTCGCCGGCCGCGTCGAGGTCGCGGAAGTCGCGGATCGCGAGGCGGATGAGCTCGATGCCCTCCTCGCCGCGGCCTTCACGCGCCGCCAGGCGCCCGAGCAGCGCCGACGTGAACGCCACGCCGGCGTCGTCCTGCGTGCCGCGCCAGACCCGGCGCGCGCGGCGCAGCCGCAGCTCGGCCTGCTCGTAGCGCCCCTGGTCGGCGAGCAGCTCGCCGATGTTGCAGTCCCCGTAGGCCGCCGCCCACGCGTCGCCGGCGCGCTCGCTCGTCTCCGCAGCGCGCGCGTACAGCTCGCTCGCCCGCGTCCAGCGGCCCTCCCAGTAGGCGAACATGCCGAGGTTGTTCAGCACGACCGCCTGGCGCTCGAGATCACCGACGCGCTCGTAGATCTCCAGCGCGCGCTCCGAGCGGACCGCCTCCTCGCGACGGCCGAGCTCGAACAGCGCCCAGTCGAGCATGAAGCCGGCGCGCGCCTCGAGCACGTCGTCGCCCGCGAGCTCCGCGTCCCGGAGGCCGTCGCGGAACAGCCGCGCGGCCTCGGCCGTTCGCCCCTGCTGGCGGCGCACCGACCCGAGGGTCGTCACCAGCCGCGCGCGCTCGGCGGCGGCCTCGGGGCCGTCCACGCCCTCGAGCTCGCGCAGACCCCGGTGGGCCCAGCGCACCGCGGACCGCGTGCGCCCGACCCGTTCGTTCACGCGGGCGTTGCGATGCATCAGGCCGGCGGCCCGGACCCGGTCCTCGGGGAGCAGCTCGCGCGCCCGGCGGAAGGCGCTGACGGCCCGCGAGACCTCGCCCGTGCGCGTGTAGGCCTCGCCCAGCGCCTCCCACTCCTCGGCCAGCTCGCCGGGGCCGACCTCGAGCGTGCGCGCCGCCTCAAGCGCGCGGCGGTGCAGGCCGGCGGCCGCCGCGTAGGCGAAGCGCTCCTCCGCGCGCCGGGCAGCCGATCGCGCGTAGGTCCACGTCCGGGTGTGGTCGCCGGCGCGGAAGAAGTGCAGCGAGAGCAGGCCGCCGACCTCGTCGAGCATCTCGGCGTAGTCCTCCTCCATGCGACGCCCCACCGCGGCGTGCAGCGTGCGCCGCAGCCGATAGGGCAGCGCCTCGTAGGCGGCATCGCGCACGACGCCGCGGCGGAAGCGCAGGTAGCCGTCGCCGTCAGCGGTGAGGAACGCGCCGAGCCGCGCCCAGGTCTCGGCGGTCGGGGGCGCCACCTCGGCGTCGAGCACCTCGGCGAGGAACCGCGGATGGAAGCTCAGGCCGAGGATCGAGGCGCGCCGGATCAGCATCCGGTCCCCGGGCTCCAGGCGGTCGATGCGCGCCATCGCCGCGGCCTCGATCGTGTCCGGCAGCTCCTCGTCGCCGGCGGCGGCGGCGCGCAGCAGGTCGCGCAGGAACTGCGGGTTGCCGGCAGAGCGCTCGACCGCGAGGTCGAGCACGTGCGGCGGCAGCGGCTCGGCGTCCGTCGCGGCGTCCGCGAGCGCCCGCAGCTCCGCGCTCGCCAGCGGGCCGGGCGTGAGCTGCACGACACCGATCGCCTGCGGCGCGAGGAACCCGCCGGCCTCGACCTCGCGGCGCATGACCACGACGAGCCACGGGACGGTCTCGATCTCGCGCGCGACGGCCCCCAGCAGATCGGCCGACGCCTCGTCGACGTGCTGGCCGCCGTCGATCGTCACGAGCGTCGGGCCGCGTGTCATCGCGCGCAGGAAGACGATCACGACCTCGTGCAGGCGGCGCCGGCGGAACTCGGGCGCGAGGGCCTCGACCTCGGGCGTCATCGGTGGGTCGACGTCCAGCGGCAGCGCCAGCAGCGGCAGCCACGGCCGCAGCTCGGGCGCGTCCTGCTCGATGCACTCCGTGAGCCGGGAGAGGACGACGGGGTCCGGGTCCTCCCAACCGACCCCGATGATCTGGCGCAGCAGCTCGCGCCACAGGACGTACGGGGTCGTGGCGGTGAAAGCCTCGCCGGTCGCGCGGAGGCTCGGGATGCCGGTCGCGCGCGCGAGCAGCTCCTCGTTGAGGCGCGACTTGCCGATCCCCGGTTCCCCGACGATCTCGATCAGGCGCCCCGCGCCGGCGCGCGCGGACGCCAGCGCGTGCTCCAGCGCGGCGAGCTCCTGCGCGCGCCCGACGAGTGGCAGGCGGTCGTCCGCCCGCCCCTGCCCGCGGATCGGCCGGCCGAGTGACCAGGCCGGCACCGGCTTGGACTTGCCCTTGACGCTGAACGGCTCGAGCTCGGTCGTCTCGAAGCGCGTCCCGGAGCGCTCGAGGACCCCCGCCGTCGCGTAGATCTCGCCGGGCGGCGCCTTGGCCATCACGCGCGCAGCGAGGTTGACCGCGTCGCCCATGACCGTGTAGGTGCGGCGGTAGGCCGGCCCGATGTCGCCCGCGAAGACGTTCCCGCGGTTGACCCCGATCCGCAGCGGGAGTCGCAGGTCCGCGTCGGCGATCGCCCGGACCGCGAGCAGCAGGCGCTGCTCGTCCTCGCCGATCGCGCGCGGCGCCCCGGCGGTCAGCAGGATCTTCCCGCCGTCGTCGTCGGCGTCGCTCCCCAGGAAGCAGACCTCGTGCTCGTCGGCGGCGCGCTGCGCCACCCGCACGAGCCGGTCGACGGCGTCGGCGGCCGCGTCTGCGCCCTCCTCGTCGATCAGCGCGTCGATCCCCTCGAAGCGCACGAAGGCGATCGCGACGTGGCGGTGCTCGGGATGGGTGTGCGCGGCGAGCGCGTGCGCGCGCACCATCGTCGACAGGCATCCCGCGACCTGCTCGAGCGAGGGCTGCGGCGCGGGCTCCGCGGGCGGCAGCGGCGGCAGTCCGGGCGGCACGCCCAGCAGCCGCCCCTCGCCCTTGGGCGCCCCGAGCGCCGCCTCGCCGAGCGCCGCCGCCGCGGCGGCGCTGAGGACGATGTCGCCCGCCCCCGCGGCCTTCTCCATGCGCACCGTCGCCGAGACGGCCGGCCCGGCGAGCACCAGCTCGCGGTGCGACCCGCCAGCGAGGAAGAGGTGGAACGTCCCGCTGTGCACGCCCTGCGAGATCCGCAGCGTCACCCGCCCCGCCGAGGTCTCGAGCCGGCCGATGCGGCGCAGCGTGCTGCGCATCCCGGCGGCAGCGTGCGCTGCGCGCACCACGTGCCCCTCGCCCTCGAACAGCAGCAGCAGCGCGTCGCCCCCGAACTTCAGCAGGCTGCCGCCGTTCTCGTAGGCGACGGCGAGCAGGGTGCTGAGCGAGCTGCCGATCGTGTCGGTGAGCTCCTCGGACCCCTCGCGCCCCTGGCGGGCGAGGCGCTCGGAGAGCTTCGTGAAGCCCGAGATGTCGGCGAACACGACCGTGCCGTCGACCGTCTGCAGGCGCACGTCCGGCTCCGTCACGAGCTGGCGCAGCAGCACGCGGGGGATGTACGGATCCAGGCGCCGCTGCGGATCGGCGGGCGCGCTGTCCGCGCGAGCGCTCATGACCGCGCCGTGATCACGGCGTCCGCCGCCTGGCTGGAGCGCACGTTGCCGGTGATCGTGCCGATGAAGTCCTCGCGCTCGAGCGCGAAGAGGACGCCGCTCTCGGCGACGGTCACGGTCGCCGTCCGCGGAACGTCGCGCAGCAGCGCGATCTCGCCGACGAATCCGCCCGGAGCGGCGCGGCTGATCTCGATGCCGTCGCGCGTCACCAGCAGCTCGCCGGAGGCGACGACGTAGAAGCGGTCGCCGTCGTCGCCGGCACGGAAGAGGACGTCGCCGCCGGCGACCGGCAGGCGCTCGACCCGGCGCGAGAGGTTCTCGACCGTGGCGAGCGGTACCGGGGCGAACAGCGCGAGACGCCGCAGCATCGCGAACTCCTGCTCCGGCACGGGCGCTGCGTCCTCGAAGACCGTCAGCGCATGCCGGCGCAGCGCGACGGTGGCCGGCAGGCAGAGGCCGACGACGATGAGGGCACCGCGGGCGCCCACCAGCGAGATCAGCAGCGGGCAGAGCATCGCGCCGACGCCCGTCGTGACCCAGTAGGACGACTCGAGCACGGCGAAGGCGCGGCCGAGCACCTCGTCCGATGTCAGCCGCTGGACGAGCGTGTGCCCCGCGATCTCGATCAGCGAGTACCCGACGCCGACGATCGCGAGCATCGTCGCCGCCACGGCCACCCCGGGGGCGATGCCGATCACGATCAGGGGGATCCCTGCCGCCAGACCGCCCAGCACGATGCCCGCGCTCACGCGGCCGACGCCCAGCAGCGACAGGGCGGCGGCGCCCCCGAGGACGCCGCCCAGGCCCCAGCAGGCGTTGAGCGTGCCGACGCCGGAGGACCCCATGTCCAGCAGCGACAGGGCAGTGACCACGAGGAGAACGTCGACCGCACCCTCGACGAGCGTCGCGAGGCTCATCGTCCCCACGAGGACGCGCAGCGGCGGCTCGGCGAGCACCGCGCGCAGCCCGAGCGTCAGCTCATGCAGCGGGGCCTCGGCCGCCGCGAGCCGGTGGTCGGGCACCGGGTCGCGGGCGACGCCCGCCCAGGCCAGCGCGGCGACCAGCGCCACCAGCGCGATGAGGACGAAGGCCGCGGCGGCGCCCGCGGCAGCGTAGACGAGCCCGGCCACGAGCGAGCCCACCAGGTAGGCCACGTTCTCGACGCCGTTGGCCACCGAGTTCGCGGCTGCCAGCTGCAGCGGCGTCTGTGCGAGATCGGGCAGCAGGGCCGCGAGCGCGGGGTGCTGCACGGTGGTCAGCGCCGTGAACGCCGCCGCGAGCACCAGCACGACGGCGAACGGGAGGCCGGCCCGGACCGCGCCGGCGATCAGCGCCAGCGAGATGCCACCCAGGATCCCGGCCACCAGCAGCACGTCGCGACGCGACCAGCGGTCCGCCGCGAGCCCGGCGAGCGGTGCGGCCAGCCCCGCGGGGATCATCCGCGCGAGCGCCGCCGTCCCGACCGCAGCGGCCCCGCCGACGTCGAATGCATAGATCCCCAGGGCGACGTTCAGCCCCCAAGATGCCAGCGAGTTCGCGCCGACACCGAGCTGCACGCGCCGGAGCGTGGACGTGCTGAGCGCCGGGCGCACGGCGTCGCGCAGCCGCGCCACCCGGCGCGGGCGCGCCGGTGCCTCCTGCGTCGACCCGACCGTGACCGCCGCCTCCGGTCAGGACCGCCCGCGCGGATCGAGCGGGCTCCCGAGCTGCCGCCCGGACGGCCACAGCGAGGTGATCGTCGCTCCGCCGCCGGTCGTGCGCACGCGGCTCTGGACGCACGGGGCGCCGGCATGCGCGACGAACGGGCCGTCGATCGCCGGCGTCGCCGGGTTGTCGAGCCGCGCCGGCCCGCCGCAGTCGGGCAGCAGGCCCTTGTACTCCGGCGCCGGGTAGGGACCGGGCGTGTACTGGGCGTTCACCTGCAGCGGCGTCCCGAGACGCACCGCGAACGTGTACGGCGCGCCGAAGCAGTCCTGCAGGAAGTAGATGTCATCGGCGTCGCCGTCGTCGTGCCAGATGAACGGCGCCAGTGCGCTCTTCGGCAGCGTGGTGGCGACGGTCTTCTGCCGGTCCAACGCGGTGTAGTCGACGGCGATGATGTCCTGCGGGCTGGTCACCTCGGTGTAGAGCGCGCAGTCCAGGTTGCCGCCCGTGCCGAGCGACAGGGTCAGCAGGCCGGTGTCGGTGTCCGTCGTCGGACCCTCGATCGCCGTGACCTTGATGCTCGAGCCCGGTGAGCTCAGCGGCAGCGTGCCGGTGCACGTCACGTCCTCCGGGCACGACACGGTCAGCCCCGACACGGGGAACGGCGGCGAGGTCACGGGCGGGACCACGGTGGTGATCGGCGGCGCGACCGTGCTCGAGGCGGTGAACGCGTAGTTGCCGGGCTGGTCGAGCGAGAGGTCGGCGAACGTCGCCAGGCCCGCGGTCGCCGGGCGCGTCGTGTGCCCCGAGAGGGTGCCGGGGCCGCTGCCGGGCGCGACGGTCATCGTGACCGTGGCCGAGGAGCCGCCTGCGCGCTGGCCGTCGCCGCCCAGGATCTCGACCTGCACGGGCGGCCCGGAGGGGTCGTTCGGCGTGCCGGTGATGACCGCACCGGCGGACGCCGCCGCCGGCGGCGTGACGAAGTGCAGCGCGCAGTTGCCGGTGATCGAGGTCGTCAGTGCGCTGGCTCCGGCGTCGAGGCCGAACGCCGCCGGGCCCGTGAAGTCGGCCGAGGCCTTCGCGACCGGCGCATCCCACGTGAGCGACTGCGCGCTGCAGGCGGCCTCGACGCGGACGGTGGCCTGCGTCGAGGCGCCGGGCGCGAGGGCGAGCCCTCGCAGCTGCACGGTGTTCCCGGCGACCGCGGCGGTGCCACTCGCCGACGACGCGCTGACGAGCGCCATCCCGGCCGGGACGGCGACGTCGGCGGAGCCGAGCGGCCGGCCGCCGGTGCGGTTGGCGATGCTCACGGTGAGGTCCTCGAGCTGGCCGGCCGGGATCGTGGCCGGCGAGGTCGTCCCAGGGCCGGCGATGCCGGCGCTGAACGTCGAGGGCTCCACCTGGAAGGCGTCCGATGTCGACGCGGACGCGTCATCCGTGCTCGCGACGAGCCGGTAGCCCGTGCCCGCCTGCGCGATCGACAGATCACCGAAGCTCGCCAGGCCACCGGAGGCGGCGACGGCGGTCCCGCCGGCGAGCGCCGCCCCGTCCGGGCCGCCGTTGAGTGCCAGCGTCACGAGCGCCGTCGAGCCGGTGATCCGGTGGTTGTCGGCGTCGCGGACCTCGACGGTGACGGGGCCGCCGGCGGGGTCGTAGGCCGTGCCGGAGATGACCGCCCGCGGGTCGGCGTCGTGTGGCTGGGTGACGAACGCCAGCGAACACGAGCCCGTGCGGCCGGTGCGCAGGTCCGAGGAGCCCGCGTCGACGGTGAAGTCCGCGGCGGCGCCCGGGTCGGGCGTCGAGGACACCAGCGGCGTCGGCCAGGTCAGCGACCGGGCGGCGGCGCTGCAGCCCGCCGCGGCGACGAGATCCACCGTCGCCGACGCCCCGGGCGCGAGCCCGAGGGCGCGCACCTGGATCGTGTTCCCCACCGCCGTGGCCGACCCGGTCTGGGCGGAGGCGCTGACGAGCGCCAGCCCGGCCGGCAGCGCGAGGTCGGCCGACCGGAGGATGCGTCCGCCGCTGTGGTTCGTGATGACGGCGCGCAGTGGCGCCTGCTCCCCGTTGGGGACGGCCGCCGGCGTCGAGCCGTCGGGGTTCGAGATCACGACCGAGGCCGACGATGCCTCGACGAGGAACGGCTGCGAGGTGTCGGACGTCGCGTCCGCGGCGCTCGCGCGCAGCGTGTAGCCCGAGCCCGTTGGGTCGATCGAGATGGGGCTGAAGCTCGCCAGCCCGGCCGTCGCCTGCACGATCGTCGCGCCCCCGAGCGTGCCCGCGGAGGGGTTCGCGGCGATCGCGAGCTGGATCGTCGTCGACGACGAGGTCACCCGGTTGTTCTCCGCGTCGCGCACCTCGACGGCCACCGGCGCGCCGGAGGGGTCGTAGGGCACGGAGCTGATCGGGGCGCGGGGATCGGCGCTCGCGGGCTGCGCGGTGAACGCCAGCGAACAGCTGCCGCTCAAAGCGGTGCCGAGCGCCGAGGACGCCGGGGCGAGCGTGAAGGCGACCGGGCCCGTGAAGTCGGAGGTCGTCCGCGCGACGGGCGTCGGCCACGTCAGCGACTGCGGCGCGCTCGCACACGGCGCGGTGACGGTCACCGCGACCGTCACCGAGGCGCCCGGCGCCAGCGCCAGGCCGCGGAGCTGCACCGTGTTCCCGGCGACCGCGGCGCTGCCCGCCGGCGAGGACGCGGCGACGAGCGCCAGACCGACCGGCAGCGTCAGGTCCGAGGACCCGATCGTGCGCCCGCCGGAGAGGTTCGTGTAGGTGACCGCGAGGGTGCGCTGCGTCCCGGTGGGGACGGTCGCGGGCGTGGCACCGCGCTGGTCGGCGACGGCGACCGAGAACGTCGAGGGCTGGACGCGGAAGGCGCTCGACGTCGCGGAGGTGATGCCCGGAGCCGAGGCCGTCAGCGCGTAGGCGCTCGCGGGCAGGTCGACCGAGATGCCGGGGAACGTCGCCGTCCCGCTGGAGGTCGTCACCGCGGTCGTGCCGGCGAGAGTCGCGCCGCTCTGGCCGCCCGTCAGGCCGAGCGTGATCTGCGCGCCGACGCAGCGCACGCGCTGCCCGCTCGCGTCGACGATCTCCACGGCGACCGGCGGGCCCGCGGGCGTGTACGCGGTGCCGCTGATCGCCAGGCCGGGCTCGCTGTCCGCGGGCTGCGTCGAGAAGCGCAGCAGGCAGCGCGCGTTGACGACGGTGCGCAGTTCGCTCGAGCCGGACGTGAACGAGAAGTCGTTGCCGGTGCCGTTGAAGTCGTTGGACTGCTTGGCGGCGGGTGTGGGCCAGCTGTACGTCTTTGGCGAGCAGGAGCCGACGACCGAGGACGCGGGCGCGGTGAGGGTGACGGACACCGCGACCGCGGCGCCGGGGGCCAGCGCGAGGCTGCGCAGCTTCACGAGCGACCCGGTGATCGACGCCGTCCCGGACGGGATCGTGGCGGCGGTCGCCTGGAAGCCACTCGGCACCGTGAGGTTCGCCGAGCCGAGCGTCTGTGAGGAGCTCAGGTTGCGGACCGTCGCGGTGACCGTGCCGGACTGGCCGGCAGCGACCGTCGCCGGGACCGCTCCCGCGGGACCGGCGATCGTGACCGCGAACGGCTTCGTGTTGCCCGTCGCGCTCGCGAGCGGCGCCGCCAGGAGAAGCAGCAGGACCGCGAGCGCGAGCCCCGCAGCGAGGATGTGCGATCTGACCGGCTGCTGTGCCGGAGTGCTGAACCAATCCATGTCGGCTTCCCCCTTGTTGATCGCGCCGCCGGTCGCGCGATCGCCCACCCTTGCTTGAATCCGGTGCGAAGTCAACCCGACTTGGCGGGAATTTGGCATCCAGCCGTTGATCCGGCCCGATCCGCCGGGGTAGGGTCCGGCGATGAGCGCCACCGCCGAGGAGACCGTCGCCCGTTCCCCGCTGTTCCAGAGCCTGAGCACGCGCGAGCGCCGGTCGCTGGCCGAGTCGCTCACCGAGCGGCGCTTCGCGGCCGGCCATCAGATCTCCAGCGAGGAGGTCGGCGGCATCGGCTTCTTCCTGATCGCGGAAGGGACGGCGACGGTCTCGGTGGCCGGCGACGTCAAGGGGTCGCTGGGTCCCGACGACCACTTCGGCGAGATGGCGCTGATCACCGGCAAGACGCGCAGCGCGACCGTCGTGGCGGACACCGACATGCTCACCTTCGTGCTCTCGCGCTGGCACTTCAAGCCGCTCGTGATGGACCACCCCGAGATCGCCTGGGCGCTGCTCGAGCAGCTGGCGAACCGCGTGCGCGAGAACCAGGTCTGAGCTCAGCCGACGCCGACGCGCTCCGGGGGGGCGACGGCGCGGCGCAGCGCGCCGCGCAGCGTGTCGCGCATGCTGACCGCCTCGAGCAGCATCGCCACGGCGAGCGTCACCGCGACGAGCACCATCAGCGTGGTGACCGGGAAGCGCTCGCCGGCGGCGGCGAGTACGAGCAGCAGCGCGATGCAGCCCAGGCGCAGCAGCCCGAACACGGCGTGCTCGGCCCGCGTGGAAGCGAGGTGGAACGCGCCGATCACGAGCAGGAACACCGCCGCGGAGCCGGCCAGCGCCCAGCGCTCGCCGGAGAGCTCCGCCAGCGCGCCGGCGTCGTCGATCGCCATGCGCGTTCCGGCGCCGAACGCCGCCAGCGCCATCCACAGCGGAACGTGCCCGTAGGAGCTGACGAACGCGCGCAGCCCGCGCCCGGGCCGTGAGCCCGTCTCGAAGTCGAAGTAGATCCACCACATCGCCACGGCCGCGATGAAGCCGGTCGCGGCGACGGTGACCGACGCTCCGGCCCACACGTGCACGCCGGTGCCCGTGACGACGGCGACCACGGCCTCGCCGAGCACGATGATCGTGAACAGGCCGAAGCGCTCGCTCAGGTGCTCACGATCGATCGGCGCGGCGGAGACCGCGCGCCAGGCCGCCAGCGGCGTCGCGAACTCGGCGAGCAGGCCCAGGGCCCAGAGCACGTAGCGCGCCGGCGTCGGCACCGCGATCGAGGCGAGCCAGAGCGCCGCGCCGAGCCCGAACCCGACGAGGTAGGCGTCGATCGCGCCGCGTGCGTCCGGGACGTGCCGGCGCGCCCGCGCGTAGAGGACGAGCAGCAGCACCCGCACGGCGACGTAGGCGATCGCGAAGCGCGCGGACCAGTTCGCGTCGACCTCGCCGATCGCGACCCCCATCGCCGCGACCGCGAGCATCGCCACCGAGACGGTCGCGCGATACGGGACGTCGTCGGTGTCGAAGCGGTTCGCGTAGTAGGTGAAGCCCATCCAGGCCCATGCGACGGCGACGAACAGGCCGGCGAAGCGCACGAACCCGGCGAGGTCCGGATGCTCGACGAGCCCCTCCCCCAGCCGCGCGACGGCGGCCACGAAGACGAGATCGAAGAACAGCTCCAGCCAGGTCGCATGGCGGTGCCCGTCGTCGGCCCGCCGCATGCGGGGCGGGTGGCGCAGCGGCGACGGAGGCGCTGGGGCGTGCATGGGCGCGCGAGCCTACCGCCGCGTCGTGGGCGCGCGATTCCCGGAGCGCGTAGGCTGGCCGCGCGTCGCATGGAGCGCAATGAGCAGCCACCACCGGCAGGACGCCGCGGGCGGTCCGGCCACGCCGGGCGGTTCGGGCTCCGCGAGCGGGCGCTCGCGATGGCGGCGGTCGGTGCCGTCGTGCTCGTCGCCGTCGCCGCATTCGAGCTGCAGCAGGTGTCCGACGTGCGCTCGGCCACCCGCAGCGAGCGCCACTCGGCGGAGGTCATCCAGCAGGGCGAGCGCGTCCTCTCCCTCCTCGTCGACACCGAGACCGGACTGCGCGGCTACCAGCTCACCCGCGCCCCGCGGTTCCTGGCGCCGTACCGCAGCGCGCGCGCGGGAATGCCCGCGGCGACGGCACGTCTGACGGCGCTCGTGGCCGACAACGCGAGCCAGCGGCGGCGCGCCGCCGCGGTGGCCGCCGCGGTCGCCGCCTACCTGGGCGTCTACGCCCCGCGCGTGCTGCGCACGCCGTCCGCCGGCACGGCCCTGGTACTCGAGGGCAAGCGCCGGGTCGACGACGTGCGCGCCGGCCTCGCGACCTTCCTGGCCGATGAGCGGCGCCTGCAGGAGGTGCGCCGCGCGAACGCGACCGCCGTCACCGCTCGGCTCTCCGCGACGCTCGTCCTGCGCGGGCTGCTGCTCCTGACACTGCTCGCCATCCTGCTGCTGTACCTCGACAGGCGGATCGTGCGGCCCGTGCTCGCACTGCGCGACGCCGCCGACGAGGTCGCGACCGGAAGCCCGGACCTCCCCGCGCCGATCGAGGGACCGGCGGAGATCGGGGCGCTCGCGCAGTCGTTCGACGAGATGGCGCGCGCGCTGCTGTCCCAGCGCGGGGAGCTCGAGGGCTTCGCACGCTCCCAGGCGGCGATGCTCGACGGCGTCTTCGAGCGCTCCCCGCTCGCGCTCGGCTTCGTCGACCGCGAGCAGCGCTTCCTGCGGGTCAACGCGGCCCTGGCGGCGATGAACGGCGTTCCCGCCGAGGACCATGTCGGCCGCACGATCGGCGAGGTCGTCCCCGACGTCGACCCCTCGGCGCGGACCCTCATGCAGTCGGTGATCGACAGCGGCGAGCCGGTGCACGAGTTCGAGGTGCGCGGGGCGACGCCCGCCGCGCCCGGCCGCGAACGCTGGTTCCGCGGGACGTACTTCCCGGTCGAGGACGAGGCCGGCGTCGTCGCCGCCGTCGGCATCCTCGCCCAGGACGTGACGGCTGAGCGCCTGGAGCGCGAGCGCGAGGCGGCGCGCATCGCGGACGAGCGGCGGGCCGCGCAGCTGACCGCCGTGCTGGAGGGCCTCAACCGCGATCTCGCCGCGCGCTCGGGGCTTGCGGAGACGGCCGCGGCGCTCCTGCGCCACGCGCTGGCCGCGGGCGGTGCCCGCGAGGGCGTCGTCGCGCTCTACGACGACCGTCGCCGGGTCCTGCGCAGCTGGGCCTGCGTGCGCGACGACACGGACATCGCCCCGGCGTTCGCGGTCGAGCCGCCGGCCGCGCTCGTCGAGGCGGCGGCCACGGGGCAGGCGCTCGCTGCCGACGCGGACGCCGTCGCCGCGCTCCCGCTGCTGGGGACCACCGGCGTGCTCGGCGCGCTCAGCGTGCGCTGGGCGGACGGTAACGGTCCGCAGGCCGGCGCCGTCGACCTGCTGGAGCGCATGGCGGCGCGCGCCGCGCCCGTGCTCGAGCGCGCGACCGCCTACGAGCGCGAGCACCTGATCGCGCGCACCCTCCAGCAGAGCCTCCTGCCCGGCCGCCTGCCTGCGCTGAGCGGCCTCGAGTTCGCGGCGCGCTTCCGCCCGGCAGGCGACGGCACGCTCGTCGGCGGCGACGTCTACGACGTGATCGAGACCGGCGGCGGCGCGTGCATCGCCTGGGTGGGCGACGTCTGCGGCAAGGGCCCGCACGCCGCCGCGCTCGCCGGGCTGGCGCGCCAGACGATGCGCGCGGAGGCGCGGCACACGACCTCGCCGGCGGCGCTGCTGGACGCGCTCAACCGCGTGATCCTCGAGCGCGACGCCGAGACCTTCCTGACCGCCGCCGTGCTGCTGATCGAGCCGTCCGACGGCGGGCCGGGGCGCGTGACCGCGTCGGTCGCGGGCCATCCGCCGCCGCTGTGGGCGCACGCCGACGGCTCCTTCACCACGCTGCCCGCCACCTCGCCGCTGGTGGGCGTCTGGGAGGTGCCGTTCCGCGAGCAGGTCGTCGAGGCGCGCGCGGGGGACCGGCTCGTGCTCTACACCGATGGGCTGACCGAGGCCTACGCCCCCGAGGCCCCGCTCGAGTTGGCAACGCTGATCGACGCCGTGCGCGCCGGTGCACCCGGCCTCGACGGTGCCCTCGACGCCCTGATCGGCCTCACCGACCGCGGGACCGCCGTGGCGCCGCGGGACGACATCGCGCTGCTCGGGATCCGCTTCGACTGAGAGCCCGCTCGTCGTCCGCGCTGGCGCACGGACGACGAGAGGGCTAGCCTCGCTGCATGGACGATGACGCGATCCGCCTGCTGGTCACGCGCCTGTCGCGTCCGCACGCCTCCGGCGGCCAGGTGATCGGCCGTGCCGCGATCCTCGCCGAGGGCGCGGACTCCGAGGCGATCCTCGCGTGGATCGACGCGCACGACGGGCTCCCCGAGGAGCTCGCCCAGGCCTCCTCGGACACCGGTCTGCACAGCGCGCGGCTCAGCGACCGCGCACGCAGCGCGACGGCGGCCCCGCGCCGCTACGTGCTGCCGCCGGGCGCGCTGAACTGACCGGCGCCCGGAGGCGCGCCCGCGCCGAGCGCGGGACGCGCCGCCGAAACCCACGCAGAACTACGGGCCACGTGCGCTAGGCGTTCATCCGGTCGCGCCAGGCGACGAGCTCGCGCAGCGGCTCGAGGTCGTAGCCGCCCGGCTCGCCGCCGACGCCGAGGATGAAGTGGCTGACGCCCGCCTCGCGCAGCCCGTCGGCGTGGTCGAGGAGGTTGCGCATCACGCCGCGCGTGTGCTCGATCTCGGCGGGGTCGCGCCCGATCGCGGCGCAGTGCTCGGCGAGGATCTCGGACTTGGCCCTGTAGTCCTCGACGTCGCCGAAGCCGTGCCACATCTGCGCGTGCTCGGCGACGAGCCGCAGCGTCACCTTCGGCCCGCTCCCGCCGATCAGGATCGGCATCGGCCCGACGGGGGGCGGGTTGAGCTCGGCCAGGCGCGCGCGGATCCGCGGCAGGTCGTGCCGCAGCGCCCGCAGACGGTCGGGCGCGGTGCCGAACTCGTAGCCGTACTCGTCGTAGTCGCGCTCGAACCAGCCGGCGCCGATCCCGAGGATCACGCGCCCGTCCGAGATGTGATCGATCGTCGTGTGCGCGTGCGCGAGCAGCTCCGGGTTGCGGTAGGAGTTGCAGACGACGAGCGCCCCGATCTGCGCGCGCGAGGTGACCTCCGCCATCGACGCCAGGGTCGTCAGGCACTCGTGATGGGTTCCGTCCGGCTCGCCATAGAGCGGATAGAAGTGGTCCCACGTGAAGATCGTGTCGACGCCGAGCTCCTCGGCCTCCATCCACGCGTCGCGCATCTGCTGAAACGTCGTGTGCTGCGGCTGGACCTGCACTCCCACACGGATCGGCATCGGACTCCCGTCATCGTCGGACTCTCAGCGCAGGCAGTGTCCCAGAGTGCCCCCGGGCCGACGCGCCGTGACCTGCTCAGGCGCGGCGTCGGCGGCGCCGCGGCGCTCGCGCTGTCGGGGGCTGCGTGCCGGGCAGCTCGGGCCAGATGGGCACCGCACATCCGCACGGCGACCTCGTCACCCGCGAGCGATTCTCCTACGAGGTCTCGCTCGCCCCGCCGAA
>Ga0208851_1000271_pt1 | contig 23857 bp, 19 predicted proteins | sample NGESurshal092012_FD_184481 | JGI IMG/M metagenome (GOLD analysis project Ga0208851, IMG submission 184481) | Arctic peat soil microbial communities from Barrow, Alaska - NGEE Surface sample 415-2 shallow-092012 (SPAdes) | ecosystem: Environmental > Terrestrial > Soil > Wetlands > Peat ... | reverse complement strand
CGGCCGGCGTCGACGAGAGGTGGATCTGCGGACGCGCCGGCTCGGCCGAGAACTGGAGCGCGGTGCCGCGGTACACGACGCGCCGGGTGCGGAGCAGGGGCAGCACGTCGGCGATGTCGTCGTCGGTGAGGATGAACTTGCCGTCGAACCGGCTCTCGTGCCGCGCCAGCTCGCCGAAGACGCGCTCGTCGGCCGGGGAGAGCCGCATCCCGCCCGACAGGAAGCGCTTCACCGACAGCGGTCCGCCGTCCTTGCCGTCCCGCCGCCGCACGTCGAAGAGCCAGGAGCGGCCGGAGGCCCGGGGGTGGGCGGGGGCGAGCCGGTACACGAACGACGGCTCCCCCGCCGCCGAGAGGCCGAGCCAGGACTCGAGCTTGGCCAGGGCGGGCAGGGGCACGACCTCGGCTGGATGGCTCGCCTCGGGAGGGGTGAGCCGCTCTGCCCGGTCGGCATAGGCCAGCGCGACCACGTGCTTGCAGTGGGGCCCGTACTCGCCCCACGCCTTGCAGGTGCAGCTGGACTTCACCGTCCCGTCGGCGGCCAGCCCGACCTCGGACTGGTAGACCTCGCCCGAGCTCCCGGCGACGTCACCCCGGCGGACACCGTCCACCTCGTCGGACCATCGAAGAATCCGCCCCTCGCGTGCGACGTCCCGGCCCTTCTTGAAGCTGGTGGGCTGGACCTCGGTCCTCAGGGCGTCGATCAGCGCGTGGCCGGCTGCGGGGGCGGTGTCAGGCTTGGGCAGGGGATCCACGGCGAACCGGGAGGGGTAACACGGACTGCCCTCTTCCGCTGTGGCAATTCCTGCTCAGCGTTCTCCCCAGTGAAGCTTCTGCCGGAGGATTCCGAAGTAATCGATGTTGGGATTGCCCACCAGGATGGTCCGGTGCTCCGAGCGGAAGACCTCGAGCCGGTCGCCCTGCTGCAGCGGGTGGCCGGTCTGACCGTCGAGCGTGAGATAAACGTCCGCGACCTCCGAGGGGAGCGCCACGGTCAGCACCCGATCCCCTGGCACGACGAGCGGGCGCTGGGTGAGCGCGTGGGGACAGATGGGCGCGACCACCGCGCAGTCCAGGGCCGGGTGGAGGATGGGGCCGCCGGCGGCGAGCGCGTACGCGGTGGAGCCAGTGGGCGTGGCGATGATGAGCCCGTCCGACTTGAAGGTGGTCATGAAACGGCCATCGAGGGTGACCTCGTGGTCCGCGATTCGGGCCAGGGCGCCCCGGTTGATGACCACGTCGTTGAGGACCTCGTCCTCGACGACGATCTTCCCCGCCCGGTGGAGCCGGCACGCCAGCTTCATGCGGGTGTGGAGCCGGGCGGTGCCGCTGAGCGCCTCCTCCAGCCGCGGGAAGAGCTCGGTGCGAGGGATCTCGGTGAGGAAACCGAGCGAGCCGAGGTTCACCCCGAGGATGGGGACGCTGCGGCCACGGAGCAGCCGGGCGGCGTGGATGAGGGTCCCGTCGCCGCCGAGGACGAGCACCAGCTCGGCCCGGCGCACCAGCTCGTCACGCGGGGTGGCTGACCAGCCGGTGGCCGCGGCGAGGTCGGCCTCGGCCAGCAGCTCGAGCGCGGGCATCCGGGTGCGCACCTGCTGGGCGAGCGCCACCGCCTCGGCACTGCCCCTCTTCACCACCACGGCGACCGTCTTCACCTTGGGCGCAAGCTCTTACTACAAGGAGCGGTCAACCATGGACCTGTTCGCCCAGGCGGCCGATCGCGAGGCCGCAGCCCGGGGGCCGCTCGCCGAGCGGATGCGCCCCGCCTCGCTCGATGCGCTGGTGGGCCAGGCACACCTGACCGGTCCGGGGCGGCTCCTCCGCCGGGCGGTGGAGGGGGGCACCCTGCCCTCGCTCATCCTCTGGGGACCGCCGGGAACGGGGAAGACGACGCTCGCCCGTCTCCTGGCGGGTGCGACGAAGGCGGCGTTCGTCCAGATGTCGGCAGTCTCCGCCGGGGTGAAGGACATCCGCGAGGCGGTCGCCCAGGCCGAGGAGCGGGCCCGGCTGCACGGCCAGCGCACGGTGCTCTTCCTCGACGAGATCCACCGCTTCAACAAGGCACAGCAGGACGCGCTGCTTCCGCACGTGGAGAAGGGGACGCTCACCCTGCTCGGCGCCACCACGGAGAACCCGAGCTTCGAGGTGAACGCGGCGTTGCTCAGCCGGACGCGGGTGGTCACCCTGCACCCGCTCGAGGAGGACGAGCTGCTCGTCTTGCTCCGGCGCGCGCTCGCTGCTCCCCAGGGCCTCGGGGGCAAGGTCGAGGCGGACGACGAGGCGCTGGCGTTCATCGCGCGGACGGCTGGCGGGGACGCGCGCCGGGCGCTCACCGCGCTCGAGGGAGCGGCGGCGGCCGGTGGGCGCATCACCGTGGCGGTCGCCGAGGAGGCGCTCCAGCGCAAGGTGCTGCTCTACGACAAGGGCGGGGACGAGCACTACGCGGTCATCTCGGCGTTCATCAAGTCGATGCGCGGCTCGGATCCGGACGCGGCGCTGTACTGGATGACCCGGATGCTCGAGGCAGGAGAGGACCCGAGGTTCGTGCTCCGGCGAATGGTCATCTTCGCCTCCGAGGACGTGGGGAACGCCGACCCGCAGGCACTGGTGGTGGCGGTCGCGGCGCTCCAGGCGTTCGAGCTGATGGGGCTGCCCGAGGGGACGCTGCCGATGACCCAGGCGGTGACGTACCTGTCGCTCGCGCCCAAGTCGAACGCGGTCATCGCCGCGTACGGGAAGGCGAAGGAGACGGTGCAGGAGACCGGGACCCTGCCCGTGCCGCCGCACCTCCGGCCCGGGTCGACCCCGCTGATGAAGAAGATGGGCTTCGGGACGGAGTACCAGTACCCGCATGACTTCGAGGGACACTGGGTGAAGCAGCAGTACCTGCCCGATGCGCTGGTCGGCCAGCGGTTCTATTCACCGAGCGACAGCGGCGCGGAGGGGGAGCTGAAGCGGCGGCTCGAGGCGCTGCGGGCGGCCGAGCGCGAGGACGAGCCAGGCAGCGACGGATAGCGACCCGGGTTGCGCGGGTCAGCGCCGATCTCGGTCGTCGTCGTCGTCCGGGCCGTGATCGTGCGAGAGGCGGATCTTCGAGATCGTGTACCGGGACACCTGCGCCGCCCACTCCGAGTCGGGCGTCACGAAGTCCGGGCCGAAGAGGCGCAGCTCGAGCGCCAGATTCGTGACCAGCAGGTCACGGCCGTTGAAGCGGATGCTGGCGGGGAAGAGGAGACCGACCGGCGCGCCGTGGTGGATTGCACCTCCGAAGTCGCCGGACCGACCTCGAGCCCCTCCGGACCCGAGGAGCCCGGCGGCATCAGCGCGAATGTCTGGACGCGGCCCCGGTCCCAGGCGTGGGCCGGCGCTGCAGACGCCAGCAGAGACATCCACAGCACCGCGAGTGTCCGAGCTGCTCGATCCATGACGCCCTCCGTGACACCGGGTCCGCCGTGGCCCCGGGGCGTGGGAGGAGAGCGCCGCCCGACGGCGGTGGCAATCAGAGAAGCGCCCAGATGCAAGACAGTGGCTGCGAGTGAAGACGGAGGTCGGCAAGTGGTCAGCCTCCTCGGACTCGGTGCCGAGCCGCGGCAAACACCCGGTGTCCAAGAGGCTCGAGGCCAGCATGGGCGCGGCCGCAACCCGCACCGGAGCCGAGCCCAGAAGCAGGACCGCCGTCGTGGCTTGCGAGGCCGAGCCCTGCGCGCCCCCTCCCCGGAGAGGACGACAAGAACGCAGCGACTGCAGCCCGCGGATGTGTGAGCGCCGTCCTTGATCTCCGTGCCGGTGCGGGCTCGTCGTGGTGCGTGTCGCGTCGCCGGTCAGCAGCCGCCGGAGCGTCATCACGGTTTCGCGGAGCGCCTTCGCGGAACAATTTCGGACGCTCGGGCGCGGAGGGGTGGTCAGAGACTCGAGTTGAGCGTCCGTTCCGGTTTCGCAGACTCAGCAGGGGGAACAGTTTCAACGCGTGCAGTACGGCTGTTCGAGGACGAGGGCGGTGCCAGAGGAGACCGCGTGCTGCTCCGCCGTCCGCGCCAACGGACCGTCGGCGGTTTCGTGAAGTGCGTTCGCGAAACAATTTCGGACGGAAAATTCGGAGCGCGCGCCCCTCTCTCCCGGAGCCACCGTCCGGATTTGTTCCGCCAACCGGCTTCGCGAAACCGGGGCGACCGCGTCCGGTTCTTGCTTGCGCCCGTTCCCGTGGACCTGACCGATGACGCTCTCGCCGCAGCCCTCGCCGACCTCGACCTCCGCTGCTTGCCGCTGCCGGAAGCGCCCGGCGCCGGCGAGTGGAGAAGGCCATTCCCGCAGGACCACATCTCGCTGCACGTCGTCGTCAGCGGCGACTGCCTGATCGACACGCCCGTCCCGCTGTGGCGTCACCGGCTCAGGACCGGCGAGGTGCTCGTGGTCAACCGCGGCGTCGAGGGAGAGCTCCGGGCGACCGGCGGAGACAGGAGGCTGCCCGAGGTCCTCTCGATGCGGGTCCAGCTGGACGGACAGCCCGGGCATCCACTCGTCCACTCCCTGCCGAAGATCATCCGGGCGAATCCGACGGGGGTTCCGAAATCCTTCGGCCCCGCCCTGGACACCGTGGTCGGAGAGCTCTCGATTCCCCTGGTCGGCCAGACCTCGGTCCTCGCTCGGATGGGCGAGGTGCTGTTCATCCAGGCGCTCCGGATGCACCTCGGGGACCTCGCCTGGAACGACAGCGGCTGGTTCCGCGCGCTGGCCGACCCTGTCCTCCGGGAGCACCTGCACCTCGCGCCCGACCCGGCGGTCAGCGTCTCGGTTCTGGCGCGCGCGGCGCATCGTTCGCCGCGACGGCTCCGCGCGCGCTTCCTCCGGGCCGCCGGCGCGAGGTCCGCTGCCTTCCTCCGGGACGCACGCATCCGGCGCGCAGCGACGCTCCTCCGGGACGGCGAGCACGACCTCGCGAAGATCGCCGCGCTCACCGGCTACGGAAGCCGGCAGGCGCTGGCCCGAGCGTTCCGGAGACGATTCGGAGTCTCCCCGACCGAGTACTGGCGACAGGCGCAGTCCCGTCCCTTCCCCAGAGCGCAGGCCGGCGCCTCTCCGCGGTCACCCCCGGGGAGGCGAGACCCTGCCGAGCCGGAGTGACAGCGGCCAGCGGATGAGACGCTCCGTGGACGGCTCACCCCAGGCGGCGCGCAAGGCTGCCTGGAACCGGGCGAGCTCGGCGGCGCCATCCCGGGCCTTTCCGAGCGACTGCACCGCGGACCAGGTGCCCACGTACCCGAGCAGCTGCTCGACGTTCCACCGATGCTCGAGCGCGAGCGCCGGCGCCTCCACAGGCTCGAACGGAAACGGCAGCGACCGGTAGCCTTCCTCGACCAGGCGCCGCTCGGGGGGCCAGTGCCCGTCGAGCGTCTTCCAGTAGAAGTCGCCGATGACCTGCTCCACCTCCGCGCCGACCTGCACCACCGCGTAGGTGACCAGCGCCACGAGCCCGCCCGGCCGCGCCACCCTCCGGACCTCCCGGTAGTACGCGTCGAGGTCGAACCAGTGCGCCGCCTGCGCCGCCACCGCGCAGTCCACGCTCCCGTCCGCAAGACCGCTCGCCTCGGCAGGCGCGACGGCGTAGTGCACCCGCGCGTGCGGCGCGGCGGCGGCGATCTGCGCGGCGCTCGCATCCGTCGCGATCACCCGGTCGAACACCTCGCCCAGGACCACCGCAAGCTGGCCCGAGCCACACCCCGCATCCCACGCGAGACCCTGCCCCGGCGATCGGGCGGCGAGCGCCTCGGCGACGGCACGGGGATACACCGGCCGGTGCGCCGAGTAGCCGCCCGCGATGCTCGAGAAGTGATCCTTGAACTCGTTCCCCACGGTGCTGGCGTACCTCGACCTGGTCCGACGTGCACGCACCACGCCCCGCCAGCGCCGGGCGCCAAACGCGGAGTGAGATCAAGGCGGATACGACGGCTGGCACCGAGAGCGCGGACACCGCCGCCGGACAGCGAGCCCGACCGGGCGCCGCGTCACCGGTCCGGCTGGACGGTGATCGCCAGCTCCCCTCGCGGCACCGCCGGGTCCACGAGCGTCGCTGCCTCGCCGTGCAAGTCGATGGCGAGCGCGTCGCCGCCACCGAGCGCCGCGCCGAGCTCCGCCGCGGTTGGCCAGGTCCCCCCCGAGGACCGGAGCAGGTCCGCCGTCACCGCCCCGCGGAGTAGATGCAGCTGGGCCCGGGCCCGGGCATCCGACCGCGCTGCGCGCCCCAGCTGCGGCAGCGCGTACCCCGCACTCCGGTTTGCCCACGGTCGCTCCCCGGCTGCGAGGACATCGAGCCGGTCCGCGCGCTCGGGCATCGGCAGCGCCGCCGCCTCCACGGCCGCGGCGAGCCGCGCGTCGATCCGGTGCCAGGCATCTCCGAGCGCCAGGGTGAAGCGCCAGTCCGTCCGTCCTTCCGGCGCGTTGTCCCGGGCCCACGCTGCGACCCGCGGCGGCAGCCCCGCTGTCTCGCCCAGGTACGGCGCGAAGGCCTGCGCCCGCGCCCCGAGCGCATATTCCTGGAGCACCGCGGCGAACGCTGGCGTCCCCTCCTCCACCCGTCCCAGCGCGACCGCGGCCACGCGCTTCACCTCCGCCGGCGCGGCGTCCAGCGCGGCAGCACAGGGACGGAACGCGACCTCCTGCACCGCCTGCGCCGGCAGCCGCCCAGCCAGCCCCGCGCCCCAGGAGGCATCACGCGCGAGCGCCAGGAGATCGACGCACACCTGCGCAGCGGCCTTCAGGTCTCCGCTCGCGAGCAGCTGCCGGAGCCTCAGCGCCCCGAGCTTCCCCGCATAGGGCAGGGTGGACCACCCGCGCGGGCGCCCCGGAGGCGTCGGGCCGTCGAGGGTTCCCAGCCCGGGCGGAGGCCCCGCCTCGGCCGCATGGGTCGCGATGAGCAACGCCGCGACAGGGCCCGCGGAGGCCTCGAGCTCGCGACGACAGGAGGCCGAGAGCGCCTGCAAGGGCTGCTCTCCCTCCCGCACTGCGCGGCACAGCTCCACGTCGGCCGAGCCCGCCTCCAGCCCGGAGAGCGCATCCCACGGCGCGGCGGCCCCGTCCCCGAACGTGCCCGGCACCGGCGGCTGTACCTGCGGCGGCCGTGGAAAGCGCGCGCTGGCCCGGGCTTCGAGGTCCCGCCGCAGCGCCCGCGACGGAGCGACGGTGGACGTTCGCCAGGCCAGCCCCCCCAGGAGCACGACCAGCACGCCCGTCGCGAGCCAGAGTGCCGCTCGCAGCCATCGTGCTCGCCGCGCGCGCATCAGGGCGGCGGACACTGCCAGAATGGACCGTCGCCGGTCGAGCGGCGCTCGAAAGATCGAGGGCCCACCGGATTCAGGCGCTCATCGGCTCCGCGCGGGGCTTCGTGAGCTGCGGCGACTGCTGCTGCTGCAGCGGCCCTCGAACGACCTCGTACTGCTTGAGCAGACGGCGGAAGTTGCTGCGGTCCACGCCGGCCGCCCGCGCCGCGCTCGACACGTTGTGCCCGCTCTTCTCGAGCAACGCCGAGAGGTACCGCCGCTCGAAGGCGCGCATCGCCAGCCGCTTCGCCTCGGCGTACGGCAGGTGCGCGAGGCTCAGCACCTCCACGTCGCCGCCGCCGCCCGGGGAGTCACGCAGCCCCTGCGGCAAGTCCTCCACGTCCACAACCTCGCGGGCGGTGAGCACCACCGCGCGCTCGATGACGTTCTCCAGCTCGCGGACGTTGCCCATCCAGCGGTGGCAGACCAGCGCCTCCATGGCCTGGGGCGAGATTCCGGTGACCTTCTTCTCCATCTTCCCCGCGTACATCCGCAGGAAGTGGCCGGCGAGGAGCGGCACGTCCTCGGGGCGGTCGCGGAGCGGCGGCAGCGTCACGGTGATGACGTTGAGCCGGTAGAAGAGGTCCTCGCGGAACTTGCCCTGGTCCTTGGCCCGCGCCAGGTCCACGTTGCTCGCCGCGATGACCCGGACGTCCACCTTGATGGTCTCGTTGGCGCCGACCCGCTTGACCTCGCCCTCCTGGAGCACGCGCAGCAGCCGGACCTGGGTGGCGGGGGGCACGTCCCCGATCTCGTCGAGGAAGATGGTCCCACCGTCGGCCGCCTCGAACAGCCCCTTCTTGTTCCCGGTCGCGCCGGTGAAGCTGCCCTTCACGTGCCCGAAGAGCTCGGACTCGAGCAGGGTGTCGGTCAGCGCCGAGCAGTTCACCGCGACGAAGGGCTTGTCCTTGCGCGGGCTCCGGTAGTGGATCGCCCGGGCGACCAGCTCCTTGCCGGTGCCGCTCTCGCCCTGGATGAGCACGGTCGCGCTCGAGTAGCTGACCGTCTCCACCAGCTTGAAGACCGCCCGCATCTGGCCCGACTGCCCGATGAGGTCCTCGAACTGTCCCTTGACGCTGAGCTGCTCCTCCAGGACGCGGGTGCGGTCCTTGAGCTGCTTCCGCTCCAGCGCCTTGGCGACGGTGAGGCTCACCTCGTCGATGTTGGAGAAGGGCTTGGTGAGGTAGTCGTAGGCGCCGGCCTTCACCGCCTCGACCGCCGTCTCCACCGTGGCGAAGGCGGTCATCATCACCACCTCCACCTCGGGCCGGCCCTGCTTGATGGCCCGGAGCAGGTCCATGCCGGAGAGGTGCGGCATCCGGATGTCCAGCACCGCCACGTCGACCGTGGGGTCCTTGGAGGCGGCGAGGCCTTCCACCGCGTCGTCGATGGCGACGACCGTGTACCCCTCTCGCTGGAGTATCTCGGTGACGGCGCGGAGAACGACCTTGTCGTCGTCCACGACCAGAATCTTGCCAGGGCGCTTGCTCATCAGTTCCTCACGGAGGGGAAAGACGTCGGGGGGATGGGGAGAAGGACGGTGAAGGTGGAGCCCTCACCAGGAGCGCTCGCCACCTCGAAGCGGCCCCCGTGGTCCTGGACGATGCGATAGGCGATCGCCAGACCGAGTCCGGTGCCTTCCCCGGGCGGCTTGGTGGTGAACGACGGCTCGAAGATGCGGGGGAGCACCCCGGGCTCGATGCCCGTGCCGGTGTCCCGGACGCTGAAGAAGACCTGGGTGTCGCGCCGCCCGGTGGTCACCGTGAGCGAACCGCGGCCGCCTTCCAGGGCATACAGCCCGTTCTGGAGGAGGTTCAGGAGCACCTGCCCCATCTGGCTCGTGTCGCCGATGACCGGCGCGAGCGTGGGGTCGGTGGTCACCTCGAGCGAGGCCTCGGGCGACTTCTTGAGCTGCGCCCGGAAGAGGAACGCCGCGTCGTCCACGCAGCGGTTGAGATCGAAGGGACGCCGGTCGCCTTCCTGCGACCGGCGGCTGAACTGCAGCAGGCTCTCCACGATGCGCTTGCAGCGGAGCGCCGACTCCTCGATGAGCTGGAGCGAATCCAGGTCGCCCTTGCTGCGGCCCGCGTCGCGCTTCATCAGCTGGGCGAAGGTCAGGATGCCCGCCAGCGGGTTGTTGATCTCGTGCGCCACGCCGCCGGCGAGCTGGCCCACCGCGGCCATCTTCTCGGTCTCGACCAGGCGCGCGGTCATGTTCCGCTCGTCGGTCACGTCACGGTACGCGCACACCGCCTGCCCCTCCTCCGCCATGGGGTAGACGTCCAGGACGTAAATTCTTCCCTTGTGCTGGATCTCCGCCCGGCCTTCCTTGCCGGTGGAGATGGCCTTCTTCATGGGACACCCCGTGCACGGAGTGTCACGACCGAAGAGGAACTGGTGGCAGGGCGGGTTCTGCCCCAGCCCCTGGACGGGGCGGCCCGCCACCCGGGCGTAGGCGACGTTGGCCCGGCGGACGCTGTGGTCCGCCCCGCGCACGACCGCCAGCGGCAGGTCCAGCGAGTCGAAGGACAGCTCCCACTCGCGCTTGGCCACGACCAGGAGCCGGGTCCGTTGCTGGACGCGCTCCTCGAGCTCGGCGTTCAGCGCCCGGAGCTCCTCGTTCTGCCCGCGGGTGACTTCCTGCAGGTGCGCGTTCTCCGCCTGCACCGCGTACTGCTCGAAGGCGCTCTGCACCGTGAGGAGCAGGGCCGAGTCGTTCCACGGCTTGGCGATGAAGCGGAAGATCTCGGAGCGATTGATCGCCTCCTCGATCGCCCGCTGGTCGGCGTGGCCGGTGAGCATGATCCGCTGCGCGAGCGGGATCCGCTGCTTCACCTGCATCAGGAAGTCCGCCCCGTTCATGCCCGGGAGCCGGAAGTCCGAGATGACCACCTCGGGGGTGAACTGCTCGAGGATGTTCAGCCCCCGCTCGCCATCGAGCGCGGTGCGGATCTCCCAGTCCCCGCTCCGGAGCACGCGGCGGAGCGACTTGAGGATGTTCTCCTCGTCGTCGACCACCAGCAGGCGCCCCTGGGCAGGGGACAGTGTGAGCGCGGGTTCCATCAAGTGTCGTCCACTTGATTTCCCTGTTTGCAACCGCCTGGCCACCTGTCTGCCTCCGCTATCCGGCGAGGATCAGGTCCCTTTCACCCGGTGAAGGACGGTGGACCCGGGGTCACTGTATACCCACCCGGGGTGCCTGAGGTCGTCACGGACCCAGTCGGCCGACGACACCCAACCCTGGGTCGGCCAGGCAGACCCGGTTTCGGCCCTCGCGCTTGGCGCGGGCGAGACAGCGGTCGGCGGCGGCGATGAGCTCCTCCGCCGTCTGCACCGCCACCGCCGGGTGGCTCCCCACACCGACGCTCGCGGTGAGCAGCACGTCGGCAGTCGGCCCGGTGCGAAGGGCGGCGACGTCCCGCCGGATCCGCTCGGCCACGGTCAGGGCGCCGGCCAGGTGCGTCTGGGGAAGGACGCAGGCGAACTCGTCGCCCCCCGTCCTGGCCACCGTGTCCGTCTCGCGGACCGCGGCGAGCAGGCACTGGGCCACGGCGCGCAGCACGCCATCGCCCACCAGGTGACCGAAGGATTCGTTGATTCCCCGGAACTGGTCGAGGTCCACCAGCACGAGGGCGAGCGGGTTGTCGTAGCGCTGTGCGCGGCGGAACTCGTCCTCGAGCCTCAGGAGGAAGAAGCGACGGTTGTGCACCTCGGTGAGCAGGTCCACGACCGCGCCCCGGTCCTCGCCGCCCCGGGTCGATGGTCCCGCGGCCCGTCGGAACAGGGCGCTGCGTCGCCGGAGGCGCGCGAGCAGCTCCTCGGGACCGACGTTTGCGGCAAGCACGTCGTCGGCGCCGAGATCGAGCAGCCGGGTCCGCAGCTCCACGTCCTCCACGCCGATCACCAGCACCGGGCGGCCCGCCTCGTTCTCCTTCGCCCGGAGGCGGGAGAGCAGGCCCGCGACGCCCCAGGGAGGACAGGGGTCGAGCAGCACGTAGGCGTCGGGCGGCTCGGTCGCGGCGGCGCGCTCGACGGCCTCGGCGTCCTCGAAGCGCGTGCACACCCAGCCGGCCTGGTCCAGGGCTCCGGCGATCGCGCTGGCCGGAGCATCCTGCGCGCTGACGATCCACACGTTCATGGAAGGGGGCTGGGCGAGAAGGCTAGCAGACACCGGAGGGCGTGCGTGCCGCTGCGACGACCCGGGTGCACCGCAACCCCGCGGACGCGCAGGTCGTTTGCGCCTCGTCCCCCCCGGGACTAGACCCTCCCGGCGTCCCTTGGACCCAGCCAGCGCAGAGCCGTCCCCCTCCGCCGCGCCACCCGAGCCGCCCCCGCTCAGACGCAGGGTGCGCCAGTGGCTGATCGGCCGACCCCGGAGCGTCGAGGACCCGGGCGTCTTCCACACCGTGTCACTGGTGGCCTTCCTCGCCTGGGTGGGCCTCGGGGCTGACGGGCTCTCCTCGTCGTCCTACGGCCCCGAGGAGGCGTTCAAGGCGCTCGGCACCCATATCGCCCTCGCGCCTTTCCTGGCGCTGGCCACGGCGCTCACGGTCCTGATCATCTCCAGCGCGTACTCGCGCATCATCGAGCACTTCCCGTTCGGTGGGGGCGGCTACGTGGTCGCCACCAGGCTGCTCGGCCCGTCCGCCGGAGTGGTCTCCGGCAGCGCGCTGATGGTGGACTACGTCCTGACCATCACCACCTCGGTCGCAGCCGGCGCGGACGCGGTCTTCAGCTTCGTGCCCCCGGCGTTCTACGGCTGGAAGCTCCCGGTCGGGTTCGCGATCATCGCGGTGCTCGTCGTCCTGAACCTCCGCGGGGTCCGGGAATCGGTCACGGCGCTCGCGCCCATCTTCCTGGTCTTCCTCGTGACCCACGTCATCCTCATCGGCGGCTCGGTGGTCAGCCGGGCCGACGAGGTGCACGTGGTGTCCGAGCAGGTCCGGGGCGGGCTCTCCAGCGGCATGGCGACGCTGGGCCTCGGCGGGATGCTCGCCCTCTTCCTCCGCGCGTACTCGATGGGCGCCGGCACGTACACCGGCATCGAGGCAGTGAGCAACGGGCTGCAGATCATGCGCGAGCCCAAGGTGGAGACGGCCAAGCGGACCATGGCGCTGATGGCGGTGTCGCTCTCGTTCACCGCCGGCGGCATCACCCTGGCCTACCTGCTGCTCCATGTGACGCCGGTCGCCGGCCAGACGATGAACGCGGTGCTGGCAGATCGCTTCGCGGGCGGGTTCCACCTCGGCGGGCTGCCGGTCGGCAGGTGGTTCGTGTGGATCACCCTCGCCTCCGAGGCGCTGCTCCTCTTCGTCGCCGCGCAGGCCGGCTTCCTCGACGGCCCCCGGGTCATGGCGAACATGGCGGTGGACAGCTGGGCGCCGCACCGCTTCGCGCAGCTCTCGGACCGGCTGACGATGCAGAACGGCGTGCTGCTCATGGGCGGCTCGTCGGTCCTGGCGCTCGTCTACACGCGGGGCGACATCACCACCCTGGTCACGCTCTACGCGATCAACGTCTTCGTCACCTTCTCGCTCAGCCAGCTCGCGATGTGCCGCTTCTGGTGGCAGCAGCGCCGGCAGCGGCCCGACTGGGGCCGGCAGGTGTGGATCCACGTCGTGGGCCTCGTCCTCTGCGTCGGCATCCTCGGGGTGAACCTGTACGAGAAGTTCGGCGAGGGGGCGTGGGTGACCGTGGTGGTGACCGGCGCGGTGGTGGCCGTCTTCGTCTGGACCCGGGCGCATTACCGGAAGGTGGAGCAGAGCCTTCGCCGGCTCGACGCGATCCTCCCTTCCATGCCGAAGGCCCAGGCGCCGGTCCGCCCGCTCGACCCGAAGAAGCCGACGGCGGTCCTGCTGGTGGGTGGCTACGCGGGGCTCGGCGTGCACTCGCTGCTCACCATCCAGCGGCTCTTTCCGAACTACTTCCAGAACTTCGTCTTCCTCTCGGTGGGGGTCATCGACTCGGCCACGTTCAAGGACAGCGCCGAGGTGATCGAGGTGAAGGAGCGGACCCGGGCGGCACTGGACGAGTACGTCGCGCTCGCGCAGGGGCTGGGCCTCGCCGCCACCGCACGGATGGCGCTCGGGACCGAGGCGGTCCAGACGGCGACCGAGCTCTGCAGCGACGTCGCCAGGGAGTTCCCGCGAGCGCTGTTCTTCGCCGGGAAGCTCGTCTTCGAGCAGGAGCACTGGTACCAGCGGGTGCTCCACAACGAGACCGCCTACCAGATCCAGCGGCGACTCCAGTTCGCCGGGCTGAACGCGATGGTGCTGCCAGTGCGCCTGCTCGAGGGCGCGGCGCCGGCGAGGGCCGCCTAGCCTCTCGGGTGAAAGCGCTCGGCGCGCGCGGCAACCTGCCTGAGGAGCGGCGCCGGCTCGAAGCGCAGGCCCTTCCGGTCCCGCCAGTGCTCGAGCCGCTGCACCAGCTCGGCCGCCCCCATCGCGTCGATGGCCCGGAACGGCCCACCCCGGAACGGAGGGAAGCCGAGGCCGAAGACCGCGCCGATGTCCCCGTCGCGGGCGCTCCGGAGGATGCCTTCCTCGAGGCAGCGCACCGCCTCGTTCAGGAACAGGAGGACCGGGCGTTCCCACAGCTCCTCCGCCGGGAACGGTACCCGCGTCGCGCCGCCGGGCAGCGCCGCGTACACGCCGGCGTCCACCGGCTTACCCTTGACGTCGTAGCGGTAGAAGCCCTTCTTCGCCTTCCGGCCGAGCCGGCCCTCCTTCACCAGCGCGGCCATGGTGGCAGGGGGCGTCATCCGCTCGCCGAACGCGTCGTGGAGGACGTGGCTCACCTTCTCGCCGACGTCGATGCCCACCTCGTCGAGCAGCTGGAAGGGGCCCACCGGGAACCCGTATCCCCGGAGCGCCGCGTCCACCGCGCCCAGGTCCGCGCCCTCGACCAGGAGATTTGCCGCCTCGTTCAGGTACGGGGCGAGCACCCGTGAGGTGTAGAAGCCCGGGCCGTCGCGGACGACGATGACCGTCTTCGCCTGCCTCTTGCCGAGCTCCACGCAGGTGGCCACCACCGAGGGGTCCGTGCCGGCGTGGGTGATGACCTCGAGGAGCGGCATCTTCTCGACAGGGCTGAAGTAGTGCATCCCGACGACGTTGCCGGGGCGCCGCGCTCCCTCGGCGAGCCGGGCGATGGGGATGGAGCTGGTGTTGGAGGCGAAGATGCAGCCCTCCGACGTCACGCCCTCCACCTCGGCCAGGAGCCGCCGCTTGAGGGCGAGGTCCTCGAACACGGCCTCGATGACCACGTCGGCGCGTCCGAAGCCCGAGAGCTCGGTCGAGGCGGTGACGCGGGAGAGCACCTTGTCCAGTCCCCGCCGGTCGAGCCGACGCCGGCGAACCCGGCCATCGAGCAGCCCCCGCACGTGCGCCAGCGCGCGTCCGACCGACGCGTCGTCGCGCTCCTTGATGCGGACCGGGAGCTCGGCCTTCTCGGCGGTGACGAAGGCGATGCCACCGCCCATCAGCCCGCCGCCGAGCACCGCGACCTTGTGGATGGACCGCGCCTTCGCCGCGCCATCGACGCCGGTGTCCTTCTTCAGCGCGGTGGTGGCGAAGAACAGCTCGCGGAGCCGGGCGCTGACCTCGCTGACGAGCAGGTCGCCGAACGCGCGGGCCTCGGCGCGCTGCCCGGCCTCGAACCCCTTCTCCTGCCCTTCCCGGACGACCTCGAGCGCACGCTCCGGCGCGGGGTAGTGACCGCCGCTCTTCTTCAGCACTTGCTTGCGCGCCTCGGAGAACAGCAGGCGCCGGCCGATGGGGTTGCCCTCGAGCGCCGCGCGGGTCACCGCCTCGCGGGGGCTCCGTCGCACCTCGCTCCGGCTCTTGCCGGCGGCGAGCGCCCGCGCGTGCTCCACCGCAGTGTCGATCAGGATGGACGGGGGCACCACCTCGTCGACCAGCCCGAGCCTGCGAGCCTTCGACGCCCGGACCGCCTTGCCAGTGAGGATGAGGTCGAGCGCAGCCTGGACGCCGATGAGCCTCGGCAGCCGCTGGGTGCCCCCCGCGCCGGGGAGCAGCCCCAGCTGGACCTCGGGCAAGCCGAGCTGGGTGCGGGGCGCATCGGAGGCGACGCGGCCGTGGCAGGCCATGGCCCACTCCAGTCCGCCGCCGAGGCACGCACCGTGGATGGCGGCCACGACGGGCTTGGGGAAGGCGGCGAGCTGGTCGAAGCCCTGCTGCCCCTCGCGCGACGCCTTCTCGCCGTCGGATGCGGTGTGGAGCGAGCCGAGCCACTTCACGTCCGCGCCCACCACGAAGTCCTGCTTGGCCGAGGCGAAGACGATGGCCTTCACCGCGCCATCCTCTCCGAGGCGCTCCAGCGCGCGGGCGAACTCCGCCCCCACGGCGGGCGAGAGCGTGTTCACCGGCTCACCGGGGAGGTCGATGGTGAGGACGGCGACGTCGCCGCGCAGCTCCGAGCGGAAGGCACCCATCAGAGGCGCTCCAGGACGATGGCCGCGCCGAGGCCGCCGGCGGCGCAGACGGTGCAGAGGGCGGTGGCCTTGTCGAGCCGGGCCAGCGCATCGAGCGTCTGCATGACGATGCGCGCGCCGGTGGCGCCGAAGGGGTGGCCGAGCGCGATGGAACCTCCGTGCACGTTGAGCCGTGCCGGGTCGACCTCTCCGAGCGGGGCGGGGCGGCCGAGCCTCCTGGCGAACTCGGGGCTGGCGAACGCCTGGACGTTGCTCGCCACCTGCGCGGCGAAGGCCTCGTGCATCTCGACCAAGTCGATGTCTTTCAGCGTCATGCCGGCGCGGTCGAGCACGAGCGGGGCGGCGTACGCCGGCCCCTGGAGGAGCTGGTCGGCCGGGTCAGTCGCCGCATAGGCGAACGCACGGAGCGCGCCGAGCGGCTTCAACCCCAGCGCCTTCGCCCGGTCCTCGCGCATGACCAGGAGCGCGGCGGCTCCGTCAGTCAGGGGCGAGGCGTTGCCGGCGGTGACCGAGCCGTGCGCCTTGTCGAAGACCGGCCTGAGCTTGCCGAGCGCCTCGAGCGAGGTGTCGGGCCGGACGATGTCGTCGGTCGTTGCGGTCGTCGTGTATGCGGGCGGCACGGGGACGTGCATCACCTGGGCGTCGAACACACCGGCCTTCCACGCGGCAGCGGCGCGGTGGTGGGAGGCGAGCGCGATCTCGTCCTGCCAGGTGCGGGAGATGCCGTTCTCCTTGGCCATCTTCTCCGCGCTCTGTCCCATGGTGAGCCCGGTGGAGTACTCGGCGATGGCCGGGGGAACGGGGACCAGGTCCTTGGGGTGAAGGCCAGCGAAGGCGCGGACGCGCTCGGGGAGCGAGCGGGCCCTGCTCGCCTTCACCAGGGCGCGCGAGAGCGGGCGGCTGGTGAAGATGGGCACGTCGCTCATGGACTCGGTGCCGCCGGCGATGGCGACCTGGCTGACGCCGAGCGCCATGGCGGAGGCCACGTCGGTGAACGCCTGGAGCGAGGTGGCACAGGCGCGGCTGACCGAGTGCGCCTCCACTGCGCGGGGCAAGGCCGAGGCGAGGCCGACCTCGCGGGCGATGCTCGGCGCGAGCAGCGTGGGGATGGCCTGGCCGAAGACGATCTGATCGATGTCCGCCGGGTCGATGTCCGCGCGCTGGACGAGCTCGCGGACGACGGCCGCGCCCAGCTCGAGCGAGGTGAGTGAGCCGAAGACGCCGCCCGCCTTGACGAAGGGAGTGCGGAGCCCCTTCACCACGACGGCGCGCGAGGACCCGGGTTGTCCGATGAGCTGGCTCGCCATGACGCGGCGTTCCACCAGAGACTGATTCGCGAGTCAACCAAGCGGGCGGCTGTCGCCGCGGGCGTGGCTGGTGTCACGCGGCGTGCGCGACCGTCGAGCGGCGCATCAGCTCGAGCGTCTTCCGGATGCCGTCCTCGTACGACGTCTTCTTCACCGGCCCGAGGAGCTTCTGCAGGGCGGAGTCGTCGAGCACCACCGGCGTGGTCTGGAGGTAGTTCATCTCGATCAGCTCGCGCATGAGCGGGTTGAAGATTCCGAGGACCCGCAGCGTGCCCTTCCCGGCCACGCGGATCTTCGGCGCCTTGCCCACCTCCGCGAACACCCGCGTCGCGAACTCGCGCTGGCTGATGGTCCCCGGTCCCCCCAGGTGCCACCACCTGCCGTAGGCCTCGGGCCGGCCGGCGAGGTCGAGCAGCACCGGGCCGACGTCCGGGACAAAGATGAATTCGTGCGGCGTGTCGATGGGGCCGATCAGGTTCGCCGTCCCACCCTTCAGCGCGGCGACGAACGCGCCGTGGACGAAGCTCTTGTCGATGTCCGGTCCGTAGAAGTCCGGCAGGCGAAGGATGGTCCCCCGGATCTTCCCCGCGGCGTCGGCCTCGAGCAGGAGGTCCTCTGCCTCCTTGCGCATCCGGCCCTTGAAGGTGTGCGGCTCGCGCGGGTGGTCCTCGGTGACCGGCGTGGTCCGGGGCAGGCCGTACGGGTACACCGTCCCGACGAGGACCATCCGCGCGACGCCCTCGGCGATGGCGCCGTCGAGGGTCTGCCGCATGACGATCGGGTGCTGCTCGAAGTGATCGTATGGAACGCCGACCAGGTAGATGAGGGTGTCGAGCCCGCGCACTGCCCGGCGCACCGAGGCAGGGTCGTCGGGAGTCCAGGTGACTTGCTCGACGCCCGGCATGCCCCGGAAGCTCGCCTCGAGCGCGCTCGCCGAGCGCCCGATGACCCGGAACGACTTGCCTCGCGCGACGAGCGCCTGCCCCACGCTCTGTCCCATCGCGCCTGCCGCTCCGACCAGCCCGATCCGCTCCACCATGACCGCCTCCGCGTGAACAAAGAGTTCTTGATGAACGCCGTTCAGTGAACGCCGTTCATTAATCGATGGATGTTTTGCGAGTCAAGCGCTAGAGATGAGCCCGGTGGGGATCTCCGCCCGACGGGACCGTGAGAAGACCGAGCTCCGCGGCCGGATCCTCGACGCCGCACGCGACATCGTGCGCCGGGAGGGCTTCGCCGCACTGACCATCCGGAAGATCGCCGACGCGATCGAGTACGCGCCCGGGACGCTGTATCTCTATTTCGAGAACCGCGACGCCATCGCCCGCGAGCTCTCGTTCGAGGGCTTCCGCAAGCTGCTGGACGCCTTCGGTGCCGCGGCGACGGTCGCGGATCCGCTGGCCCGCCTCGAGGCGATTGGCCGGGCCTACGTCCGTTTCGGGATGCAGAACCCCGAGACGTACCGACTCATCTTCATGGAGGATCCGCAGCTCACCACCGCGGTCTTCCAAGCCGCCGGCGACGACCCAGGCCAACGGGCCTACCGGGCGCTGGTGGATCCGCTCGAGGATCTCCGCAAGGCCGGGCGGCTGCGGCCGGGCGCGGACGTGCTGGCGCTGTCCGACACGCTCTGGTCGCTGGTGCACGGCATCGTCAGCCTGAAGCTCACCTGCCCCGGCTTCCCGGTGACGCCGGTGGAGCCCCTGGTCGACGCAGCGCTGCGGACGTTCCTGGCCGGGCTGGTGCGCCCTGCGGCAGCCGGGCGCGTCAAGGCGTCGGCGGCGCGGTGACGTGACAGCCGAGCCGGTGCACCGTCTCGACCAGGTGCTTCGCCGCGTCCGGTGACGTGGGCGGCAGGATGCCGTGCCCGAGGTTGAAGATGTGGCCGACCGGGCCGGCGCGACGGAGGATGTCCGCCACGCGGAGCTCGAGGTCGGCCGGCGGCAGGAAGAGCGCCAGCGGATCCAGGTTCCCCTGCAGCGCGACGTCGGGACCGGCCAGCAGGCGGGCCTGGTCCATGTCGATCCTCCAGTCGCAGCCGAGCACGTCGGCGCCAGTCTTCCGGAGCAGCGGCAGGTGCGTGGACATGGCGGTGCCGAAGACGATGACCGGCACGCCCTTGGCCTGGAGTGCCTTCACCATCCGGGTGAGGTACGGGAGGCTGAAGGTCTCGAAGTCCCGCGGGCTCAGCTCGCCGCCCCAGCTGTCGAAGATCTGCACGATGCGTGCACCGGCCTCGACCTGCATCTCGAGGTACGGAATGAGCGTCCGGGTCAGCCGTTCGAACAGCGAGTGCGCCAGCTTCGGCTGCTCGAAGAGGAGCCGCTTGATGTTGATGAAGCTCTTCGACCCGCCGCCCTCGACCATGTAGGCGGCGAGGGTGAACGGCGCGCCGGCGAAGCCGATGACGGGGACCGAGTCGTGGAGCGCGGCTCTGGTTCGGCGAATGGCCTCGGCGACGAAGCCGGTGGTCTCCACCGGGTCCGGCACCACCAGCTTCTCGATGTCCGCGGCGGTGCGCAGCGGCGAGGGAAAGTGCGGCCCGCGATCGCCGAGCTCGAGCTCCATCCCCATCGCCTCGGTGGGGATGAGGATGTCGGAGAAGATGATCGCCGCGTCGACGCCCAGCCGGCGAATCGGCTGGACCGTGACCTCGGCTGCGAGGTCCGGCGTCTTGCAGAGCGGAAGGAAGTCGATCTTCTCGCGGATGGCCCGGTACTCGGGGAGGTAGCGCCCCGCCTGGCGCATGATCCACACCGGGGTCACGTCCACGGGCTGGCGGCGGGCGGCGCGAAGCAGGCGATCGTTCACGGCCGCTGGACGTAGCAGGAACCGCCCGGGGCTGGCGAGTGTCCCGGAGGGAGACTCAGGCACCCTGCCCCGCCAGCGCGGGCTTGAGGTCGAGCACCGGCGTCCCATCGACGGCCTCGATCGGCCCGACACGGACGCGCCCGGGCTCGACGGCGAGGACCCGGACCCGGTGCAGCCCGATCGGGTTCGGTCGATCCGGCGATCGGGTGGAGAACACGCCGGTGAGCGGACGCGTCGGGTCGCTGCGGGGATGGACCTCGAGCACGCTCCGGTCTGCCTGGTGGAGCCAGGTCAGGACGACGAGCGCGTCTCCTGCGCAGAGCTGGGCGGCGGCGGGCAGCACGTGGGGCACGAGCTCGATCCACGCGTCCGGTGCGCCCTCGTGTCCCTGCATCGGCGCGAGCTCCCGGTCGCGGAGCTCGGACCGGACCACGCCGATGGGCTGGAGCCGGAGGTCCGTCGCGCTCATGGCCGCTCACGCGAACAGCGCGTTGAGCTCCGCGTAAGGCATGGCGCCCTCGAAGATGGCCTCGTAGCCTGCGCCTCCGAGGAACTGTCGCGCCGCGCGCCGGGTGAGGCCGTGGACCGCGCTGGAGATGCCGGAGCCCGTGCTCACCCGGTGAACGCCGAGCCCGGCGAGCTCGGACACCGGCGGGAGCTTGGCCCAGACCAGGACGTTGAGCGGGAGGGGAACCGCCGCCACCACCTGGCGGATGGAGGCCGGGGCCACGATCGCCGGGACGAACAGACCATCGGCTCCGGCCTCCCGGTACTTCAGCCCGCGGGAGATCGACTCCTCGACTGCGCGCTCGGGGGGCGCCAGGGCCTTGAGGTAGACGTCGGTCCGGGCATTCACGAACAGATCGACTCCCGCACGCGTGGCCCCGCGCTTCACGGCGGCGATGCGCTCGCAGAGGACCTCGGGCCGGTCGTTTCCGTCCTCGAGGTTGATGCCCACGGCCCCTGCGCTGGCGAGCGCGAAGGCATTCTCGGCGATGACCGCCGGCTCCGTTCCGTAGCCGGCCTCCATGTCGACGCTCAGCGGGACCGAGAGGACCCGGGCGATCTCCGCGACCGCGCCGAGGAGCACGGACGCGGGCAGCGCGCCACCATCGGCGTAGCCCCGGGACCAGGCCAGCCCCGCGCTGGTGGTGGCGATGGCCTGTGCGCCACAGGACTCGACGACCCGGGCGCTGCCTGCGTCCCAGGCGTTCGGCAGGAGCAGCGGTGTGCTCGTGTGGTGCAGCTGTCGGAAGCGGGCGGCGGCGGTACGGGCGTCCACGGATGTCTTCCTCCGGAGCGCGCGCCAGGCGAAGATTGCTGGCACGCGTCCTTGACACGGCTGGAACCGGGACAATACAAGCGCCCCGTCATCGAGGACGGAGCCAGGGACCGGGTGGATAGCTCAGCGGTAGAGCATCGCCCTTACAAGGCGAGGGTCACAGGTTCGATCCCTGTTCCGCCCATCGAAGACGTTGCTGTCCTGGGGAGTTAGTTCAGCTGGTTAGAACGCCGGCCTGTCACGCCGGAGGTCACGGGTTCAAGTCCCGTACTCCTCGCTTCGGAAGCACCCGCGGTCGCTGACGAATTTGGACCGATGACGGTCTGCGTCAACGCCCCTCGAAAAATCTGCAGCTTATCTGCAGCTTTTTTTGCCACGGTTTGCTCCGAATTCGGAACAAGTTGCCCCTGAAGGTCCCCGCCGAGAAGCCGCATCCGCGCGACCTCGGCGTGCAGGTACTCGGGCGCGAGGTGGCCGTAGACCTTTGAGGTGAGCCGGGGGTCGCGGTGACGAAGGACCTTCTGGACAACTGCCATCGGCACGCGTGAATGGAGCAGCAGGGACGCCGTGGTGTGGCGCAGGTCGTGGAAGCGGATGGGCCGCACGTTCGGCTTCGGCCAGAGCGAATCTCCATGCACGGGGCACCGGCGGAGCTCGGCGTCGGCGGCCTCTTCCCGATGGGTGCACCCCCGCTTCCGGCAGACGTGGGTGTAGCCGAGGACGAGGCCGGCTCGGCCCATCGCCCGGCGGAGCACGCTCTCCAGCGCGACGTCGGGGGCCATCATCCCCGTGGGACCGGGGCACTCGACGCCCTCGGCGCGGCATCCGGGCGCGCACACGTGGGGGAACACGAACGGGCCCGGGGACGTGGCCAGCGCATGCTCCAGGAACGGGGCCAGCTCGGGGTGGATGGGAATCACATCCGCGTGGCCGCCCTTGGTGGTCTCCCGATCGCCGCTCCGGCGGACGGAGATGAGCTGGCGGTCCAGGTCCACGTCCGTCTTGCGGAGCGCGCGCAGCTCGCTCTTTCGGAGCCCGGTGTAGATGGCCGTCGCGAACAGCGGACGCCACCGCTGGGCGAGCGCGGTGAGGACGGCCGGCACCTCGTCGGGGCGGAGGTAGTCGCCGACGACGCTCGTCGGCACGGGACGGGGCTTCACGTCCTGGACGACGTTGACGCCCGTCCACCAGCCCTTGCGGCGCGCGGTGTTGAGCGCACGCGAGATGTACCCGCGGAGGTGATTGATCGTCTGCGCCGAGAGGCCTTCGGCTTCCTTCTCGTCGAGGAAGTTTTCGACGTCGCTCGCCCGGAGCTCCGATAGGCGGAGTTTCCCGAGGGGGGCATGAAGCAGATGCTTCTCCAGCTGGTAGAGGTTTCGCTCCGCCGCCGGCTTGTGGGCCTTGAGCCTGTGCCAGCGCCCGAGGAGATCGGCCAGCCTGCCGCCGCCGTCCTCTCCGTGCATCGGCTCGAGGCCCGCGCGCTGACGCTCGGCCTTGGACTCGAGCTCGTGTGCAATCCGCTCGGCCTCCCGGCGGGTCCGGACCCGGGTGGTCTTCTGGCGCCGCTCGCCGCGGGCGTCCGTCCACTGGACAATCCAGCGCGGTCCGTCCTTCAAGTCCTCCCGTTTCAGGATGCTCGGCACGGTGCTGTCCCTGGGGACGAAGTTCTACCCTGCTCGCCTGATGGCGGGCGACGGGCTTCGGCCCTCATGGCGAGTCAGAGGACGCGCCCGACGACTGAAGGCGGACGATGGCGCTTCGGACGTCCTCGAGCTGGCGTTCGCGTTGCTGGAGTGACCAGGCGCGAATTTCCGCCAGGTCGAACCGGAGCAGCCCCCCGATGCGCAGGTGAACCGCCCCGGGTTTCTCGGAGGCTCCAATCGTTGAGAGGATGGAGCCATGGGAAGACGGAGCAAGTACCCAGCAGAGCTTCGGGAGCGGGCGGTGCGCCTGGTTCTGGAGCAGCAGCCGACGCACCCCTCGGAGTGGGCGGCGATCGTCTCGATCGCCGAGAAGATGGGCTGCACGGCGGAGACGCTGCGGAAGTGGGTGCGCCAAGCAGAGCGAGACGCTGGCGGCCGAGCGGGGCTGACGACCAGCGAGCGTGAACGGCTCAAGGAGCTCGAGCGAGAGAATCGCGAGCTGAAGCGGGCGAACGAGATTCTCCGCAAGGCGTCTGCGTTTTTCGCACAGGCGGAGCTCGACCGCCGACCGAGGTGATGGTGGCCTTCATCGACGGGCACCGGGGGGAGTACGGGGTCGAGCCGATCTGCGACGTGCTGCCGATCGCCCCGTCGACGTACTACGCGCAGGCCGCGCGGATGCGGAAGGCCGAGCTGCGACCGGCGCGCGCGAAGCGGGACGAGGAGCTGCGAGTCGAGATCCAGCGCGTCTGGGACGAGAACTTGGCGGTGTACGGCGCCGACAAGGTGTGGCGGCAGCTCCGCCGCGAGGGGTTCGAGGTTGCGCGCTGCACCGTCGAACGACTGATGCGAGCCATGGGCCTTCGGGGCGTCGTGCGCGGCCGGGCGTTCACCACCACGACGGTTGCCGACGAAGCCTCCGCTCGGCCACTGGATCTCGTCCAGCGCGAGTTCCAGGCCACCCGGCCGAACCAGCTGTGGGTCGCGGACATCACCTACGTCGCGACCTGGGCGGGGTTCGTCTACGTCGCGTTCGTCGTCGACGTGTTC
>Ga0208851_1000270_pt1 | contig 23859 bp, 24 predicted proteins | sample NGESurshal092012_FD_184481 | JGI IMG/M metagenome (GOLD analysis project Ga0208851, IMG submission 184481) | Arctic peat soil microbial communities from Barrow, Alaska - NGEE Surface sample 415-2 shallow-092012 (SPAdes) | ecosystem: Environmental > Terrestrial > Soil > Wetlands > Peat ... | reverse complement strand
AGCACCATGCCCACGCTGAAGAGCATCAGGTCGTCAGGATCCACGTAGGCCGACATCGCGACCACGGGTCGTTGCAAGGACGGATCCCGCGGCCCGCGCGCTGGAAGCAGCGGCGACCCAGACCTGTTAGGGGTGACAACCGTGCTTCCTGGCTTGCTCCTGGCCGTGCTCGTGGCCGTCGGCCCCGCACCCGCTCCCACCGCGAGCGGCGGTGTGTACGAGGGGAAGCCCAGGGTGCGCGCGACCCTCGTCTCCGACCTGACCCAGGTGGACCCGGGCGGCGAGCTGCGGCTCGGGGTGCAGCTGCAGATGGCGCCCGGCTGGCACGTCTACTGGAAGAATCCGGGCGAGGCGGGTCTTCCGAGCGAGGTGGTGTGGGATGCGCCGCGCGTCACGGTCGGCCCCCTGACCTGGCCTGCGCCGGAGGTCCACCGGAGCGCCGACGGCACCATCACCAGCTACGGTTACGGCGGCGAGGTGGTGCTGTTCGCCGCCGCGCGGGCACGGCCGGACGTCCAGCCGCCGCTCACTGTGGTGGCCACGGTGGAGGTGCTGGTCTGCGAGGTCCAGTGCATTCCGGCCCGCTTCGAGCTCACGCGCGTGCTCGGCGTTGGTCCGCGGCAGCCGGACGCCGCCGGGGCGGCGCTGCTGGACGGCGCGGCGGCGCGGGTCCCCCGGACCGCCTCGGCGGCCGGATTGCGCGTCAGCGCACGGCGCACGACGGCGTTCGTGCCAGGACAGCCGTTCGAGGGTGAGCTGATCGTCGAGCGGAGCGACGGAACCCCCGAGCCGCTCGCCGCCGCAGACGCCTTCATCCCCGACCGGCTCCCGGGCATCGCCTCGGTGCAGGGACTCCCCGAGGGCCCGGGCCGCCTGTCGCTCTGGGGAAAGGCCGCGGCAGAACCTGCGTCGGTGCCGCTCCGGGTCGGCGGCGTGGTGGCGCTCGCTCGCGGCGGCGCCATCGAGGTGAGCGCGCCGTTCGAGCTGCCAGCCGGCGTGGCGCCGCGGACCGCAGCGGCAAGCCCACCGGCGCCGGCGCGCGCGCACGGACTGCCGTGGGTGCTGCTGCTCGCGTTCCTCGGGGGCGTGCTGCTCAATGCGATGCCATGCGTCTTCCCCGTGCTGGCGCTGAAGGCGTACGGCTTCGCGCGCACGGTGCACGCGGACCACGGGTCGGTGCGGGCCCACGCCATGGCATACACCGCGGGCATCCTCGCCTCACTGCTGGTGCTCGCCGCGGCGGTGCTCGGGCTCCGCGCGGCGGGACACGCGGTGGGCTGGGGGTTCCAGTTCCAGGAGCCGCTCTTCGTCGCGGTGCTCGCCGCCGTGGTGCTCGTCTTCGCCCTCAACCTCCTCGGCGTCTTCGAGGTCACGCCCCCGAGTCACGGGACGGGTTCCCTGGTGGCCGCGGTGGACCATACGCACGGCCCGCTGCGGAGCGTCGGCGAGGGCGTGCTCGCGGTGGTGCTCGCGACGCCGTGCTCGGCGCCTCTGCTGGGCACTGCGGTGGGGTTCGCCTTCGCCGCGAGCGCTCCGGTGGTGGTCGCCGTGTTCCTCGCGGTGGGGCTTGGCCTGGCCGCACCGTTCTGCGCCCTGGTGCTCGTCCCGGGTCTCCGCAGCCGCTTGCCCCGCCCCGGCGCCTGGATGGAGCGGGCCAAGCAGCTGCTCGGCTTTGCCCTGCTCGGAACGGCGGTGTGGCTCAGCGGCATCCTCGGCGCGCTCGCCGGAGTGGATGGCGTGGTCCGGCTGCTCGGCTTTCTGGTGGTGGTGTCGCTCGCCGCCTGGGCATGGGGCGCGTGGCGGCGTGGCACGGTGCTCGCGGCGGGGCTCGCGCTCGTCCTGGTTGCTGGAGTGGTGGCGCTCCGCTTCGGGCACGGGCCAGCGCAGGTGGCCGGGCGCGATGCCTGGAGCGACGAGAAGGTGACCCGCGCCCTCGCCCAGGGTCGTCCGGTGCTCGTCGACTTCACCGCCGAGTGGTGCCTGAGCTGCAAGTTCAACGAGCGCACCGTTCTGGCATCCGAGGCCGTGCAGTCGGCGCTGGCGCGCACCCGCGGCCAAGTGCTGGTGGCGGACTGGACGCGCCGCGACGCTGGCATCGCCCGCAAGCTCGCCTTGCACGGCCGGGCAGGCGTCCCGATGTACCTGGTCTACGCGCCGGCGCGCCCCGATTCGCCCGAGCTCCTGCCGGAGCTGCTGACCACCGACATGGTCGTGGGTGCGCTCGAGCGCGCGGCCTCCGGCCAGGGCGCGCTGGGCCTCTCCATCCCACCGCGGTGAGAGCGTTCGCCCGTCGACGTCGTGCACGCGCGCGGCCGGGGCGCTCACGCCCGCCGGGCCGTCCGGCTAGAGTCTCCTGCTGGCCAGCGTGACTCGGTGCGGCAGGTCCGGGTGCCGCCAAGCCGGCCGGAGGGGACGACAGCTCCGATGAGGATCGGCATCGCCGGGCCCATGCTCGCGCTGTGGCTCATTGGGACGTCCGCGCGTGCCGAGGAGACGCTCCCCGTGCACTTCGAGGCCGGGCTGCGGGCCGGCGTGGCCTTCCCCGTGGGAAACGCGGTGGGTCCCCGGCCAGACGCGCCGGACGGAACGCGGCTCTCGGACCTGGTCTCGTGGAGTCTGCCCCTCCAGCTCGACGCCGGCGCCCGCGTGGGTCCGGTGTTCGTCGGCGGCTACCTGTCCTGGGCCTACGGCAAGCCGGGGAGCGCCTTCGATCGCGCCAGCGCGCGCTCGGCCACCGACGTGCGGTTCGGGTTCGAGGTGCTCTGGCACTTCGCGCCGGACCGGCCGGTGGACCCGTGGGCCGGGCTGGGCGTCGGATACGAGTGGCTGAACCTGAACGTCACCGGGCCGAGTGGCACTGCGGTGCCTTCGAGCTTCCGGGGCTTCGAGTGGGTCAACGTGCAGTTCGGGGTGGACTTCGCGCTCGGCCGCAGCTGGCGGCTGGGACCGTACCTGCAGGCCCGCGTCGGCCAGTACGACACCGGGAGTCTCGGGGTGGTCACCCCGCAGGGCGCCGAGCCCAGCGGGACCAGCGATCTGCCGAGCAAGGCGGCGCACGCGTGGTTCGACGTGGGGGTGCGGCTGGGCTTCTTGCTGTGACAACCGTTGACGGCTGTGCGTCCGGGTGAGTGGGTCGCCGCGCACGCGCGGCCGGCCGAAGGTCGTGCCGGACCCTCCGACTCCCAGGGGAAATACCCGGATTCCGGTGGCTCGTTGCCTGGCGTGACATCTGCAAACGCATTCGTTCGATGGCCAGCTCGGTACAGCGAACGCGTTGTCACGTCCCCCGGTGCGGACGCCCGGTCCACAGCCGGAGCTACTGCGCCAGCCACTACCGCCAGCTGCTCCGGGGCCGGACGCCCAGCCGCCCGATTCGCCCACGGGGCGACGGGGAAAAGCCGGTGCTCGCCGTGCGGCTGCCCGCCACGCTCATCGGGGCGATGGATCGGAAGCTCAAGCGCGCCGGCCTGAGCCGGGCCGAGCTGCTGCAGCGCCTGGTGGACGGCTGGGTTCGCCGCCGCAGGAGCTGACATCCGGTCCCGCTAAGGCTTCTTGCGGGCCAGCGTCAAACCATCTCCCACCGAGAGCACCACCGCATCCACCCGCCGGTCATCGCGCAGCTTGAGGTTGAGCGCGCGCAGCGCGACGGTGTCCGGATCGTTCACCGCCGCGTCTGCCACCCGTCCGTACCAGAGCACGTTGTCCAGCGCGATGAGGCCGCCGGGCCGCAGGAGCTGGAGGCACGCCTCGTAGTACGCGTCGTAGCCCGACTTGTCGGCGTCGATGAACGCGAGATCCTGGCTGCCCGGGCCTTCCGCCTGGAGCAGGCCCGCCAGCGTCTCGGTGGCCGGACCGAGACGCAGGTCGATCCGGTCGGCCACGCCCGCTTCCTGCCAGTAGCGCCGGGCCACCGCGGTGTACTCCGCGCTCACGTCGCAGCAGAGGACGCGGCCCCCCGGTGGCAGCGCCATGGCCATGGCCAGCGCGCTGTACCCGGTGAAGGTTCCCACCTCCACGACGCGTCGCGCGCCGACCAGCCGGACCAGGAGCCCGAGGAGGAGCCCCTGGTCCGGGCCGATCTGCATCGAGGCGCGCGGATGGGTCTGGGTCTCCCGCCGCAGCCGCTCCTGCACGGCCGTGCGCGGCGAGAGCACGTCGAACAGGTACTGCTCCAGGGGCTCCGGAAGGAAGGTGCGCGGCATCGCGGTCCGAACCTTGCGCGAGGTCGTAGCCCGGGAACAAGCTCGGCCCCCGGATGACACGTCCGTGACGAAGACCCCTTCACCCGAGGTGGACCTCAACAGGGTGGCGGTCTTCCTCCGGGTGGTGCAGGCCCAGAGCTTCACCGCGGCCGCCCTGGCGCTCGGCCTGCCCAAGTCCAGCGTCAGCCGGAGCGTGGCACGGCTCGAGGAGTCGCTCGGCGTGCAGCTGCTGCAGCGCACCACGCGGGCCCTGCAGCTCACCGAGGCGGGCCGGGTCTACTTCGACGAGGCCTCCCGCGCGCTCTCCGCGCTCGAGCAGGCCCACGCGACGCTGTCGCAGGTCGACGCGCGTCCGCAGGGAGCGGTGCGGATCACCGCGCCGGTGGACATCGGGGCCCGGGTGCTCGCGCCACTCGCCGCGCGCTTCGCCCGCAGGACGCCGGGCATCACGCTGGAGTTCGTGCTGACCAGCAAGGTGGTGAACCTGGTGGACGACGGGGTGGACCTCGCCGTGCGCGCCGGCACCCTGCGTGACAGCTCGCTGATCTCCCGGAGGGTGAGCGGGCACGACCCGTGGCTCCTGGCCAGCCCTGCGTATCTGGACGCCCGGGGGGCCCCGGGCTCGGTGCAGGAGCTCGCCGGGCACGACTGCGTGCTCTTCCGTCCCCGCCGCGGACGTCAGGAGTGGGTGCTGAGCGGACCCGACGGAGTGCAGCGCTTCGAGGCGCACGGCCCGATGGCGGCCGACGACTTCATGTTTCTCCGGGAGGCGGTGCTGGCCGGCGCGGGGATTGGCCTCCTGCCGGCCCTCCTCTGTGAGCAGGACGTGGCGCGGGGGCGGCTGGTGCGGCTGCTCTCTCCGTACATCGGCCCCTCCGCATCGCTGCAGGTCGTCTGGCCCGCATCACGCCACGTGCCCCGGCGCGTGGTGCTGGTGCGGGAGTGGCTGGTGAAGGCGCTCGGCGCCGTGGACCCCGCGGATCTCTCCGGCGACCGGGAGGGGTGAGTGCGCCTCGGCGGAGGTGCGTGTCGCTCGCCCTGGGGCAGTTTCGCCCGTGACGGACGTTCACTCTTGTCAGAGAAATCCGCCGCGAGCCTAAAGTTACTGCCATGCAGCAGAGGGAAGAGCCGCGGACACTCCTGATCGTCGACGCCAGCTTCGACCTCGGGAACGCGATCGCCGTCGCCGCCCTGGAGCACGGCTGGGAGCCCTTCCTCGCCGGCAACGCGGAGGCGGCGCTCAGCCTCCTTCCGGCGCTCCTCGGCGAGGTGCTGGTGCTGGTGGACCTCGGCTCGGCCGTGAGCCGCGGACTGGCCCTGGTGCTCACGCTCCGTCGCAATCCTCCGCCGCCATCCGTGCGCGTGGTCGTCATGACTTCCGGTCAGCCGATTCCGGAAGCAGTCCGCCGTTCGCCGTTCGTGGTCGGCGCGGTCCGCCGTCCGCGTCATCCGGAGGAGGCAGGCGCGCTGGCCGAGGTTCTTCTCGGCGGGACCGACCTCGCCCGGACGTTGTGACGGACCGGAGCGCGGTCAGTTGTCCAGCGCGCCGCGGAGGATCCAGGACTGCACGAGGATGAGGTTCCCGGCCGAGAGCGGGACCGCGTTCTCCGGCATCCGGGTGCCGCAGCTCGTGCCCAGCAGGCGGTCGATCAGCCCGGAGGTCGACGCGCTGCCCGGCACCACGCGCGTCGGGTGAGTACAGCTCTTGACCATCGGCTGGCTGACCAGCGCCGCCCGGCTCGCGCTCGCGGTCAGGTCGAGCTGCCCGGCTGACTGCGTTGCGTCGTGGCAGGACGTGCATTGCGCCGTCCAGATCCGCTGGACGTCCGCGGCGTACGAGGGCGTCTTGACCGTGACGGTGACCTGACGCTGCGCGATGGGGTTCACTCCGTCGGAGACGGTGACCTGGAGGGAGAAGCCGAGCGAGTCCACCCCGAGCGGCGGGGAGATCCAGGTCGTCGTCGCGTTCCCCGGGCTGCCGAACGTTCCCTGCTGCGCGGGAGCGGTCTGCGACCAGGTGATGGTCAGCGGGTCTCCGTCCGGATCGCTCGCGGTGATGGCCAGGGTGACCACGTCACCAGCCACCGGCATCGCCGGAGTCACGCTGATTGCGGAGACCGCGGGTGGGCGGTTCACGGTCAGGTGGTTCACCGGGATCTGCAGCGTGGCCGAGGTCGAGCCACCCTCGCCGTCGCTGATGCTGACTTGCAGGGTGAAGGTCGTGTCCGCGGCGAGGGTGGGCGCCGTCCACCCCGGGTTGCGGACCGTCCGCGAGCTGAAGTTGCCCTGTGGGGACGCGGGAGAGACCTGGGTCCAGGCGTATCCGAGCGAGTCGCCGTCCGGGTCGTCCGCGGTGACCGACAGCTGCGTGCCCTGGCCCTCGACCACCGGCGAGTTGCTGGCGGACGGCGACACGATCACTACCGGGTCGTGGTTCGTGGACCCCGGGGAGGGCCGCCCCCCGCCCGGCGCGCTGATGACCCCCGTTCCGCATGACAGCGTGAGGAGGGCGAGCGCCCCCGCGAGTCGGACGGCATCCACGGCGCGGCCATGGTGTCACCCCGCAGCAGGGGGTGGAACGTGCGCCGGACTCGCACCGCGAGCGGCGTCGCCGGTTGCCGCGACGCCCGTGGGTGCTACCTTGCCCGACGTGACCACCCCCACTCCCCCGCGCGTCGCCGGGCTCACCGAGCCCGCGATCACACCCCTCGAGCGGGTGGCGATCCGGTTGCGGGAGAGCTCGGTGACGCTCGCCGCGTGGCGCATGGCGGTCAGCGCTCCGGAAGGTGCTGGCACGCTGGTCCGGGTGGAGACGCCCGGTGGGGCGCTCTTCCGTGGCGAGGGCTGCTTCCTCGGCTGGACCCAGGATGCGATGTCCGGCGCCTGGTCAGAGCTGCTTCCCGCCCCTCCCTCCGACGGGATCGATCTCGCCCAGCTCGGGTGAGGGGCCCACCGTCCACCGACGGGGGAGCTACAGACCGGCGAGACCCGGCTCGAGCCGCACGTATCCGCGCTCGATGGCCCAGAGATCGAGCGCCAGCGAGCGGAGCTCGTCCACCTCGGGGACCGCGCGGGCGTCGAGCGAGAGGTCCACCGACTTCACGTAGCGGTGGCAGGTCTCGCACGCCTCGACCCGCGCCGCGGGATGGGTCTCGCTCTGCCAGCCCGGGAGCAGTCCCGGGTCCGTCTCGCCGCAGCCCGGGCAGCGGATGCGGTTGGTCTGCCACTCGGTGCCGCAGAGCCCACAGCCGAGGAAGCGCGAGGCCCCGTCGGAGCCCGGCATCTCGCGGCGGAAGGAGATGCTCGGGGGCGCGCCGCACATCGGGCACCGCCCGCTGCCGGGCTCGCGCGGACGGTCGAGCGCGACGCCCGCGTGCACCAGCGCCTCCGCATAAGGGCGGAGCACCGCCTGGGACATGAAGTCCTGCCGCTCCTCCGGGCCACCCGTCCAGGCAGTTCGCAGCCGGGCCGAGAAGAGATCCGCCGGCTCTGCCCTCCGCGACGCGGCCCCCTCGCGGAGTGCCACCGGCCCGGCCTCGGACAGGAACCCGAGCACCGAACGGAGGGGCACCTCGACGCGGAGCACGTCCCGCTCCAGCGAGCCGCTCAGCCCGGCGCGCCCATGCGCCTCCAGGACGCCGGCGGCGGCACGGGCCTGGGCCCGGAACAGCCCGGCGGCGAAGCGCAGGGGCTCCCGACCGGACGACGGCGACTCGGAGAGCGCCTCGGCGCGGGCAGCGCGGAGCTGGAAGCGCTCCAGCAGTCGCTCAGCGCCGGGTGCCACCGGTCACGTCTTTGTACCAGGCCGGGTGGTGGAGGCGCGCCCAGGCCTTGGTGACGGTGCCCCGGATCATGGCCGAGAACGTGCCCGGCTCGGCGATGGCCAGATAGATGTGGCCCATGATCATCAGCGTGAAGAGGATGAAGGTGACGTCGTGGAGCACCCACGACCACTGGCGGACCTGGGCTCCGAAGTAGCTCGGCCACCAGAGCACGACGCCGGTGGCCAGCAGCCCGAGCGAGGCGAGGCTGCTGAGCCAGAACAGCATCTTCTGACCCCCGTTGTACTTCCCGGTCTCCTCGTCGTGCGTCTCCCAGCGCAGGTACGCCAGGAAGTTGCCGGTGAAGCGCTTGTCCGCCGCGGTCATCTTCATCTCGCCCGCCCAGTGCACGAACTGGAGCAGCGCAAACACCGCGAAGCCGATGCCGCTCCAGGGGTGAAGCCAGCGGCAGACGTGCAGCCCACCGAAGAGCGTGGCGAGCCACCCGAAGATGGGCGTCCAGATGGGGAGCCCGGTGAAGAGGCAGACGAAGAACGTCAGCGCCACTCCCCAGTGCACCACGCGGGTGTAGTAGCGGAAGCGGACCAGCTCGTCGCCGACGACGAGGTCCTCCTGGCCCTGCGCGAGGAGGATCCCGGGGTCGGCGCTGGAGTGGGCGGGGACTGCGCGGAGCGGCTCGGCCATGGCGTGGTCTCCGTCGTTCAAGCCGCGGGTGGAGTGGAAGGTGGCGGTCCCCTGGGGGGCTCGCGCGGTCCGAAGCGGAGGTAGTGACCCACCAGCCCGAGGACGACCGCGCCCATGCCGAGGAGCCCGAACGGCCGGAGCCAGCTCTTCGCCACCCTGACCGCGGTGGGCACCGTCGGGTCACGCGGGAGGCCGTAGATCTCCGGCTTGTCCGCGTGCTTGAGCACCGTGACCACGCCGGTGCCGCCGACTCCCTGTGGGTCGTACAGCCCAGCCTCGGTGAACCCGTCCGTTTTCAGCTGCTTCACGCGCGTGGCACCGAGCGCGAGCATGTCCTCCTTCGTTCCGAAGTGCAGGCACCCGGTGGGGCACGATTTCACGCATGCCGGCTCCAGCCCGACCTGCGTCCGGTCCACGCACAGCGTGCACTTGGACATCTTCCCGGTCTTCTCGGAGAAGCGCGGCACGTCGAACGGGCAGCCGGTGCGGCACAGCTGGCAGCCGATGCAGAGGTCTGCGTTCACGTCGACGGTGCCGTTGGAGTACTGGACGATGGCACCCGGCGCCGGGCAGGCCTTGAGGCAGCCTGGATCCGCGCAGTGCATGCACTGGTCCTTGCGCATCAGCCAGTTGAAGTTCCCGTCGACCTGGACCTCGTGGAACTTGATGAGGTTCCAGAAGTCCGCGTCCATGGTGGGCAGCGTCTGGTAGCTGCCGTCCTGGACGGTCTTCGCGTTCGGGAGGTCGTTCCACTCCTGGCACGCCACCTCGCAGGCCTTGCATCCGATGCAGGTGGAGGTGTCGATGAGCTTGCTGACGGTGGGGACCTTCCGCAGGCCGGAGCCGGTGCCCCGGAGCGATGCGGACGACTGGATGACCTCGAGGCCGGGGATCGCCATGGTCAGGCCCTCCCCACCTTCTCGAGCTTCACCTGGAAAGCTTTGAACTCGGGCGTCCAGGTGTTCGGGTCGATCGCCGACGAGGTCAGGATGTTCGCCAGCGGTCCAACGTGCTTGGCGTCACCGCTGTATCCCCAGTGAATGGGGAAGCCGATCTGCCAGACCCGTTTCCCGTCGAGCACGAAGCTCGACATCCGCTTGGTCACCATCGCCGGGCCCTCGATGGAGCCGCGCGCCGACGAGATGCGGACCGTCTCGCCGTTCTGGATGCCCTTCTCTTTCGCCAGCTCTTCGGGGATCTCGAAGAAGATTCCGGGCTGTACCTCGTTCAGCCGTCCACCCTCCTGGTGCTTGGTCCAGTAGTGGAAGTGTTCGGTGAGCCGGTAGGTGGTGCAGACGATGGGGTACTCGTCCGCCTTGCCCCACGTGTCCTTGTCGCTGGTGAAGCGCTTGAGCACCGGGCTCGCCGAGACCTTGGGGTGGAGCACGTTGTCGACCGGGGCCTCCACCGCCTCGTAGTGCTCGGGGAACGGCCCGTCATTGAGAACCGGGGAGAAGAGCCGGCCCACGCCCTCGGGCAGCATGATGAACGCCCCGAAGGTCCCGGGCGGCGCATCGGGCTTCATGTCAGGGACGTCGCCCACCCACTTCTCGCCGTTCCACTGGATCCCCACGCGGGTGGAATCCCAGGGCTTGCCGGCCGCGTCCGCGGAGGCGCGGTTGTACATGACGCGCCGGTTGGCGGGCCAGCTGAACGCCCACTGGTGGAACTGGCCCAGGCCCATGGGATCGCCGGTGTTCCGGCGCTGCGACAAGTTGCCGGCCTCCGTGAAGACGCCGCTGTAGAGCCAGTTGCCGCAAGAGGTGCTGCCGTCGTCCCTGAGCTGGCCGAAGCTGTCCAGCTGCTGCCCGGCAGTCTTGATGATCTTGGGGAGATCCTTCGACTTCGGATCCTTCGGCGGCTCGACCAGGTCGGTGATCGCCTTGCCGTTGATCTCCTTCAAGACCTCGGCGAGGTCCGGGTTGGCCGCGTTGGTGTACGGCCAGGAGATGTTGAGCACCGCCTCGGGCAGCGCTCCGGGCTCCTTCCTGTACAGGTCCTTCAGCGCGAGGACGAGCCGGCTGATGATCTCCTGATCACTCTTCGACTGGCCCGGGCCGTCGACGGCCTTCCACTTCCACTGAATCCAGCGCCCGGAGTTGGTGAAGGTGCCGTCCTTCTCCGCGAAGTTGGTGGCCGGCAGCAGGTAGACCTCGGTGGGAATCTTCTGCGCGTCCGCACCACCGAGCTCCTTCGGCGCCTTCCAGAACGCCGCGGTCTCGTTCTCCTGGTTCTCGACCATCACCATCCACTTCAGCTTGGACAGTGCGGCGACCATCTTCAGCGAGTTGGGACCGGTCCCGACCGGGTTCATGCCGAAGGAGATGAGGCCCTCGGGCGCCGGCTCCTCACCGCCCGCGCGCTTGCTGCTCCCCCGGTACATGTCGTCGAACATGTAGACCCAGGAGTAGTTGCCGTCGATCTTCGGCAGCCACCCGTAGCCGAAGTCGTTCTCCTTGGTGGCCGCCTTTCCCCAGAGGGTCTTCATGAGGGAGACCATGAACTTGGGGTAGTTGCTCCAGTAGTTCATGGACGCCCAGGCCATCTTGTTCAGCGTCCAGGGCGTGCTCTTGTCGTGATAGGTCGCGAGGTCCGGGAGGGCCGAGCTCGGCGTCTTGAGATACCCTGGCAGGATGTCGAAGGTCCCCCCCATGTCCGTCGCGCCCTGGATGTTGGAGTGGCCGCGGAGCGCGTTCACCCCGCCACCCGGCCGCCCCACGTTGCCGAGGAGCAGCTGGAGCATCGCGGCGGTGCGGATGATCTGCACGCCCACCGAGTGCTGCGTCCAGCCGAGCGCGTAGAGGATGGTGCCGACCTTCTCGGCGTTGCCTGTCGAGGTGACCATCTCGGCCACCTTGAGGAACTGCCCCTTGGGCGTGCCGCAGATGCGCTCCACCATCTCGGGCGTGTAGCGGTCCACGTGCTTCTTCAGCATCTGGAAGACGCAGCGAGGGTTCTCCAGCGTGGGATCCACCCCGTAGGCGCTGGTCTTCTGGTCGGGCTCGTAGCCCCAGGCGGTCTTGTCGTACTCGCCCTTCTTCTCGTCGAAGCCGCTGAACAGGCCGTCCTGGAACCCGTACTTCTCTCCGACGATGTACGCGGCGTTGGTGTGCAGCTTCACGTAGTCGGCGTGGTAGCGGCGTGTCTCGAGCGCGTAGCGGATGATGCCGCTGAGGAACGCGATGTCCGTGCCAGCCCGGAGTGGCGCGTACAGGTCGGCGACCGCTGCGGTCCGCTGGAAGCGCGGGTCCACGGAGATGATCTTCGCCCCTCGGGTCTTCTTCGCCTCCAGCGCCCACTTGAACCCGCAAGGATGGTTCTCGGCCGGGTTACCGCCCATCACGAACACGACATCCGCGTTCTTGATGTCCACCCACCCGTTGGTCATCGCACCGCGGCCAAACGTGGCGGCCAAACTGGCCACCGTGGGACCGTGTCATACTCGTGCTTGCGTATCTCGATAGGTGATGCCGAGCCCGGCGCCGAACTTCCACTGCAGCAGGTTGAACTCGTTGGTGTCGGTGCAGCCGCCGATGAGGCCGATGCCGGGCGTGCGGTTCACCACCGCACCGGCCGCGTTCTTGGCCACGAACGTGCGGTCACGGGTGTCCTTGATGTGCCGCGCGATGCCGGCGATGGCCGCGTCCCAGGAGATCTCCTCCCAGCGGTCCGAGCCGGGGCGCCTGACTTTTGGACTGGTCAGCCGCCCGGGGTGATGGATGTTGTTGCGCAGCGTCGCGCCCTTCGGGCAGAGCGTCCCGCGGTTGATGGGGTGGTCGGGATCACCCTCGACGTAGACCACCGAGCCGGTGACGTTCTTTGCCTTGTCGCCGAGCGTGTGGATGATCACCCCGCAGGACACCGAGCAGTACGGACAGGTGCTGCGCGTCTCGGTGGTGCGAGAGATCTTCAGCTCTCGAACCTCGGCGCGTGCCTCGGAGAGCTCGAACAGCCCCAGCCCCACCACTCCGGCAGCCGTTCCCTTGAGGAACGTGCGGCGGTCCACGTGCATGGAACCCCTCCGGCGGATGAACTCGCGACTCGCGCGAACGCTGACCTCCGTGCAGTCGAGTGTCAAGAAGCGCCGGGCGTTGACGCTGGGCGTCATCGCGGGACTGCGCACCATCGCGTCCCTCCCGTCCGTCGTCGACAACGAACGGAGCCTGCGGTGTCCGCGAGCAGCGTGCCGACCGCGCCCAGCGCTCCCGCGAGAGGAAGCGACGACGTCCGGCCGAGAGTGGCCGCGCGCTGGAGAGCCGGGCGCTCGCGGGGGCCCGCCGGACCCAGCGGCTGAGCCCATCGCCGGCCAGCATCAGCGTCGAGACCTGGCGGTTGGCTCCCGACCTGAGTCCTGAGGGTGTGCGACGGATTGTACCGGTGCCCCACCCGGCCGCGACACGTCCCGATGGAAGATTCTGCCGACCGATGTCCGGAGGCCGGGGTCGTACCTGCTCGCCTCTGGAACCCACACGCCCTGCGGAGCGAAAGCATCCGTCCAAGGCCGGAACGTCAGGAGGCACACGCGTGCGGAGAGTCGTCGTGGCGATCGCAGTGGCGGCGGGGCTGGTGGCGGGCGAGGCGTCGGCACAGAGCGGGTCCGCGATGTCCGGACAGACGCTCGGGACGGGCGCCGGGTTGATCTGGGGCCAGGCCGGCTGGCCTGGCATCTCCGCGGATCTGGCGTACGGGACCAGCCCCACGCTCGATCTCGGCGGACGGTTCACCTTCAACTACGGCGAGGAAGGCATCACCGACACCGGAGTCCTGGGACTGAAGTTCCAGTTCACCCTCAGGACCCAGCTGGTCCACAAGGCCAAGTTCGACCTGGCGCTGCGCTTCGATCCGGGCCTGCTGCTCTACTTCCCCAGCGACCGGACCATCGTCGGGGTGACCTTCCCTGTGGGTCTCGAGTTCGGGTTTCCCATCAGCCCGGTCTTCCGGGCCACGGGCAGCCTCGACCTGCCGTTCTGGATCACCTTCAGCCCGTCCCCGACCCAGGCCTTCATCCCGCTCCTGTTCGGCGGTGGCGTGGAGTACCTCGTGGAGAAGGAGCTGGCGCTCACCGCGCGGCTGAAGATGGGTCCCACCATCGCGACCTACAGCGGCAGGGCGTACTTCACCCTCTACTTCCAGGTCGGCGTGGCCTACCGCTTCTGAGCGTCGTCCCGGGACCCGGACACGATCTCCTTGGCCAGCGCGTAGGCGCGCTCCACTGCGGGGCGCGCTGCGATGGCGTGGAACCAGCGCTCGAGGTTCGGGAAGTCCGGCAGGTTCTGCCGCTGCTTCTCGTGCGGGACCACCCAGGGATAGGCCGCGATGTCGGCGACGGAGAACTCGCCGGCGAGGTACGGCCGATCGGCGAGCCGGGTGTCCATCACCCGGTACAGGCGCGCGGTCTCCTTCACGTACCGGTCCATGGCGTAAGGAATCTTCTCCGGTGCGTACTGCACGAAGTGGTGGTTCTGCCCCGCCATCGGGCCAAGGCCGCCCACCTGCCAGAACAGCCACTGCATCACCTCGAACTTGCCGCGCAGGTCGGAGGGCAAGAGCCGCCCCGTCTTCTCTGCCAGGTAGATGAGGATGGCGCCCGACTCGAAGATGGACAGCGGTGCGCCACCGTCCGCGGGCGCGTCGTCCACGATGGCCGGAATGCGGTTGTTCGGCGCGATGCGGAGGAACGCGGGCTCGAACTGCTTCCCCTCGTTGATGTTCACCGGCCGGAGCCGGTAGGGGAGCCCCAGCTCTTCGAGGGCGAAGGTGATCTTGTGCCCGTTCGGCGTCGCCCAGAGGTAGAGATCGATCATGCGAGTACGCTCGAGCTAGCGGGCCACCAACGCACGCCGCAAGCCAATCCACGCGGGGACTCTGGTGTCGCGCGGGGACGACGCTCGCGAGTGAACGCGGGCGGGCGGCGCGTGCCCACCCCCTGACAGCACCACCCATCCGTGCAGGTTGGCCTTGACGAGACACGGGCCCACGGCGCAAGCCAGCGGGCAGCGGAGGCCACGAACGGATGGATGCGCGGTCGGTGGTGGAAGCCGTGATGTCGGGGAAGGACCGCCCCTTCGGAGTCCGGCTCTGGGACGGGACGAGGCTGCCGCCGGACCATGGCGATGAGGTCCCCACCATGGTCCTGGTGCACGAGCGCGCGGCCGCGTCCTTCGGCATCCCTCCCTCGGAGGAGCGGCTCGCGGAGTCGTACCTTGCCGGCGACCTCGACGTGGACGGCGATCTGGTGGACTTCCTCCAGCGGGCCTCCACCTGGTCGGGCCCGGACGCGCTCCCGGCGACCGCCGTCGCGGCCGGGCTGGTCGCAGGCGTCGGCGCCCGCGCGGGCGAGCTGCTGCGGTCCGCGACCCGGCACACCCTGCCCCGCGACGAGGACAGCATCCGGCGCCACTACGACGTGGGGAACGATTTTTACCGGCTGTTCCTCGACGAGCGGCTCGTCTATTCCTGCGCCTACTGGGCGCCCGGCGCCGACCGGCTGGAGGACGCGCAGCTCGCCAAGCTCGAGCTCATCTGCCGGAAGCTCGCGCTGCGCGCGGGCCAGCGATTTCTCGACGTGGGCTGCGGCTGGGGCGCGCTCGTGTCGCACGCCGCCGGGGCGCACGGGGTCCACGCCACCGGCATCAGCCTCAGCGAGCCCCAGCTCGAGGCGGCACGCACCCGGCTGCAGGCGGTGCTCCCCCCCGACGCCACGCCGGACCTCCGCCATCAGGACTACCGCAAGCTCCCGGAGGGCGAGCGCTGGGAGGCGATGGCGTCGGTCGGGATGATGGAGCACGTCGGGCGCGAGAACCTGGACCGCTACTTCTCCGTCCTCGCTCAGCACCTCGCGCCGGGCGGGCTCCTCCTCAACCACGCCATCGGCGAGACGGGGGACGGTCAGCGCACCATCCCCTGGCTGCAGCGGACGCATGGCGGCTTCATCCAGCAGGAGATCTTTCCCGACTCCGACCTGCCGCCGCTCGACCTGGTGGTGGCCGCCGCGCAGCGCGCCGGGTTCGAAGTCCTCGACGTCGAGACGCTGCGTCCGCACTACGTCCGCACCCTGCTCGAGTGGCTCGGGCGACTGGAGCGGCGCTTTCCGGAGGCGGTCCAGCTCGCAGGCAAGCGGCGGGCGCGGGCCTGGCGCCTCTACCTCGCCTCCTGCGCGGTGAGCTTCCGCACCGGACGGGTCACCGTGGCCCAGGCGCTGCTTCGCAAGCGCGGCGGGGGTGAGCTGCAGCCCATCGACCGGTCCAGCTGGTACCGGGAGCTGGTCCCGCGCCCCTGAACGCCGAGGGCCCCGCCTGCGCACGCCCGGTCAGCCGAGGAAGCCCAGGTCTCCGGTGGGGAACCGCCCAAGGTTCGGCAGGACGGACACCAGGTCCCCCGTCGAGACGCCGAACCAGCGGGCGAGCGTGGCCGCGTACGCGTCGGTCGACGTGGTCGGAATCCAGCGCCCCTCGCTGCTGAAGTCGTCGGGGCCTCCCAGCGCCAGGGTGGGAAAGGTTCCGTACGTCTGGCGCCCGCGCACCGCTCCCCCGAGGACGAGCTGGTGATTGCCCCAGGCGTGGTCCGAGCCCCCGCCGGACGCGGGCTGCAGCGTGCGCGCGAAGTCGGAGAGGGTGAAGGCGGTCACCTGCGAGGCGACCCCCAGCTGTGCCGTCGCGGCGTAGAAGGCGGCCAGCGAGGCGGACACGTCCGCGAGCAGCTTGGACTGGCGGTTCAGCTGGTCGTTGTGGGTGTCGAACCCCCCGAGAGAGACGAAGAAGATCTGCCGCGTCGCGCCGAGCACGCTCCGGGCCTCGATGATCCGTGCGACCTGGAGCAGCTGCTTGCCGAGGGAGGACGGCGTGGGGCCGAAGAGCGCCTCGGTGCTCGAGCTGCCCCCCGCCAGCACCGGGGCGAGCGCGCCCGAGGCGGCGAAGGCGGCCACCGTCTCGCCGGCGACCGATTGCACCAGCGCGTTGTCCAGGTCCAGCCCCCGGAGCGCATCCATCACCCCGCGGATGGACCTGCTGCCAGTCGAGGAATCGAATCCGGTCAGCCCGAAGCTCCCTGCTCCGGCCGCCGGAACCGCCAGGGGGTGCACCCTCTCCCCCGCGGCGAAGAGTGTGTTCCCTGCCACCGACACCAGGGGCGGAAGCGACGCCGCGGGGAGACGGTCCGCGATGCGACCACCCCAGCCCGAGCGTGCCGGCCGGTCCGGGATGGACGTCTGCCACTGGTTCTGCTGGTCCTGGTGGGACATCAGGCTCTGCGGCCGCGGCACCCTGCCCGCAGCGTCGGACGACTTGTCGGTGGGGGCGACCAGCGTGCCGACGTTGAACAGCACCCCGAGCGCGCCGGCATTCCAGAGCTGCTGGAGCTCGGGCATGTCGGGATGGAGCCCGTACTGTGCCGACCCGCTGGCTGGGGTCAGCGGGAGCAGCTGGTCCTGCGGGAGCGCGAGCCCACCGTCAGTGGGTTGCCGCCGTGCCGCTGCGTAGTCGGCGTACCGGCCGTCCACCGGGACGATCAGGTTGTTCCCGTCGTTTCCTCCGAAGAGGAAGACACAGACCAGCGCCCGGTAATCGTCGGTCGCGGCCAGGGCGCTCCTTCGCCCCCCGAGGCCAGCCGAGAGTCCGAGGAGCGAGAGGCCGGAGAGGACGTCTCGTCGAGAGATCCGCATGTCAGCGCTCGACCTGGTAGCCGGGGGAGGTGAGAACGAGGAACGCCGCCGCCCGGACGCGTCCTGCGACATCGGTCGCGTCCTGGGCGTTGACCGCCTGGAGGATCATCGAGCGCGCGGTGCTCGACAGGGTCCCGTGAAGGAAAAGCGCGCTGGCCGAATCGACCAGAGCCCCGGGATCGCCCCCGAACGGCGCGAGATCTCCGAGGCTCACCTGGGTGCCGGTGGCACCGCTCACCGTCGCGTCAGGTCCCGGCGGCGCATAGAGCAGCCTCCGGAGCACGTTGGCCCGCGTGAACACCGACGCTGAATCGAGCAGCGCCGAGGCAGGGCTCAGGAGCCCCGAGTCGAGCGCGTAGTCGGGCGGGTAGAAGTTGAAGACGCTGGGCGAGCGGTACGGTGGCTGCGCGAGCGCCGCGCTGGCGCTGGCCAGGTAAACGCCATCGGTGGTGACACCGAGCGCTCGGGCCGCCCCGGTCAGGAGCATCACCGGGTCCTTCACCCGGCCGTAGCTCGGGTCCGCCTTCACGTCGCCGCGGGCCTCGGGGTCGAGCAGGATGGCCCGGACCACCGCGCCGAGGTTCCCGCGCACGCCGTGGCCATCATCGGCGAAGACCGCCGAGATGCGGGCGACGTAGGCCGGGCTCGGGTTGGCGGTCACGAGGTGCTGGATGAGCTGCTTGCCGATGAACGGCCCGACGTTGGGGTGCGCGGCCACCGCATCCAGGGCCTGGGCGAGGTCCGCCTGGGGTGTCTGCCCGGCGTGGATCAGCACCCCCCCGAGCACCGCCTTGTCGCCCGCGTCGTGATTCGCCGCGACCGGGATCATCGGCCCGACGTAGTACCCGGGGTTGTGCGTGCGCTGCGTGGCCCCGGGCTGGAGCGGGTAGGTCCAGCCGGTGAAGACGTGCGCCAGGCCCTCGACGACGTCCTGGTCATAGGTGGGCACCGGCGCTCCCGTCGCGTCCGTCGCCACCCACCCGTCTGGGTGCAGCTGCACCAGGCCGATGGAGAAGAGCTGCAGCAGCTCGCGCGCGTAGTTCTCGTTCGGCGCGGTGCCCTTGAGCGGGTTCGGCTTGTCGTTGTTCGCCATGTTCAGGTACCGACCCATGGCCGGGCTGAGCGTCACGTCGGCGATGAGCTGCCGGTACGTGCCGAAGGCATCGCGGAGGAGCAGCTTCTGGTACTCGGCCATCGCGTAGTTGGGCCGGACCTCGTCCCCGGAGATGACCAGGATCTGCGAGAGGGCGAAGGCGACCCGCTGACGGAGCTGGTCCGGACCCGAGATCGCGTTGCGGAAGAACGCCGTCTGGGTCAGGAAGGGCGTGAAGGCGTCCCGGTAGCATGCCGCCGGCGAGCCCATCGGGCAGACCGCGTTGATGTTCTCGGAGACGACCGGGTAGGTCCCCCAGGTCCGAGGGCGGGAGCTGCAGCTGGGCGTCGACCCACGCCGCCGGCCCGCGCTGCTCGATGTCGCGCACGACGGAGACGGTGGGACCGAAGGTGGCCTGCGCCGCGAGGCGGACCGCATCGGGTGCGAGCGTGAGCGCGGCGGAGGGCGACGGTGGCGGCGAGCCCGAGCAGCCGATGAGCGCGAGCACTGCGGCGGTCGTGCAGAGGAGACGTGAGGTCACGGCTGGGCTTCCCTCCCTCGTCGGGAACCGGCGCCAGCACCGGCCGGAGCTTCACACGTGGTGAGGCAGAGGAACATTCACTTCGCCCTTCGGCTACACCTGACCTCCGGTGGCACGAACCCGCGTCCTCGCGGTAGACACTGGGCTTTCCCTGGACGCGTGTCGCTTCCGACCCTCGCACTGCTGTCGCTGCTGGCCGCGTCACCGCAGGCTCCCGTGCTGGAGACGGTGGCGGAGCTCGCCGAGCGACCCGGGGCGATCGCCCTGGTGGGCACGCGGGTCTTCGTGGCGCTGCATCCACTCGGCCACCCCGAGACCAAGCTGGTCGAGCTCGGCGCGGGGGGCCGACCACGCCCGTATCCGAGCGGAGTCCTCGGGCGCGGCTTCACCGCGGTGACCGCGCTGGCAACGGACGCCACGGGCGGGCTGTGGATCCTCGATGCGGGTGGAGACGGCCGGGCTCCATCGCTCGTCGGCTGGAACACCACGGACGAGCGTCGGATCCGCAGCAGCCGCATCCCCGGCGATGCGCTGGGCAGCAACTCCTGGCTCTGCGCGCTGGCGGTGGATCGCGTGCACCAGGTGGCATACGTCGCCGACCGCTCGCGCGCCGACTGGACCGGCGACTCGCATCCGGCACTGCTGGTGGTGTCGCTGGAGAGCGGCGCGACCCGGCGCCTGCTCGAGGATCATTCGGCGCTGGAGCCAGACGCGGCGCCCATCAGCGTGGACCGCCGGCCGCTGGCACATCGGGAGGAGGACGGAAGCGTGGAGCCGCTGCGGCTCGGGGTGAGCCAGCTCTCGCTCGACCCATCGGGCACCTGGCTCTACCTCGCCGCCCTGAACGGGGGGAGCGTGTGGCGGGTGCGCACCGAGGACCTGGTGGATGCGTCGCTGGCCCCCGAGGAGCTCGCCACCCGCATCGAGGCTCACGCGCCGCGGCCGCCCGGGAACGGCATCCTCGCCGAGGACGACGGCCGCGTGGTCCTCACCGACGTCGAGCGGCATGCGCTGGCGGTGACCGGCTCCGGGGGAATCGCCACACTGGTCGAGGACCCCCGGCTGCAGTGGCCGGACGGGCTTGCCCGCGGGCCGGAGGAGTGGATCTACGTCACGGTGAACCAGCTCGATCGCCACCCGGCGCTGAACCGCGGCCGCGAGGAGAGCCGACCTCCCTACCCGGTTCTCCGGCTCCGAGTGCGCCAGAGAAGCCCCGCGTCGCCGCGCCGCGCGCCAGCTCCTGTCGAGAAGACGACTGACCGGGACTGACGCCGACACCGCCGACGGCGAACGCACACCGCGGCAGGACAACGGCTTCGTCGGCCACCGACGACTCGCTCGGGCATCCAGTGAGGACGCAGGTCGTCCGTGGGCGACCCGGCGTAGTGTCCCGCTTCGTTGATGCCTACCTCCCCCGCGCTGCCGTCCTCCACGGTGCTGGTCGTCGACGATGACCCCGGGATCCGCGAGAGCGTCACCGAGGTGCTCACCTCCGAGGGTTACCGGGTGCTGCAGGCCGGAGATGGGACGGAGGCCCTGCTCCATCTCTCGCGACTTTCCGGGCACTGCGTGGTGCTGCTGGACCTCGCCATGCCGCGGATGAACGGACGCGAGCTGCTCGCGGAGCTCTCGCAACGCGAGCAGACCGGACGGACGCCCGTGCTGGTGATGAGCGCCAACGCGCACCCGGGCGAGCTCGATCACCCGCAGGTCGTGGCGCTCCTCCGCAAGCCGTTCGAGCTGGAGGAGCTGCTCCGCTGGGTCGAGATCTGCGCCGCGCGAGGCGCACCGCCAGCGTCGGGCTGACACCCCACCACGGAGGAGCCGAACCCATGCCGATCATCCAGTGCGACATTCGCGAAGGACGTACCGCCGAGCAGAAGCGGGCGCTGGCCGAGGCCATCACCCGTGTGGTTCACGAGACCATCGACGCGCCCATCGAGTACATCTACGTGCTGATCCGCGAGACACCGGGCTCGCACCATGTCAAGGCAGGCAAGCCGCTCCCCGACTGGACCCCGGCACGATGAGCGGAGAGGACCCCGGCCCCGCAACGACCGGGGCGCCGCCGTGTCTCAGAGGCCAGGGGCAGCAGCGTGAGCCCCCAGGAGAATTCCGAATGAAGATCAAGAAGTTGTTCCAGGTGCTCGTGCTCGGCGGAACCACGCTGGGGCTCGGGCTCGCAGCGTGCGGCGGAAGCGACACCCCGAACAACACGGGCAACCAGCAGCAGCTGCTCCCGGATGGAGGCCCGAACCCGAACCCCGGCGGAGGGCCCCCGGGTTGGTAGACCCCGCTCGCCAGCACGCGGACCGGGTCTGGGCGGCGCGGTACGGCGTGGAGACCGGCGCCGCCCTTCGCTTCGGTTCGCTTTCCCGCCGGATGTGGCAGGCGGGAGCGCCCGAGGCCCTGGTCGAGCTGGCGGCGCGGGCGTCACGGGACGAGACCCGGCACGCCAGCCGCTGCGAGGACGTGCTTCGCGCGCGGCGGGCGGCCGTTCCGGTACCGGAGACGCGCTTGCTGGAGTACGCCCCGCTCGAGCTCACCGACGAGCAGCGCCTGACCTACGAGGTGGTGGCGCAGTCCTGTGTCTCGGAGACGGAGAGCATGGCAACGCTGGTCACACTCCTGGATGCGGCGAGCGACGAGATGCTCAAGGACGTCCTGCACGAGCTCGCCCGGGACGAGGTGGCGCACGCGCGGCTCGGATGGGGTTACCTGACCTGGGCCAAGCAGCGCATGGACCTGGCGTTCCTGTCCCCGCTGCTTCCGCGGATGGTGGCGGGCAGCGCAGGTCCGGAGCTCTTCGGTCCCCCGCTTCCGGGCACCGATGCGCCGGAGCTCTTCCACGCCGGCGTCGTGCCCCACTCCGAGCGGCAGCGCGTCTACCTCGAGACGCTCGAGGCGGTGGTCATCCCCGGGGTGGTCGAGCACGGCATCGATGCGTTGCCGCTCGGCCACTGGGTCGACGCCCGTCGCGCCGAGCTCGTCACCGCCCCCGTGGGGGGCTGAGCACCCTTCATGCCGAGGCGACTGTCGCTCCTCGCGGTCCTGGCCGCGGTTCCGCTCCTCTCCGCCGCCACCCAGGTCAACGGCGAGCCCTCAGCCTCCTTCCGGGGGCGTGGGCCGGGCGGCTTCAGCCTGGAAGGCAAGACGCACCAGCTCCGCGTGGAGGATGACGGCAAGGTGCTGAAGGTCATCGTCCCGCTCTCGGGTCTGCAGACCGGGATCTCGCTCCGCGACCGGCACATGCGGGAGCGCTACCTCGAGGTCGAGAACTACCCCGACGCGGTGCTCTCGCTGCCGTGGTCCGCGGTCAAGCTCCCCGAGGACGGGCGAGCCGTCGAGGCCACCGCGCCCGGAACGATGGCGCTCCATGGCAAGACCCACGACGTGCAGGTTCGCTACCGGCTGGCGCGGAGCGGGAGCACCTACCAGGTCTCGGGCACGGTCCCGCTCGACATCCGGGACTACGGAATCGACATCCCCAGCTACTTCGGAGTGACGGTGCAGCCGGAGATCGAGACCAGCACGACCTTCGCCGCGGAGCACACGTGAGCCGCATCCGGGGGCTCGGCCCGGCTCCCATCGTCGCCGTGGCGGTGCTGCTGAGCGCGGGCTCGGCGCACGCCTACCCGTGGATGATCCGCCACGGATACACCAACTGCAGCAGCTGCCACGTCGACCCGTCGGGCTTCGGGCTCCTCAACGAGTACGGGCGGGCGCAGCAGCAGATCCTGCTCCCCACGCTCTGGGGCAAGGCGCCGGACGAGGTGCAGCCCACGACCGGCATCCTCTACGGCGCCATCCCGCTGCCGAGCTGGCTGAACGTGGGTGTCTCGCTCCGGGGAGCGGTGCTCTCCACCACCACCTCCGGGAAGACGGACTGGCGCGACATCCTGATGATCGCCGACCTGCGCGCGGGCATCACCGCCGGCCCCTTCCTCGCCTCGGTCAGCGTCGGTTACCTCCCCGTCGGCGGGCAGCTGGCGGCGGTCACCCACCAGCTGCGCGACAACCTCGTCATGCGCGAGCACTGGCTCGGCCTGCGCGTGGACGATCAGAAGCTGTACTTCATCCTCGGCCGGACCAACCTCCCGTTCGGGCTGCGGAACGTGGAGCACAACGCCTTCGTCCGGAGCGCCACCCGGACGGACACCAACTCCGCCCAGCAATACGGGGGGCAGGTCGTCTGGGACGGGCCCGGCGTTCGCGCCGCGCTCATGGGCATCGCCGGGAACTTCCTCATCCAGGACGCGGCCTACCGCGAACATGGATACAGCGGATACGTCGAGGCGGCGTTCAGCCACTCCTTCACCCTGGGCCTGAGCAGCCTGCTCACGAACGCCGACAAGGGGACGCGGAGCTTCGCGAACCCCTACGTGTTCGCCGATCCGTTCTTCAACGCCTCCGACGTGTGGCGGCAGGCGCATGGACTCTTCTCTCGCTGGCACGTGGGCGGCCCCTGGGTGCTGATGGCCGAGGCGGACCTGCTGGTGCAGAGCGCGTCGAGCGTGAGCACCGACTGGGGCGGCACCGGCTTCCTCCAGGCGGACGTCGAGCCGCTGCAGGGGCTGCACTTCATCGTCACCGGAGAGGGTCTGCGTCAGAACGCGGTGAACAGCGCGAGCGCCTGGTTCTCGGTCTCCTGGTTCTTCTTCACCTACTGCGAGGCACGGGTCGACACGGTCTTCACCGAGTTCGGGGTCCCGGGCGGGGGCCACCAGTCGAGCGTCAGCGTGCTCGGACAGCTTCACTTCTCGATGTGAGCCTCCAGGACCGCGACCGCCGGCCTGCTTCCAGTAGACTGCGGACCGTGGTCGGCAGCGCACGGCTGGCACGCGGGTTCGCCCTGGGAGCGCTGCTCCTGGTCTCTCCGGCCCGCGCCGGACGGACCA
>Ga0208851_1000269_pt1 | contig 23867 bp, 21 predicted proteins | sample NGESurshal092012_FD_184481 | JGI IMG/M metagenome (GOLD analysis project Ga0208851, IMG submission 184481) | Arctic peat soil microbial communities from Barrow, Alaska - NGEE Surface sample 415-2 shallow-092012 (SPAdes) | ecosystem: Environmental > Terrestrial > Soil > Wetlands > Peat ... | reverse complement strand
GTGACCGACAGGTCCCCTGAGCCTCCGAGTCGGTGAGCCGGGCGAGGCTGAACTTGCCGGCAGTGATGTACGACGCCGGTCCGTAGCAGGTGGCCCTGGACGCGGCCCGGCCCGCTCTGGGTTCGCACGCGGGTCTCGGTCGCAGGGCCACAGGCCATTCCGAGCAAGAGGCCCGCGATGACAGTTCGTCGCACGATTCACCTCGCTCGCTGCCGACGCCGCTGCGGTTCCGAACCCCCGACCGTTCGAGAAGGTTGAGAAGGGCAGGAATTCGCGCTGTTGCAATCGGCGCGCCGGCGCGGATGCAGCGGTCGTTCGGATCCGCGGACGCTCGCGCGCAGATCGTGAGCGGCATCTCGCGCCGGGCACAGCGGCTCGGGACTACCGCTGCCCGTGCGCGAGGCGGGAGGCGAGGTCGACCGAGTCGAGCGCGCGATCCATCGCCTCCTCCGCATCGCGCGCGTCCTGCTCGATCTCACCGGCCTCGCGGGCCTTCGCCGCGGCCATGTCTTCCTTGATCCGCCGCAGGCTCTTCACGCCGATGTCGAGGAAGGCCCGTACCACCTCGGGATCGAATTGCGACCCGGCGCAGCGCTCGATCTCGTCCACCGCGTTCTCGAACGTGGTGCCCTTGCGGTAGGGCCGATCCGAGGTCATCGCGTCCAGAGTGTCGGCCACGGCAAAGATGCGGGCGCCGATGTGGATCTCCTCGCCCCGGAGCCCGCGGGGGTAGCCCTTGCCGTCGAACTTCTCCTGGTGGCTGAGGACGATGGTCGCCGGGGTGCTCAGGAACTCGATGTTCTGGATCATCTCGTACCCGATGTCCGGATGCCGGCGCATCTCCTTCCACTCCTCGGTGGTGAGCTTGGCTGGCTTGAGCAGCACCGCATCCGGGACGCCAATCTTGCCGATGTCGTGGAGCAGGGCGCCGCGGCCAATCTCCTCGAGCTCGGGCCCGCGCAGGCTCAGCCGATCGGCGATGGCCTCGGTGTACTTCACCACCCGCTGGCTGTGGTCGCTGGTCTCGTGCTCGCGGGCGTCCAACGCCCGGACCAGCGCGAGCAGGGTGGTCTGGTAGGTGCCCTGGATGTTCCTGAGGGCGGTGCGCAGCTCGCCGGTCCGGTCGCGGACCTTTCGCTCCAGCTTCTTCTGGTAGCGCTTTCGGGCCAGCTCGATGCGGCGCTTGGCCAGCGCGCGCTCGATGGCCCGGATGAGGTCGGTGAGCTTGGGTGGCTTCAGCAGGTAGTCCACCGCGCCACGGCGCAGGCAGTCCACCGCCGCCTCGGTGTCGCCGTACCCGGTGAGCATGATGACCGCCGTCTCCGGGTACCGCTCGCGGAATGCCTCGAGCAGCCAGATGCCGTCCCTGCCCGGCATCTTCATGTCGCTGATGACCAGGGGAGGCGCCTCGGCCGCGGCCACGTCCAGCGCCGCCTCCGCCGAGCTCGCGGTGCGGCACTCGTACCCTTCTTCCTGGAGCAGCACCGAGATGACGTCGCGGACGGACGCGTCGTCGTCGACGATCAGGACCCGTGTGGGCGCAGCCAGGTTGTCCACGAGCTGCATCCTAGGGGGTCGCCTCTCTGGGCTGCCACGGGGCGTCCAGGACCCCCTCGGTGTCAGCCGCGCGCGCGTTCACGACTGTCACAGTCTAAGCGCCATCCGGTCGACCCGGAACGGGGTGATGTCGATGGAGAGCGGCTTTCCCAGGAGTGTCTCGGTGAGCACGGTCGCGGTGATCGGCGTCAGGAGGATGCCGTTGCGGAAATGTCCGCTGGCGAGGAACAGACCCGGGAGTGGCGCGGCCCCCAGCACGGGCAGCCCGTCGGGCGTATGCGGCCGGAACCCGGCCCAGGTTTCTACCACGGGTGCGCTGGCGAGCCCCGGAAACAGCCGCATCCCCGTGGCCAGCACCGAGGCGAGGCCAGCCACCGTCACCTGCTTGTCGAAGCCTGCAAACTCCATCGTGCTCCCCAGCAAGAGCCGCCCATCCATGCGGGGAACTGCGTACCCGCGCGCCCCGAACACCACATGTCGGCAGATCGGCACCCGGGTGCGCAGCATCACCATCTGACCGCGTGCGGGGCGGACCGCCGCGGGTGACGAGAGCACCCCGGGGACCAGCCCGGTCCAGGCCCCGGCGGCGACGAGCACCGCATCACCGCGCAACTCTCCCTGGTCGGTGACGACGCCGACCACGCGCCCGGCGCGCTCGAGTAGCCCGTGCACCTGGGCGGTCACGAAGCGCGCGCCCGCCCGTGCCGCGGCGATGGTGAGCGCCGAGACCAGCAGGCGGTTGTCCACCACTGCGTCCCCGGGGAAACGCGCTGCGCCGCCGACCTCGGGCGACAGCTCGGGCTCCATCGCTCGCACCGCTGCAGTGTCCAGCCAGCTCGCCTCGAGCCCCCGTTGCCGCTGCCATGCGATGCGCCCCTGCATCGCGGCGCGCTCCGCGTCGTCGAAGGTGACCTCGAGGACGCCGCACTCGCGAAAGGCGATGTCCACGTCGCTCGCCTCGGCGAGCTCGCGCGCGAAGTCCGGGTAGAGGGCCCGGCTCGCGAGACAGAGGTCGAGGAAGGGCCCGGGCCCCACCGCTTCGGCCTGCGGAGCGAGGATGCCTCCCGCGGCGCTGGACGCCTCCGCGCCCGGGACGCTGCGCTCGAGCACCGTGCACCGGGCGCTCGCCTGCTGGAGCCGCCAGGCCACCGCGCAGCCCACCACCCCCGCGCCGACGACAAGGATCTCCATCAGTGCTGCTCGCCGGGAGCGATCGGACGGACCGGGATGGGCGCGCGCGGCCAGCCGGAGCCGGGCACCGCCCGGGCAGGCAGCCCCGGGTGGTGGTGGGTGATCCACCAGAACCGGCCGAAGGCGAACAGCGCCAGCACCATCAGGAGGATGGTGCGCAGCGGGAAGCGCCGCGGGCCGCCGGAGCGCGTGGGTGGAGTGGTGAGCAGTGGCCGCATCGACGCCATGACGGTTGATGCTTGATCGGGTGGAAACGGGGGGTTAATGCCGCCGCGCGCCCACCGGGTGCAAGGAGGATGGACGACCGTGGCTGACATTCTGGACGTGGTGATCATCGGCTCGGGACCCGGAGGGTACGTCGCCGCGATCCGCGCCGGGCAGCTGGGCCTCAAGACGGCCATCGTCGAGCGGGACAAGCGGCTGGGGGGGACCTGCCTTCACCGCGGGTGCATCCCCACCAAGGCGCTCCTCTGGACGGCCGAGCTGTTCGCCCACATCCAGGAGGCAGCCGAGTTCGGGATCGACCTCAAGTCGCCGGCCATCAACTGGGCCGCCGCGATGAAGCACAAGAGCAAGGTCGTGACCGCCGGCGCCAACGGCATCGACTATCTGATGAAGAAGAACAAGGTCCAGGTGCTGAAGGGCCATGGTCGCATCGTGGGCAAGGGGAAGGTCGAGGTCACGCTCACCGAGGGCGGAGCGAAGCAGACTCTGGAGACCAAGAACATCGTCATCGCCACCGGCTCGGTCCCCAAGTCGCTCCCCAACGTGAAGGTGGACCACAAGCTCGTCTACAACTCCGACTCCATCCTGGAAATCGCCGAGATCCCGAAGAGCATCATCGTGCTCGGCGCGGGCGCGGTGGGCTGCGAGTTCGCCTCGGTGTTCAACCACGTGGGCAGCGAGACCACGCTGGTCGAGTACATGCCCCACCTCCTCCCGATCGAGGACGAGGAGGCGAGCAAGGAGCTCGAGAAGCAGTTCAAGCGCCGGAAGATTGGTCTCGAGCTGGGCGCCAGGGTGGAGAAGGTCGAGCCGGGCGGCAAGGGCGTCAAGGTCACCATGACCACCCCCTCGGGGTCGAAGACGCTCGAGGCGCAGATCCTCCTCTCCGCGGTCGGGCGGGCTCCGGTCACCGAGGACGTGGGCCTGGAGAAGACCAGCATCAAGGCCGAGAAGGGCTTCATCCCGGTGGACGACTTCATGCGCACCACCGAGCCGCACGTGTACGCGATCGGTGACGTCATCCCCGGCCCGATGCTGGCCCACGTGGCGTCCGCCGAGGGCGTGCTCGCGGTGGAGCACATCGCCGGCAAGGAAGTGCACCCCATCAACTACGACCTGACCCCGTCCGCGACGTACTGCTACCCCGAGGTGGCCTCCGTGGGCCTCACGGAGAAGAAGGCGAAGGAGCGCGGCTACGACGTGAAGACGGGCATCTTCCCCTTCAGCGCCATCACCAAGGCCAAGATCTCGGAGGAGGGGTTCGGGATGATCAAGGTGGTCAGCGAGAAGAAGTACGACGAGGTCCTCGGGGTCCACATGGTCGGCCCGCACGCCACCGAGCTGCTGGCAGAGGCCTGCATCGCCCTCCGGCTGGAGACCACCACCGAGGAGCTGGGCCGGACGATGCACGCCCACCCGACACTGTCGGAGATCATGAAGGAGGGTGCGGAGATGACCCTCGGCACGCCGATCCACATCTGAGTTACCTTCGTTCCATGGCCACCCCCGACCGCTTCGCGCTGCCCCAGCTCGCCGAGAGCACCCGGAAGCCCGAGTGGCTCAAGGTCCGGATGCCCCACGGGGAGGAGTACGAGCGGGTCAAGGCCATCGTCCGGAGGACGGGCCTCGCCACGGTGTGCGAGGAGGCCCGTTGCCCCAACATCGCCGAGTGCTGGGGCGGGGGCACCGCCACCGTGATGCTCATGGGCGAGGTGTGCACCCGGGCGTGCCGCTTCTGCCACGTGAAGGTCGGTGCTCCGCCGCCGCTCGATCCCGAGGAGCCCGAGGCCCTGGCGCGGGCGGTCAGGGCGCTGTCGCTCGAGTACATCGTGGTGACCAGCGTCAACCGGGACGACCGGCCGGACGGCGGGGCCAGCCACTTCGCCTCCGCGATCACCGCGCTGCGGCGCGAGAGCCCGAGGACCACGGTCGAGGTGCTCATCCCCGACTTCAAGGGCGTGGAGCAGGACCTGGCGACGGTGGCGGTGGCGCGGCCGCACGTCATCGCCCACAACATCGAGACTGTGGAGCGGCTGACTCCCACCGTGCGCGACCGGCGCGCCACCTACCGGCAGAGCCTGGGTGTCCTTCGGTACCTGAAGGATCGCCCCGAAGGGCTTTACACCAAGAGCTCGATCATGGTCGGGCTCGGTGAGACCGACGAGGAGCTGGCCCAGACCTTCCGGGACCTGCGCGAGGCGGGGGTGGACGTGCTGACGCTCGGCCAGTACCTCCAGCCGTCGCAGTACCACCTCCGGGTGTCCCGCTTCGTTTCGCCCGCGGACTTCGCCCGGTACAAGCAAGTGGCGGAGGGGATGGGATTCCTGTACGTCGCCTCCGGTCCTCTAGTCCGCAGCAGCTATCGCGCGGCGGAGTTCTTCATGAAGGGTCTCATGGAGCAGGGCCGGCACGCGTAGGTCCCTGCGAGGAGCTGACACCGCCGTGGCCACGTTCGAGTTCAAGCTTCCGGACCTCGGTGAAGGCGTCGTCGAGGGAGAGATCGTCAAGTGGCTGGTCAAGCCGGGCGATGCCATCGAGGAGGACCAGGGCATCGTCGAGCTGATGACCGACAAGGCCACGGTCACGGTCCCGGCGCCCCGGGCAGGCAAGGTCGTCTCCCTTCACGGCAAGGAAGGGGAGATCGCCAGGGTGCACCACGTCCTCCTGACGATGGAGACCGCGGCGGCGGGTGGCGCGGCGGCGACGGCTCCGGAGATCAGTCCCGCTCCGGCGCCGGCCAGCGCAGCACCGATGGCAGCGCGCGCCGTCGAGGGGACCAAGGTGCTGGCGACTCCGGTCACCCGCCGGATGGCCCGCGAGCACGGGCTGGACCTGGCGGCAATCTCCGGAACCGGTCCGCAGGGGAGGGTGCTCAAGGCGGACGTGCAGGCCGCGCTGGATCTGGGCCGCGCCCCCGAGCCGGTGCAGGCGCCGCCGCGGGCGAAGCTCGTGCCGCTCCCCTCCGCAGGGGCGGACCAGCGCATTGCCCTGCGAGGCCTGCGGAAGAAGATCGCGGAGAAGATGGTGCGGAGCAAGTTCACCGCGCCGCACTCGCTGTTCGTCGAGGAGGTGGACGTCACCCAGCTGGTCGCGCTCCGCAAGCTTCTGAATGCGGGTCTGGCCGGGTCGGGCGAGGGCCTCAAGGTCAGCTTCCTGCCGTTCGTCTGCAAGGCGCTGATCTCGGTGTTCCGGAAGTACCCCGCGCTGAACGCGAACTTTGACGACGCGGCCCAGGAGCTGGTGCAGCGCGGATCCTTCAACTTCGGCATCGCCGCCGCGACCGACGAGGGACTCACCGTCCCGGTGGTGAAGGACGTGGACCGGCTCACGGTGCGCCAGCTCGCCGAGGAGATCTCCCGGCTTGGCGCCGCCGCGCGCGAGAAGAAGCTGAAGATGGACGAGCTGAGCGGGGGGACGTTCACCATCACCTCGCTCGGGACGAACGGCGGGCTGTTCGCCTTGCCGATCATCAACTACCCCGAGGTGGCGATTCTCGGCCTGCACCGGATCCGCAAGCGGCCGGTGGTGGCCGACGACGACCAGATCGTCGTGCGCGAGATGATGAACGTCTCGCTGTCCTTCGATCACCGGGTCATCGACGGCCTGGTCGCCGCGGAGGCAGTCGGCGCGCTGGTGCGGCTGCTCGAGCACCCCGAGTCGCTCCTGCTCGAGATGGCGTGAACCCCCGGGAGCTGCTGCAGTCGGCGCAGGCGGCGGAGCGAGGAGGAGACCTCGCCCGGGCCGGTGCGCTGCTGGAGCAGGCGGCGCGGCTCTACGAGGCGAGCGGTCACCATGCTCGCGCGGCGCAGATGCGACGCCACGTGGACCGGCTCGGTGCCCCGGCGCTGTTCGGCGCACGCGGGGTGGAGGAGCCCCTGACCGGGACGCTGAACGGTCACTCCGCGGCCGGCGCGGAGCCCGAGGCTCTCCCCGGACTCGACCGCGCGCTCGTCGAGCGCAGGCCGACGCTGGCCGACCCGGCGCTGGAGGCCTGGTGCAGCTTCTGCTGCCGGCCGTCCCGCGAGGTGGGCGCGCTCGTGTCCGGGCCTGCCCAGGCGTACGTCTGCCGCGCCTGCGTCGAGCTCGCGTCGTCCTTGCTCGACCGGTCTGCTTCGCCCCTCTCCGGAGATCCGGGCCAGGGAACGGGCGGAGGACGCCCGGCCCCGGCACTTGCCGGGCCCCCGCAGCCTTCCGCGGCGGCGGGCGGAGGGGTGGGGAGCGAGCCGGGGGCGCGGCGCTCGGCTGACGTCGGCCCGGTCCCGCTACCGACGCAGGCCGAGGCGGTGCGGCGCATCGAATCGGCGCTCGCCGCGGGACACGCCCGGGTGCTGCTGGTGGGCGCGGCCGGCAGCGGGAAGAGCACCTGGCTCTCCACCTGGGCATCGCACGGGCTCGGGACGGCGTGGGATGGCACCGAGCCCCTGCCGGAGCACGGCGCGGTGCTGGTCGATGACGTGGACCGGCTGGAGCCCGGAGCGCGTCGACAGCTCGCACGGGTGCTCCGGAGTCGGGCGGTGGTGCTGGCGCTGGATGCGACCTTGCCCGAGCCGGAGCAGGAGGTCGGCGGCCGGCGGGTGCATGCCCCCGAGCAGGTGGAGTCGCTGGCGGGCACCTGGCTGCCCGGGCCGGTGCTCGATGGCCTGACGCTCGAGTGCTTCCGTGCGCCGGACGAGTCGGACCTGCGGCTCCTCGCAGAGCGATGGCGCGCTCCCGACGGGTCGGTGGCTCCGCCGGACGCGCTGCAGGAGGCGTTGCGGCTCGCTGCTCGCTCCGCGCGCGCTGCACATGCGCTCCACGCGCTCCTGCTCCGGTGGTGGGCGTCGCGATGAGCGGACGCACGCTGACCGTGTACCGGCTGGGTCGCGTGGAGTACGAGGACGGCCTCCGCCTGCAGGCCCTGTTCGCCCGGGCGCGCAAGGAGGGAAGCGTCGGAGACGTGCTGCTCCTGCTCGAGCACCCTCCGGTGCTGACCCTGGGCCGAGGAGCGAGCCGGACCGACCTGCTCGCGAGTCCGGAGGTCCTCGAGGCCCGCGGAGTCGAGGTGCACGACACGGACCGCGGGGGCGAGGTGACGTACCACGGGCCGGGTCAGATCGTGGGCTACCCCATCCTCGACCTCGCGCCGGACCGGAAGGACGTCCGACGGCACGTGCGCAGCGTGGAGGCGGGGATGATCCGCGCGCTCGCCGAGCACGGAGTGGAGGCCGGCCGCATCGCGAGGTGGCCGGGCGTGTGGGTCGGCTCCGAGGCGGGCGGGGATGCGCGCAAGATCGGCGCGGTGGGCGTGCACATCGCCCGGTGGATCACCACCCACGGGTTCGCCCTGAACGTGAACGTGTCGCTCGACGACTTCGAGCTCATCGTGCCGTGCGGGATCCGGGAGGCAGGCGTGACCTCGATGCAGCGAGAGCTCGGCCGCCGCCTCGACGTGGCGCAGGTGGAGGAGTCACTCGCCCGCGCATTCAGTGCGGTGCTCGAGGCGGAGCTCCGGTTCGAGGAGCCCCGGGTGCAGACCATCTCAGTGACCGCGGTCCGTCGAGGTGCCGCCGGGCCCGAGGTCCTGCTGCTGCGGCGGATCCCGGAGCGCGGCGGGTTCTGGCAGCCGGTGACCGGCCGTCGCATTCCCGGCGAGTCGGCAGAATCCGCCGCCGCGCGCGAGCTCGAGGAGGAGACCGGGGCCCGCGTCCCGGTCGAGTCGCTCCGGTACCGGCACAGCTTCGCCCTCGGTGACGCGATCCCCCCGGTGCTCGTGGAGGAGGAGGCGTTCGTGGCGGACTGGCCTGCCGGGCTCGAGGTGCGTTCCAGCGGAGAGCACGATCGCGCCGAGTGGGTGCGCGCTGACGAGGCGCTCATCCGCTTGCCCTTCGCCGGGCTCCGGCGCTCGCTGCGGCGAAGCGTGTCCGGGCAACACGGTTTCTGGCGGTGACCCGACGTCGGGCGGTGCGTCAGCCCCGGACGACCCGGATGGTCTGTCCCTCGCGGGCGGCGCTGGTCCTGGGAAAGCTGCTCCGCGCCTGCCAGAGCAGCGCATCCAGCGCCCGGTCATCCCGCTCCGGGTCGTGGTGGAAGAGCACCAGCCGCTTCACCTTCGCGGCCTTCGCAGTCGCCAGCGCGCCGTTCCAAGTGCTGTGGCCCCAGCCTCTCCGCGCCTCGTACTCCGGCCCGGTGTACATCGCGTCGTGCAGCAGGACGTCCGCGCCGCGCGCCAGCTCCACCAGCGATTCGGCCGGCGCGTCGGTGTGCTCCACGTCGGTCGCGTAGACCAGCGAGCGTCCGCCGAACTCCAGCCGATAGCCGAGGTTTCCACCGGGGTGCTCCAGCTCCGCCGAGGTGACCCGGACCGGGCCGATGGTGAAGGGCTCACCGGGCTCGATGCTCCTGAAGTCCAGCGACGCGCGGGCGACCTGATCGAGCGTCACCGGGAAGTACGGGGGGACCATCTGCCCCTCGAGCGCGTCCTGCACGCTCCGCCCCTCGCGGCGAGGGCCGAGGAAGGTGAAGCGGTTCCCGGGATCACCCAGCGGCGCGAAGAAGGGAATCCCCTGCAGGTGGTCGTAGTGGTAGTGCGAGAGCAGCACCGCCGCCTCGACCCGCCCGCCTGCGTCGCGCAGCCGCTCGCCGAGCGCGCGGATGCCCGAGCCGGCATCGAGGATGATTCGCCGCTCGCCGCAGCGAACCTCCACGCACGGCGTGTTGCCACCGTACCGCTGTGTCGCTGCGCCGGGCGCGGGAACCGAGCCGCGCACGCCCCAGAACGTGACCTGGAACCGGTCAGGGGTGCGTGCGTCAGCCGGCCTTCGCCGCGTCCTCCCCGAAGAGCTCAATCAGGTGTCCAGTGCGCTCGCGCTTCGTGCGCAAGTAGTCCACGTTATGCGGATTGTGCGCTGCCGGGGAGGGGATTCGACCCCGGACCGGGATTCCTTCCTCCACCAGCCCGGCGATCTTCAGCGGATTGTTGGTGATCAGGTCCACACTCCGCACTCCCAGGAGCCGCAGCATGTCGGCTGCCACGTCGTACGTCCGGAGATCGTCCGGGAAGCCGAGCTGGCGGTTGGCCTCGTAGGTGTCCAGCCCGCGGGCCTGCAGCGCGTAGGCCTTGATCTTGTTGCCGAGCCCGATGCCCCGGCCCTCCTGGCGGAGGTACAGCACCACCCCCCGCCCGCGGGCCGCGACCAGATCGAGCGCCCGGTCCAGCTGTTGACGGCAGTCACACTTGAGGCTGCCGAGCACCTCGCTGGTGAGGCACTCCGAGTGGGCGCGCACCGGCACGCCGTCCTGACCGAACACCTCGCCCATCACCATGGCCACGTGCTCGCGCTGGTTCCGGCGGTCCCGGAACACCACCACCCGGAACGTTCCGCGGGCGGTGGGGAGAGGCGCCTCCGAGTAGAGCTCCACGACGTGGGAGCGACGGGTCAGCGGCTGGGGAGAGAGGCTGGACATGTCGAGGGGTCGGGCTCCGTATCCGACGTTGTACTAACCTTGGATGCTCGACGGGAGCCTCGGTTGCTACGGCCCCCATCCCACCGGCAGCAGCTGGACGGGGTCTCCCCGCCGAACACTCATCGCATCCATTGGAAAGTGCAGCAGATGGGTCGCCGAGACCGCCGATCGCACCGCGCCCGACGTCTGGGTCGGCAGCGGATCGGCCCAGGGCTCACCCCCCTGCCACGACAGCACGACACGAATGTAGTGTGCCAACTGGTTGTTCTTCTTGAGGTCCACGCCGCTGCGGGCCTGCACTGGGGGTGGGAGGGGGGCCCGGCGGCCGACCAGGCGGAGGAGGGCCGGCCGGACGAAGAGCTCGAAGGTGACCAGGGACGAGGTGGGGTTGCCGGGGAGCGCGAACACCCGGGTCCTGCCATGGCGACCGAACGCCAGCGGCTTCCCCGGCCTGATGGCCACCCGCCAAAAATCCACGGCGACGCCGAGGCGCTCGAGCGCGGGTCGCACGTGATCGTGCTCGCCCACCGAGGCGCCTGCGGAGGTGAGCACGACGTCGTACTCCAGTGCCTGGCGGATGAGCGCCTCGACGTCCTCGATGCGGTCGCGGGCGATGCCCAGGACGTACGGGGTTCCCCCGGCGCGCCGGACCCCGAGCGCGAGGGCGACCGAGTTGGTGTCGACGATTCGCCCGCCCGGCTCCTCGTCGGGCCGGCACAGCTCGTCCCCGGTGGAAACGATCGCCACCCGAGGACGCCGGGGGACCCGGACCGAGGCGAGCCCCTGGCCCGCGAGGAGCGCCAGCTCGGGGATGCCCAGCACGGTCCCGGCAGATAGCAGCACCTCGCCCGCCCGCGCGTCCTCCCCCGCGTCCCGCACGTTCTGGCGAACCCTCACCGTCTCCTGGAGCTCCACGACGCCGAGGCCCTCGCCGGGCAAGGCCCGGGTGCGTTCCTGCATGATGACCGCGTCGGCGCCGGGGGGCATCGGCGCTCCGGTCATGATCCGGATCGCCTCGCCCGGGCCGACCTCCCGGGTGGGCTGGTCGCCCGCGTGCACCACCCCGACGACGCGAAGGCTCACCGGGGCTCTCACCGCATCCGCGCTCCGCAGCGCGTAGCCATCCATGGCGGAGTTGTCCCAGGGCGGCTGCGTGCGCGTGGCCAGAACGTCCGAGGTGAGCCCGAAGCCCAGCGCCTCGTCGAGCGCGGTCCAGACCTCCGGGAGCGGCGCCAGGTCGTGGAGAATCCGCTCCTGGGCCTCGGTGGCGGGGAGTGGGGCGGGGTCGGGCATTCGCCCTGCGTAGCGCGAAGCCTCCGATTTCTCAATTCTTTGAGGGGTTTACGGTTGACAGCGACGGAGTCGGGGGATATGTGCCCTCGTTCATCCACGTGGCGAAGCCCAAGCCCAAGACGAAGTCCGGCGCGGCGAAGCCTGGCGCACGAAAGAATGAGGCCCGTCTGGGGCTCCTGAAGAAGGCATCGGCCAAGGTCGCCAAGGCCGCTGCCAAGCTGGTGAAGTCGGCGGCAAAGACTCCAACGAAGGCTGCTCCCCCGAAGCTCGCTGCGGTCAAGGCCGCGCCGGCGAAGCAGGGCCCAGCCAAGCTCGCTCCGGCCAAGGACGTGCCCGCGAAGGGCTCCAAGGCCTCGGGGAAAGCGCCGGCCAAGCCAGTCCCCGCGCCGGTCGTCGTCCGCACGCCGGACAAGCCCCGTCCTCGGGCGACCAAGCTGCCACCCGTCGGCGAGCCGCTGACCAAGCGAGAGCTGGAGCAGATCCTCACCGCGGCCGCGGGCCGTGGCGTGGCGGGCGAGGGAAGCCTGAAGGGCCGGCTGGTGGTGAAGGACGGCTTGCCGTACCTCCACGTCGTTGGCAGGGACAAGCGCGAGCTGGTGTTCCTCCTCCAGGGCCCGGACCAGGAAGTGCTGCCGGCCTACGTGGACCACAAGGTCAGCGTCACCGGGCTCATCAAGAAGACCCACAACTACGGCGGGACGATCGACGTGCGGAAGTACGCCGCGAAGCGCGCGGACGCCGAGCCGGTCGAGGTGCCGGCCGCGGAGAAGCTCCGGTACCTGTCGCCCGGCGAGGTCGAGCAGATCGGCAGCGCCGGGATGGGCGCAGGGATGCGCGGCTTCGGGAGCGTGCGTGGTGCGCTCGAGATGTCGGGCGAGGACTTCATCCTCGTCGTGTCCAACGCCGGGACGCGCCAGCAGGTCACCTTTCGCCTCGGCGGCAAGATGCCCAAGACCTTCCGCAAGAACATGGGGCAGCCGGTGCAGGTGACCGGCGTGGTGCACAAGGAATCAGGCTGGGGCGGCACGATCGAGGTGGAGAGCGCCGAGCTCCGTCCGGCCGACATCCGCAGCATGTCGCGCGATTCGCTCGAGGTGCTCGAGCTGGAAGGTGTTCCCGATCCGGCGACGTCGCTGGACATCCGCATCGGCCAGGGGCTGGCCGTTCGCATCCCCGAGCGGGCCGGCTTCACCTGGGCCGTCGAGCCCACCACGGCGAAGCGGGTCGGGCTCCGCGAGGCGAACTTCATCGCCTCCGCGGGCGGGGCGGGCACCCGCGAGTTCTTCTTCACTCCACGCAATCCCGGCCAGTACGACGTGGATTTCTTCCTGGCCAAGGTCTTCGCCCCGGCGCAGGTCACGAAGACGCAGCGGCTGACCGTCGCCGTCCGCGCCTGAATCGCGGGCGCGGGGGAGCACTTCGCATGGCAGCTCGGGTCGATAGCAAGGTCCTCCTCGGGGCCCTGGAGAAGGCCGACCACCCGCTCGGGGTGGCCGAGCTGCTCCGGTCCTCGGGACTCCACGGTGGGCAACGGACGGACGTGAAGCGGGTCATGCGCGCGCTGGTGAAGGAAGGGCGCGTGCAGCGGGCCGGAGAGCGGTTCTCGATTCCGGGCCGCCGCGCACCGCCGAAGGAGGGCCGTCGCACTGGTTCCGGCGGCAGCGCGCGCCAGGCGGTGCTCGAGGGCAACCTCACCGTGCACCGCGACGGCTTCGGATTCGTCGATGTCGGCGCCGAGGAGGACATCTTCGTCCCCCCACACGAGGCCCGCCGGGCGCTCGACGGTGACCGGGTCGAGGTCGAGGTGGTGACCTCCCGCGGGCGCTCCGAGGGTCGCATCGTCGGGGTGGTGGGCCGACAGCGCGAGGCGCTGGTCGGAACTTACGTGGAGCGCGGGGGGAACGAGGCGCTGGTGCGGCCGAACGACCCGTCCATGCCCGCGCCGGTGCGCGTGCCCAGGACCCAGCTCGCCCGCGATGGCGACGTGGTGTCCGTGCGCCTGGGTGTCGGCGCGGATCTGCTTCCGCCGGGCGGACTGGTCGGCGAGGTCACCGGCTCTCTCGGCAGGCCGGGCGACCCCTCGCAGGACGTGCTGGGGATCGTCTTCGGGCAGGGCTTCTCCCAGGAGTTCCCGCCAGAGGTGATGGACGACGCGGACCGCGTCCCGCTCCACGTGCCTGCGACCGAGCTGCACGAGGGCGGCCGCCGCGATCTCCGCACGCTGTCGCTGGTGACCATCGACGGCGCCGACGCGCGCGACTTCGACGACGCGGTCTACGCGGAGGACCAGCCCGATGGCGCGGTGCGCCTCTGGGTGGCCATCGCGGACGTGAGCCACTACGTCCGGCTTGGCTCGGCGCTGGACACCGAGGCCTTCCGCCGCGGGACCTCGGTCTACCTGCCCGACCGGGTGCTCCCGATGCTTCCCGAGCGGCTGTCCAATGGCATCTGCTCGCTCCGCCCGGACGAGGACCGCCTCTGCCTCGTCTCGGAGATCGTCTTCGACGCGAGCGGGCGCCGCACCCACACCGAGCTGTATCCGGCGGTGATGCGGAGCGCGGCGCGCTGCACCTACGAGGAGGTGCAGCAGGTGCTCGACGGTGAGTCCGTCCCGTCCCGCGACGCCTTCCGCCCTCTGTTCCAGCGCCTGCAGCGGCTCGGGCGGCTGCTCCGCGGCGTGCGCGAGCAGCGGGGCGCCATCGACTTCGATCTCCCGGAGACCCGGCCCCAGCTGGACGAGTCGGGCCGGCCGGTGCGGATGGTGCGGCGGGAGCGCAAGGAGAGCCACCGCATCGTGGAAGACTGCATGCTCGCCGCCAACGAGGCGGTTGCAGCCTTCTTTCAGGAGAAGGGCCTGCCCTCCGTCTACCGGTTCCACGGGGAGCCGGACCCGGACAAGCTGGCCACGTTCAGCGAGCTGGCGCGCGCCCACGGCCTGATGGTCCCCGGCACGGGCGAGCCCACCTCACGCGAGCTGAACCTGTTCATGCGGGGCCTCGTCGGTCACCCGGGCCAGCGGGCGCTGAATCAGCTGCTGCTCCGCTCGATGATGCAGGCGGTGTACTCGCCGGACCAGGTGGGCCACTACGGCCTCGGGGCGGAGGAGTACCTGCACTTCACCTCGCCCATTCGCCGTTATCCGGACCTCCTCGTGCACCGGCTGCTCCGTGCGCAGTGGGAGCGCAGGCACCGCGCGCGCCCCGAGGGGGAGCTGGAGAACGAGGTCGAGGAGCTCCGGCGCATGGCCGCGCACAGCTCGGAGCGAGAGCGCGCAGCGATGAAGTGCGAGCGCGAGGTGAACTCGCTCTACGCCTGCCTGCTGATGGAGGACCGGGTGGGCGAGGAGTTCGCCGCCACCGTGTCGTCGATCACCGACTTCGGATTCTTCGTCGAGCTGGACACCGAGCACGTGGAAGGCCTGGTCCGGGCGGACGAGCTCGGGCCTGGGCACACGCTCGTGGTCGGCGCGCTGGTCTGGCCGACGGGTCGGCGGGTGCAGGTGGGGCAGGTGCTCACCGTCCGCCTGGCAGGGGTGAACGTGCAGCGCCGGCAGATGGACTTCGACGTGGTGGCGTTCGCCGGAGAGCAACCGCTCACCCGTCGCACCGCGGAGGAGCGGGCCGAGGGCGAGCGCGCACGGGCAAGCCGCTCGTCGCGGAAGCCACGCGAGCACGCGCCCCGGCAAGCGGGCGGGAGAGGCCGAGGGGAGCGGGCGCGGAGCGGGCGGGCGTCCGGAGACCGGCAGGAGGCCGGTCGGCAGGCGCCGGCGAAGAGCGCGCGCGGTCGGCTGAAGACTCCGGAGCACGCGGCCCCGCAAGGTCGCGCGCAGGACCGCGGCGGCCGGGTCGGCGCCGAGGGCCAGCGCCAGCAAGGCGCACGACACACCGAGGAGAAGCGGCAGGTCGAGCAGCCCCGGAAGCGCGGCGGAGAACGCGGGCAGCGCCCGGGAAGCCAGCGCGACGCCAGGAGCTCCGAGCAGACGGCTCGCCGCCCGGAGCGGCCAGAGGCGCAGCCGTCGGGCGCGTCCGGTTCTCCGCACCCCGGCTTCGATCGTCTGCGCGCGCTCGCAGGTCGGCAGGGGAAGGCCGGTCCGCGTGGGGTCTCGCGTCAGGGCGGTCGGCCGTCGGGCGGTGAGCGCGGAAAGACGAGACCGGGTGGCGGCTCCGCATCGGGTCGTGGTCCCCGCGGACGTCGTTGAACGCGAGCCGGTGCGCTCCGGAGCTAGAAGCGATCCGAGTCGATGACCTGCTGGGTGAGGCTCGACATGGCGGTGTACTGCCCATGCTGAGCGTAGTCGGCCCTCCAGCCGTTCCTTCCGTCCTTGCTCACGTAGAGCAACAGGTCCACGTCCGCCGCCGAGAGATGCCAGCTGTACTTCGTGCCCCGCGCAGGCGCCGGCAGGCCCCCGCTTGCGTCCTCTGGACCGTACCTACTGCGGAAGGTGGCCAGAAGGGACTCATCGGTGGTGCCCGCTCGCGGTCCGTACAGCGAGACTCCGATCAGCCCTTTCGGACCGAAGAAGAAGTACCGAAACTCGACCACGACGGGACCGATCGACGTCTTCCGCTCATTGCAAAGGACTGCTTCCACCTTGGTCCGGTGGGCGTCAGGAAAGAGCAACTGGACCTGGTCCTTGCTCATCCCCCAGCGTGCGCTCTGGAAGTAGCCCGTCGGCTTGCTCTGCGTGGCAAGCACGACGGCGACGATGGCCACTGCCTTGTGCATGGCCTCGAGCCTACTCGTCCGGCGTGGGGAGCGTCAGACTGCTTGTCGGCCGCTGATGAGCCTGAAGAGAACCGCCACGATCGCCAGGATCAGCAGAACGTGGATGAAGCCACCCATGGTGAAATTCATGGCGAACCCGAGCGCCCACAGCACCACCAGGACCACCGCGACAACCCACAGAAGATTGCCCATGGCATCTCCTCCTGCTGGCCTCTCGTGCATGGCCCGTGCCGATGCGGCGTATGGGCGACGAACAGGGACCGCGCGCAAGCTTCACCTCTCGCCGAGAGGCAGCACGCAGGGGTTGCGCTTCCCCGGCGACCAGACCGATCATCGCCTGGACTCAAGGAGGGCGAGTCATGGGCAATCTCTTGTGGCTCCTGGCGGCCGGGCTCGTCGCCCTCTGGCTCCTCTTGCAACGGGCCAATGTCTTGCTGGGCGGTTTCATCCACGTGCTCCTGGTGCTGGCCGTGGTGACCGCGCTGATCCGGATCTTCACCGGTCGCAAGATCGCTTGAACGACGGAGCGTCCAGGCTCCGCTCGATACTTCCGGAATTCCCTCAGCGGAAGAGCGCGGCTGCGTTGTCGTGGAGAATCGCCTGCTCCTCCAGCCGGGTGAAGCCGAGCCGGCGCACTGCCCGGAGCGCCGGGTCGAGGTTCGTCAGGGGGAAGTCCGAGCCGAAGAGGATCCGGTCCGTCCCCACCGCCCGGCACACCCACCGGAGCTGCTCGGCGTAGGGCGAGTCCACGTAGAGCGGCGCGACAGCGGACAGGTCGAACCAGACGTTCCGCGGGTAGAACGGGTAGAGCTCAAGCAACCGGAACACGAGCACGTCATCGAAGCGGACGCCGCCCATGTGCGTCAGGACGAACCGCCCCTTCGGGAAGGCGAGGGCCAGCTTCCCGGTCTCGTGCGCCGCCCCCGGCCACCAGCCCTCGACGTACACGACGAGCCCGAGCGCGGTCGCCCGGCCGACGAACGCCAGCACCTCGGGGGTGTCCAGGTCGAGCTTCGAGGGCGAGAGCTTCACGCCCCGGTAGCCAAGTGCGGCGATGCGCTCCAGCTCGCGGAGGCCGGGCTCCCCGTCCGACGGCTGGACCGCGCCCACGGCGATGAAGCGGCCCGGACGCGATTGGAGCAGGGCGGCGACCTGGTCGTGCAGGCCCCGCACGGCGGCCAGGTCCGGAGACGGTGGGACGACCAGCAGCACCGCTCGCTCCACGCCGGCGCCGTCCATCTGCTCCAGCAGCACGTCGGGCCGGCCCGAGACCTTTGGCTGGATGCGCCCCGGCGACACGCCGGACTCGAAGTGGGCGTGGGCATCGATGGACTTTCCGGCGTAGCCGCACCCGGTGAACGCGAGAACGGTGGAGGCGAGGACGGCCCGACGGAATCTCATTCGTCCACCCGGAGCCCAACCACGGTGACGCCGTCTCCACCCTCGTGGCTCTCACCCGGCCGGTACATCCGGACGTAGGGCGACTCCTCCAGGTAGTCGCGGATGGCCTGCTTCAACGCCCCGGTCCCATGTCCGTGGAGGACCAGAACGCCCGGGTCGCCGTTCCGGAACGCCTGATCCAGGAACGACTCGACCTCCCGGACTGCCTCCTCGGCTCGGAGCCCGCGGACGTCCACCCGCAGCGGCGGGGCCTCCAGTGCGCGCGGGGCAGCATCGCTCGCTCGCTCCAGGGCCCCACGGCCACGCACGGGGGACGGGAAGCGGCTCGCCGGTCTCGCATCGCGGGCGCCGGTCAGCTCGGCCCGCGGCACTCGCATCTTCAGCGCGCCTGCGGAGACGAGCACCTCGTCCCCGGCCACCTCGAGCACGGTGACGTCCCGCCGGAGGCCGAGGTGGTGCACCACGTCTCCGACCCGGAGCGACTCCGGCGCCGGCGCCAGCGCCGCCCGCGCACCCTCCCGCGAGAGCGCCTCCCCACGGGCGCGCGCCGCTTCCGCCTGCCCTGCGAGCGCCGTGCGCGCTGCCTCGGCCCGCTCGATCGACGCCTGCTGCCGCAGCCCGGCGAGCTGGGTGGAGACCTCGGCGAGCGCCCTCTCGGCCTCCAGGCGCAGACGCTCGGCGTGCCCGGACTCCTCGGCCCGGCGCTGCTCCGCGAACTCGGCGCGCTCGGCCGCCAGTGCCCGCGCGCTCGCCTCGGCGGCGGCAGTCGCCGCCCGGGCGCTCTCCAGCTCGGCCGAGAGCGCCCGCCGCTCCTCCTCGGCGGCGGCGAGCGCCTGGGCAAGTGGACCTCCCGCGCTGCGGACCAGCTCCCGGGCACGCTCCACCACGTGCGGGGCGAGCCCCATCCGCGAGGCGAGATCGAGCGCCGACGACGTCCCGGCCGCTCCCAGCTGGAGCTTGTAGGTGGGCGCCATCCGCCTGCTGTCGAACCCCACCCGGGCATTGAGGAAGCGCGGGTCGACGTGGGTCAGCGCCTTCAGCTCCTCCAGATGCGTGGTGACCAGCACCCGGACACCGCGCCCGATGAGGTCCTCGAGCACCGCGATGGCCAGCGCCGCCCCCTCGCGCGGATCGGTGTCGGCGGCGATCTCGTCGATGAGCGCCAGGGCGCCCGGCCCCGCGCCCTCGAGGATCCGCCTCAGCTCGCGCACGTGGGCGCTGAAGGTGGACAGGTCCTGCGCGAGGTCCTGGGCATCACCCACCGCCGAGTGCACCGAGGTGAAGAGCGGCAGCTGCGAGCCCGGTGCGGCAGGAATCGGGAGCCCAGCGCGCAGTAGCACGGCGCACAGCCCCACCGCGGTCAGGGTCACCGTCTTCCCACCGGCATTCGGGCCCGAGACCACCAGCGCCCTGACCGCGTCCGCGAGCCGGACGTCGTTCGCCACCACCTCCCGCCCCCGGAGCACCAGCAGCGGATGCCTGAGCTGCAGCAGCGCCAGCGGTCCGTCCGCGTCCTCGACGATCGGGGTGGAGGCATCCAGGTCTGCCCCGAGCTGCGCCGCCGCCTCTGCCTCGTCCAGCTCGGCCGCCGCGTCGATACCCTCGAGGATGCGCGCCGCGTCGCGGCCGATGGCGTCCGACAGCTCCTGGAGGACCCGGCGCTCCTCCTCCAGCGCCACCGACTGGGCGATGGCGAGGTCGTTGCCGATGCCCACCAGCGACTGGGGCTCGACGAAGAGCGTCTGTCCCGACTGGCTCGCGTTGTGGACGATGCCCGGCACCTCGGCGCGGGCCTGCGCGAGCACCGGGACCACGTACCGGTTGTTCCGGAGCGTGTAGTAGTTCTCCCGCAGATGCAGGAGGAAGCGCTCGTCGTGGAGCAGGCCGTCGAGTCGTGACTTGATGGCCCGGTGCAGGCCGCGGATGCGGTCGCGGGCCTCCTTGAGCGCTGGGCTCGCGCGCTCGGAGACCTCACCATCCGACTCGAAGCACCGGTCGATGCGGACCGCGAGCTTCTCGAGGTCCGGCAGGCGCTGGCCGACGAACGCCAGCCGCGGCGCCAGCCCCGAGCTCTCGTGGAGGGCCTCGCGGGTCCGGCTGAAGGCGAAGAGCGTCTGGGCGCAGGCGGTCAGCTCGCGCGGCTCGAGCAGACCGCTCTTCTCGGCCCGCTCCACCGAGACCCGGATGTCGGCCACGCCCCCGAGCGGAAGGCTCACCTGCGCCTGCAGCAGCCCACGTGCCTCGTCCACGCGCGCGAGTGCCTCCCGGATGGCGGAGGCCTCGTCGAGGAATGGACGGGCCAGTGCGCGGCTCCGCCCTGCCGCGGTCCGGCAGCGCTGACCGAGGGCGGCCAGGACCTCGGGGAATGCGAGGTCCTCCAGTGTCCGGGGGGAGAAGTGCACGGCGGATGGACGTTCTGTTGCGGTGCCGGTGTCCGGGTCAAGCGGGTTGAGTGCCCGTCGCTCGCTTCGGTACCATCCAGGACCTTGATGACGGCCGCGAGCGTGATGCTGCTGGTCAGCACCCTTCTGGGGGCGACGCCGCTGGAGCAGATCAGCGCGCGCGAGGCCGCCGGAGACGACGGCGGCGCCCTGGCCGTGGCCGAGTCATGGGCGGCGATGGAGCCGGGCTCTCCGTATGGCCACCTGGAGGCGGCGCGGCTCGGGCTGAAGCTCGGACGCTCGCTGGAGACCGTGGACTGGCACCTGCGCTGGGCCTACGCGCTCGCGCCGGACAACCCCCGGGGCCTTCACCTCTGGGGGCTGCTCGAGGAGGAACGGGGAGATCTCGAGGGTGCCCGGGGCGCCCAGCGGAAGGCCATCGCCCTCCGGACGGACTACCTGGACGCCCACCGCAAGCTGGCCGCGCTCGCCGACAGAACGGGGGACTGGGCGGAGGCGGAGAAGGAGCTCCGCTACCTGATCCGCGCCGGTGACGGCGACACCGGGCTGAAGCTCCAGCTGGCGCGGGTGCAGGAGCGGTCGGGGCATGCCGACGAGGCCGAGTCGACGCTCTCCAGCCTGCACCGGGCGGAGCCGAAGAACGCGGTCGTCACCCGGGCGCTCGCCGACCTCTATACCCGGACCGGCCGGACGCAGCAGGCCGCAGCGCTCATGAAGACGCTCGACCCCCAGAAGCGAACGATGCGGTCCCTGAGCGCATCGCGGCATTGAGCACGGGCGCCAGCGGAGTACGCTCGGCAAGATGCGGGTCAGGACCGGGCTGGATGTCTGGGAGGCCGAGCAGTTCCGTGCGCTGCGGGGACTGAAGGTCGGTGCCATCGTCAACCCCACGAGCGTGGACGGGCGCTTTCGCCACCTGGCGGACCTCCTGTGGGCCGCGCCGGGGGTGACGCTGGCGGCCCTCTTCGGGCCCGAGCACGGGGTGCGGGGCGAGGTCCAGTACATGGAGGCGGTGGGCGACATGCGCGATCCGCGCACCGGCGTCCCCATGCACTCGCTCTACGGGCGCACGGTGGAGTCGCTCCGGCCGCGCCCGGAGTGGCTCGAGGGCCTCGACCTCGTCGTCTTCGACATCCAGGACGTGGGCGCCCGCTACTACACCTACGTCTACACGCTCGCGCTGGCGATGGAGGCCTGCGCGAGGGCGGGCGTGCGCTTCGTGGTGCTCGACCGGCCGAACCCTCTCGGCGGCGAGCGCGTGGAGGGGAACCTGGTCGAGCCCGGGTTCCAGAGCTTCGTCGGGCTCTATCCGCTGCCCAACCGGCACGGGATGACGCTGGGGGAGCTCGCGCGGATGCTCAACGCCGAGCAGCGCTTCGGCTGTGACCTGGCGGTGGTGCCATGCCTCGGCTGGTCGCGCCGGATGCGCTGGACCGACACCGGGCTGCCGTTCGTCCCCCCATCGCCCAACGTGCCCACGGCGGACACCGCGCAGGTGTATCCCGGCATGTGCCTGCTCGAGGGCACGAACATCTCGGAGGGCCGGGGCACCTGCCGCCCCTTCGAGCAGTTCGGCGCCCCGTACCTGGACGCCCACGCCGTCGCGGGGGCGCTCGAGCGTCATGCGCTGCCCGGGCTCCGGCTCCGCCCGGTGCACTTCGTCCCCACCTGGGACAAGCACCGCGGTACCGACTGCGCGGGGGCGTTCCTGCACGTCACCGACCCGGCGGTCTTTCCCTCGGTGAAGGCCGGTCTCGCGGTGGTGGCCGAGGCCCGACGGCTCGGGGGCGCCGCGTTCCAGTGGCGCGCCCAGGCCTACGAGTTCGTGACCGACGTGCCGGCCTTCGATCTGCTCTGCGGCAACGCGCGGGTCCGCTCGGCGCTCGAGGGCGGGGCGGAGTTCGAGGACGTGGCCGCGCTGCTGGACGGAGCGGAGGCCGCCTTCGTGGAACGCCGGGCGCCGCATCTGCTCTACGGCTAGGATCGTTCCGCTCACATGGACGTCGCGCTCCTCGGGGGCTCTTTCAATCCGCCCCACCTCGGTCACCTGCTCGCCGCGCACGTGGTGCGGGCGCTCGAGCCGGTGGACCAGGTGTGGTTCGTCCCCGCGGCGCACCATCCCTTCGGGAAGCCTCTGATCGACTTCGCGCACCGGATGGCCATGTGCGAGCGGATGTGCCGCGACGCCGCCGGGTGGCTCGCGACGTCGGACGTCGAGGCCTCGCTCGGTGGCGAGGGCTACACCGTGGACACGCTCCGCGCGCTGCATGCGCGTTGGCCGGACCGTCGATGGACCCTGGTGGTCGGCAGCGACATCGTCTCCGAGCTGCCGCGCTGGCACCAGGTCGAGGAGGTCCGCCGGCTCGCGCGCGTCGTCGTGCTCAACCGGGCCGGACACCCCTCACCGGAGGCGGTCGGGCCGCCGCTGGCAAAGGTCTCGAGCACCGAGGTGCGGGCTGCGCTCTCGGCGGGGCGGGGAGGCGAGGGGCTCGTCCACCGCGAGGTGCTCGCGTACATCGAGCGGCATGGGCTGTACCGGGCCTCCGGGTGAGCCGCGGCCCTCGGGCGGCTACTGGATCGCGAAGCCGAAGACCTGCAGCGGCGTCAGCCCGTCATCGGGGCGCACGGCCACCTGGTAGAAGAACGAGATCGGCACCGCAGACCCCCAGAGCGTGCGCAGCGAGACGGCCGCGCCGTAGGAGCGGTGATTTCCCTCGGTCGATGGCCCCGCCGCTCCGGCCGACGTCCAGGTGTGTGCCCACTCGCCGAAGAGGTCGATGTCGATCTGCCGGACGAAGAACGAGGGAAACAGCCAGAGAAACGACGCCCAGCCGTAGTCGATGATGATCGGCGCCTTGTAGCGAAGCCCGGCGATCGCCACCGCGTTGGCGCGCAGCGTGACGTCCTCGTACCCCCGGAGCGGCTCGCGGAAGGTGATGTCCGGGAACAGAGCGAGGCCCGTGCCCGGCTCCGACCTGTCCGGCTGCGAATCCCACTGGAGCAACCCGAGGCTGGTGCCCCCGACGCGGAGGAGGCGCGCCGGGGACCCCGGGAGCGCCCGACCGCGAACGGTGATCAGCAGGGTGTGCCGCGCCCAGAACGGGAGCGGGGTGTAGACCCCCACGCTCGCCGCCACGTCGGCGAAGCTGAAGTCCGAGCCGAAGGCCTTCGAGAACCACTGGACGCTGCCGACCGTGGCAATGCCCAGCCGCGGACCGGCGTACGGCGTGGACTCGAGCGCGGACCAGGCGCTGGCCAGGCCGGGGCCCAGCAGCTGCGAGCGCACCGAGGCGCCCGACTGGAGTCCTTCGGTTCGTCTCACCCCGAGGAAGTTGATCGCCACCGGTGTGGTCCAGAAGGTCCGGGAGGCGGAGAGCCGTCCGGCGTAGTCCACCACGCTCGGTGCGTACGAGCCGTTGCCCGGATCCAGCAGCGCGGGCTCGGCGGACCGGGAGAACGTCAGCTGGAGGTAGACCGGGGCCAGCTGGTAGTTCCCGTAGCCCACCGAGAAGGTAGGACCAGGGTCGCCGGTCTCGTATCCCAGGTTCAGCCCGTAGTTGTGCAGGCCGAGCCGGTCGCTGCCCTGGAGCGAGACGCCGGCGTACACCGTGTTCTGGCTCCCGGTGGAGA